>TARA_R110002072_G_scaffold282552_1_pt1 | contig 30264 bp, 26 predicted proteins | sample TARA_R110002072 | Tara Oceans TARA_R110002072 (sample SAMEA4397118) | marine metagenome | biome: Polar Biome; feature: [SRF] surface water layer (ENVO:00010504); material: water (ENVO:00002006), including particulate matter (ENVO:01000060) such as... | depth 5 m
CACCTTCCTCCAATCTCTCACGCCACGACTTCTGACAGTAACTCCCTGAGTCGTCAGAATCTTAATACTCAGGTATCGCAGAACCGACTTTCCGTTCTAACGAAAAAGCGTGCCGAGCCTCGATTGCCAACACCAGCTTCATCCCGGCCTCGGTTTGAAATGCGAGGGCAGCTTTTCGACCTGCATCCCAGGACAGCGAATCAAGAAACTACTGCTGAGCGAGCAACCACCCCGTCGATAACTCAGCCGGGGACAGCGGGTTCCGTTCCTGACGCGAAACGGTCGTCTTCTGCGAGATCCGCTCCCGATACCCTGCAAAAGTCGTTAGCAGACTTTTTCTGGTCAGAGATTCCGTTCTCGAAGGCGGCTGATCTCGCGAAGCATCTGAAGCACGACGAGCTTGCTCAGCTTGAATTGCTGAGCGTCGAGCAGTTGAATCATTGGCAGGAAGAAATTCAACATCTGGTGAAGAATCAATGCAGGACGGCAATTGAGTTGCGTGCTGATGGTCCCAGTGTGGGCTCCGCGCGTCAGGCTTCAGTTGAAGCGAAGCTGGCAGAATTGCTCGATGACTGTGGCGGCGTATTCATAATGTTTCCGCCGGTCGTGACTGCTTCTGCGAGACCGCTCGCTGCCCGGGTAGTATACGACAAGCTGCACTCGGCATTGCGTCGAGCCTGTGATCAGTTGGCTTCACGCTTCGTTAGCTGGCTGAATGATATGCGTGACAAAAACCTTGTCGGGACCATTCATTGGACAACGAAATCAGACTGCAAACTCGACTTCTTCAGGCACGTCGTCATTCACGAATCAGAGGCGACCGTCACTCGAACCAGTGAACGGGTTAATGACGACTCGCGTTCCTTCTTGAGGGTTCGTGAAACGGAATCGGCGCACATCTCAGACAAGCACTGTCTCGCTAAGCACGAGCATCATGTGACGCAGGCTGTAGCTCACAAACTTGAGGAGAACTGGCATCCTGTTCCTTTGCAGTTTCAACCACTACTTGATGCCATACCGTCATGGCTGTGCCCACATGTGAGGATTCTTGAGGGGCACCAGTATCTCGAACGTGTCTTCGTCCAAAACCTGCGTCAGCGAGAGTGGCAGACAGAGCCCATTGTTCGCCGCGAATTCGAAGCAGAGCCTGCCATCCTCATTGGTTCGTACGTTCTGGCCGGCTGGGGTCAGGCTGAGCTTGATCGTGAGAAACAGCGTCTGAACTCGATCGAGTTCGAAGCGGAGAAGGCAAAGATTGTCCGCGCCGCGCGTCGGTGGATGATCGCCTCTGCGGTCCTGACGCTTCCATTCATGGTCGCTGCTGTTTTGGCAATCGCGTTCAGTCGAACAGCTCCTCAAATGCTGGTGCCGCTGGGTGGGGTATTGACATTGCTTGCGGCTGGTGCGGCTGCTCTTTCGCTGGCAGGCGCAATCCTTTCGCGATCTCTGGTGAATGATGGCATGTTCATTGCTGCTGGATCACTTTGCGTCGTCTTCGTAACGGCGGTCCTGCAACTGTTGTTGTACTGGTTTCTCTACAGCGCATGGTCGGCAATACCGGTTGCTGCGATTGCGGCTCTGATGACTGTTCTGGCTTTTGCGATTGCTCGATGTCGATGGTCGAATCAATGACCTCAGTTCAGTCAGGTGGGCATGCCGTTTCTGCTCGGTCGAACCGATTGCCAATGTCCGGCATTGTCGTCTATGCGCTTGTATGGTTATTCATTCTCGCGGGCTTCGCTTCAGTCGCGTGGTTCTGGATTGTTGGCCCATTGTTGAGGCACGCTGATTCTATCGCGTCTGATTCACAAATCACTGACGAGCCGCTTGTCGAAGCGCCTACTCATCAACCCAAACAGCCGATCGTTCCTTTGCATGCCGTGAGAAAACCGCTGGTTTCCTCAGATGAAGTCGAGCTTCTCGGACAGCAAGCCGCAGACCGATCACGTCGGATCGCGATCGAGTCAGACCTGAAGAGAATTGCAGCAAGACTGAATGAGATCGATGACCTCGACTCCAGGTGGAAAAACAACATAGCCCGGCTATCAAGTGCAGAAGACGGACAGCGAATTGCAGGCAGTCCCGTTCAGCTTGAACGATATGCACTCCTGCTCAAACGTAAGAGTCCCGTCGAAGCGGGGCCGAACGTACAGAGAGAACGCCTTCAGGCACAGCAGACCGCCCTTTCGGCCGCCGGTGAAGACGCGATTCTTGCTCGAACGCCGAACTCAGTTGAAGCCCTCGACAGGCTGCGAAGTGAGTCCGCCCAACTGGTCGAATTTTTCCGCGAGCGGGAACGCATGCTCGATGCCGTCATCGAAGATTCGCGGACAATTCCCCCTGCAGTCAGCTCGTTGAGTGAATCGCTTGCTGCGTTTCTCGCCGAACGTGATTCTGAAACGGATCAACTCATCACGCAGCTAATTGCTGAAGCAAAGCAGGAAGCCACCATGTCAGTGGTGACAGCAGAGCAGATGAAGAAACAGGCCGAAATTGACTTGAGCAATGCCCGCCTCCGCCTTGCCGAAAGCCAGTTTCCAGTTCCTGCTGATTCCACTGACGCTGCCTCTTCTGTCCGCCGTGTAACGCGTACCGAGTTTCAGGCGGAACTTCCTACAATCCGGCAATTGTTGTCGCCGTTCATTTCCCCCGGATACGTCCAACCGGTGACGTCAATCGAGTTTCGACCATCAACCGAAAAGACCCCCGTGTCATTGTCGGTGCTGAAACAGTTGGGGGCGCTCGATCCGGATGACGAGGGGCTACTGGCATTACTCCGCATCGGTGGTTCGCGTCAGGAAGGCCGGGCAAACGACCGACCGCTCGGAAGCTTTCCACAGTTTCACTCAGAATTGGATATCAGAAAATCGCGGGTTCGTGCTGCCGTTGCCAGAGCACAAACGCTGCTTCGGATGTACGGTGAATTCATGGTCGAAGATGGACTTCTAATTCGGTAGTCAGCAATGTCGAGTGATCTGCAGCAACCTGATCCAGCAACGAAAAATCGCTGGCAGAACCGTCTTCAGGCAATTGGATTGATGCTTCTTTTGGGAGCGGTCATTGGGATTGTGCGGTGGTTTGTTGCTGACACTGTTCGATACAGCGGTGAGACGCTGCCGGATACGGTCATCACGAGTGCCCTCTTACGAAACAACGATCTCTCAACGACTCCCTTGGTCAAGCCCTGGGCTTCCCGATCGAACGAAGTACTGGCTGCTATCGACATGATTGGGTCGAAACATCCGCAACAGACAGCCGAGCTACGCGAACGACTTGCGGTGATTTCCGAATTCATCAAAGAAAATGAACAATCGCTACCGGATGTCTTCGACCACAAATCGGAAGTGGCTCAGGAGTTAACTCAGCTGCATTGGGAAGCAACGAATCTACTGTCGGCAAACACCGATGACTCTGCGGACAAAGCCTCAACGGCAGAGGTGCTGGCCCGACTCGACGACGAGGTTCTCGCACACGCCCAGGTGCGGGAGAAACACATTAACGAGCAGGTGCAACGCGAGACGAAGCCTCACCTCGAAGAAACTCGACGCGTGCGGGAGAAGCTTCAGCGTGACACTTGCGATCTGGAAGATGAGATCGCAGCGGTCACAAGTTCGAGAGAACGAATCGTCGATGAACGAGACCGAGCCGAAGACCGAACAACTCGCGTGACGGCTCTCAGCCGTGACCTATCTGAGATTCGCCGTTTGCTGAGTCCGTTCATTTCTCCCGGCCACACACAGCCCAATAGAACGGCAATTGACTGGCCCACAACCATCGAGAAGGCACCGGTTTCACTCAGCGGACTGAAGAGAGTTGGCGCCCTTCAGCCAACAATGAAGGGGCTGCAGGACTTGATGGTCTGCGGCAGCATGATGGCACCCGGCTCATCGGGCGAGCGACCTCTTGGATCGTTTCCCGATTACGACAAATATCTGACATCGCCGCAGAATCTCGCCCTGGTCAAGCGAGCTCAGGAACTCCTTCGGACACACGGACAAACACTCGTCGAAGAACGTCTCCTGAGCCCGTGAAGATTGTGTCATCGGGATCCGCCGCATGAGCTGGCCTGCATCGAAAGTCGTAAGGAAAGGGGACGGCGTGAGCAGCTACTGGGAACATGCAGAAAAGTTCAAACGCCGCCGTCGAATCTGGTCGGCGATCTCCGCGATCCTGACTGTTGCAATTACAGCATTTTATCTGTCGCGTCGTCCGTTTCCGGAGCCTCGGTCGATGGAGAAGATCACTGAAGACCGACTCCGCATGTTTGGGCAGGTTGACAAGACTACCCAAACAACGACGGAGACAACCGCGAGTCACTTAACAGACATTGATGTCACATCAGTGGTACCAACTCAGATAACTTCCGTCTCCGCCATCGAAGAACCTACGATTAAAGCATCAGATCTGGAAACTCGCTTGGAATCCGACTGCACCAGCGATCCAGTTCGATCGGTTCCTGTGCCAATCGCAACAAACGAGGAGTCAAATGCGGTAACTGCCGAGGCAGCGGTCCGGGCGGCCGAAGAGGCGGCCAAGGAACTACAGCGACTCCGCGAAGCGGTTGATCGAGCACGAAAAGCGTATCAGGCTGAAGTGGCACGTCACGAACAGAAGTTGCTTGACGAGTTCGGTGGACCGGATTGGGCGGCTGTTCGTCAGCAGGTGGAACTTGCTGAGGCTGCGGAACAACCCCAGGTCGCCGTCGAACGATTCAACAAAGCCATCGCTCTTCTGAAGGATGCGATCCCCGGCATTCTTACCCGGCAGACGTTCGCGTCACTGGACGCGAAGGAATTCCGAACTGCGTTTGAGCAACTTCGCCAACTGCGTCGGAGTTTCCCGGATCATGCAGGGCTCGAAGAGATTCGTAACCGCGTTGCGAATCTGCCGTCTGCCGTCTGATGTCTGGAAGGAACTTGCTCGACAGGAAGCCGAACGTGCAGCGCCAGACGATCCCGGGTTTGCGGAGATGTGGCTGGTTGTTGCTCGCGTGGACGAAATCCGAGGGCGAGTTGCGGAATCACGCGACTCCATTCGTCAAGCCTGGGAATCCGTCGAACGAATGACCAGGCCGGAAAGGGCCATTGAATCAGGTATCGACCTGATCGACGACCAGCGGATCAGAGCCGACACGACTGGAATTAGCGAGCGATTTACCACCGTAATCTCAATATGCGACGCTGTGTCCGACGGCATTCAGCGATCCGAATATCTTGCAGATCTGGCCGGGCTGGCCAAAGCACTCGGCAATCAACGTCTCTACGAGGAAACGCTGGCGAAGTCGCTGGAATCGTGTAACCCGCGAAAAGAGCGTCGCAACAACAACGCCGATATCATGCGCTGTCGTGCAATGTCCTGGTCATCAGATCCGACTGAGATCATCGCCATTTGCGAGACTCTTCCGACATACACGGGGTCGCGTGGATTCACTCCCTTTGAATTAAACGCGATGGGCTACGCGTATGCCGCACTGGCGGCTGCTCGAAGACATGACCGCTCCGCATTCGGACTCTCGGCATTGCACGCGGAGTCCCAGCTTGCATGCGTCAATACGCAACAGAACGTCTATCAGGTCGCGCGGCTGATCCTCGCCCGCGCAGATATGGAGGATCGACAATGGCAGCGAGCTGTGATTACCGGTCGAAACCTGACTGATTCGGAGTGGCAGGGGAGCGTGTTCTTCTCAGTCATGGCGGGATCGCCGCAGTTGCTTGCCCCCGAAGCGGTTGAAACTGCCATCAAACGCCAGTCGGATTCGCGGTACTCCGTCACTGGAGTCGCTGCCCTGACGTTGCACCGGCTGCGTATGGGCAGTTCCCCATCCGAACTGGTTGAATGGGTCGATGCGCTACCTCGGTCATCTCTGAAGGTTGGAGCGTTCTCTGCATTCGCTCACGCATTTCACGTCGGACTTCCGGATCGACCTGAGGCCGAGCCCAGGCCAATCCCCGACGACGCAGCCCTGATTGAACGGAATGGAGAAGATTTCAGGTCGCTCGTTGAGGCAGCAGAAGAAACAGCACGCAGAATGTTGGATCCGCTTCAGCGTGTCTGGTCCTGGCAATTGATCGCGCAGACCTGGAATCTCGCTGAAAAGGAAGCCAGTTATCAGCGAGCGTGTTCCGAAGTGAAATCGGCATGCCGCGACGCATGGACCCCGATCTGGAAAGATCAGCCAGAACCACGCAGCGGAATCGGTGCAAAGAACTGGTATGCGAATCGCGCCGACTACTACTTCGACCGAAGCAGCAGTGATCAACGAAGCGAGACCGAGGCCGTCGTCCGCATCTGCGAGTGCCTTGTTTCACTGGCGGAACTTCAAAGCCGCCTTGGAGACAGTGAGCAGTCTGTCGAAACCTGTATTGATGCGGCCAGAGCATCTCACGTCTGCACCGACGCCGTGGCGAAACGAGGGTTCTTCCTGCGCATGCAGGCAGTTCTCTCAAAGGCCGAGCATCAAACTCTAATTCCGTCACGTACACTGCAACTCGACCTCTACACCCGCGATCTGACATACCCGTCGTGCCTGCTGGCTGCATGGTCAGAAGATTCCACCGGGTTGACGAAGCTGCTGACTGTACTTGAACAGGAACGACCGTTTGGCCGTGAGAAGGACGACCAGGTATCCCGCGTTTCCGCCGAACTGGCTCTGCTGATGGCGAAGCAGGGAGACGTGGCGGCTTATCGCACCGCTCGTCGAAAGTCACTCAGTCTCATCGACACGAAAGGAGCACAACCACAAATCAAACTGCTCCTTGCAGAAGCCGATGCACGGGCAGGCGAGTTCGTGCTCGCTGAGAACACGCTCGTTGGTAGCTCACTGGTCTGGTACGGCCCAGCTGACCGTCCGCGATCTGCCATCATCGCAGGGCTGGCAGCCGCAGGGCGCTGGGAGAATGCCGCGAAGAAGCTCGATCAAGTTTCAAGTTCCCAGCCAAGGTGGCGATTGGATGCGGCATTTGCCATTGCCACAGCTCGTTGCAAAGTCGAGCCAGTACAAGCCACACTCGACTGGATTCAATCGCTCGAATTGCCGCTGGACCGAGTTGCCGGATTTTGCGGATTGGCAACGGCGAGACATTGAAGTTGGCGGCAACCGGTTGAGTTCTACCGTCAACTGCTCCACTGTCCCCACAATGCCCCTGCACCAGAGTAAAGTTCGCATTCAATCAGGCCAACACCCAACGTATCAGCGCTGTCACCATATACGATTTAGTGACGACAAGACACGTTCCCATCCAGCTTGGTGGGCTCATTTGAGAACCAACGTCGCTTCGATGGCCTGCTGATTCATGATGTCGTCTGATAGGAATCTGAAACACCCGCTAGTGGTCAGCCACTGCTGGATCCCGACAACACAAGGCTGAGCGTCCTTCTATTGATGAAACTGAGTTGTGGCTGACGACGTATCCAGTAATCCGGCTTGTAGCAGGCATGTTTGCCTCGTGGGAAGCGCGGAAGTATAGAATTGCCTTACTACGCTACGTGATGCGAGTTTGCGGTCAATTTGAGGACGGCGTTCGATGAGGTACTGCTCGCTGAATGCAGGCGTGAGTCTCTGCGAGTGGATGAGCCATGCGAGTGCTACTGTGGCACTGCGACCTCGGCCGGCTTTGCAGTGGCAGTAGACGCGGCGGCCCTCTGCGGCGAAGCGGGAGATGAAGTCGACGCCGCTGCGGACGGCGTGGATGTCTGGAGACGTGAAGTCCGGAGTTGGCAGGTGGAGTTGCTTGATACCCGAGTTGTCGTAATGCGATGCGAAGCCATTCCACTCGGCGCACATGTTGATGACTCCGCCGACCTGCAGGTCTGAGAACTGCGAGAGTTCTCGACGGGTTGGCAACGCGCCGAGAATCAACGTGTCGTCAATCGCCGTCCAGTGGTCTTCTACTCTCAGACCTCGCGTCTTCAGCAGTGTCCAATACAGAGTCGGACGAAACAACAGGCGGCTCATCAGTGGTGTCGGCTTCATCGGGGCGTTCTCTACGGATGCAGCTTCATCGCGGCAGCGGTTATGTGTCTGCGGCTTCACTTCCTGGAGCGTCACGCGGCTGATCGGAGGTCGCGGAAGCCTGACTCGACTCGGATGGCTGCGCACCGGGTGGGCCGAGGTCGATCAACATTGTGTCACCATGTTCTTCGAGGACTTCGTACTTCTGACGCAGTTCCAATTCGAATCCGGGCACCGGATCGAGAAGGGCTCGTTCGGCAACGAAGTACCGGGCTCCGCGGCGGTGGTAGTCGTGCAGTCGAGCGATTGACTGGTCGCCGTTGTGCAGGATGAATCCTTTGCGGTCCATCCAGAAGAAGTAGTACGGCGGGTCGGCGGCACGCAGCAGTCCGTGCTGATCCACTTCGCTGGCTCCGCCGACAACGATCAGGTCTTCGCCGTTGGTAAGACGCGAGAAGTCGACTGCGGTCTGAAATGTGCCCGCAAGGTCATTCGGATTCGCGTCTCGGTAAATCACGCCGATTTCGGCCACGAGGATGGTGATGAATCCGGTGGCAAGCAGCTTTCGACACGGAACGAGGTAACCAGGACGAATCAGTAATCGGCCTGACTTCAGCGAGTTTTCAAAGTCGACAACCAGCCCGGCGACGGCCGCGGTCGCACCGATGAACAGTGCGATCCGGGACAGCGGCCCAATCATCCCCGCGTTGACGTCGCCAGCGACGAAACTCACGTTGGCAGCAATCACCACACTGACGATCAGTTTGCGGTTGACCAGGACGTGAGTGAGGTAACTTTCGGTGTAGCCGAGACCGATTAACATGGCGGCCAGAGGTGTGCTGACGATGTGGTAGTACGCGGCCCAGTTCTCACCAGTTGTGCGACCCGTGACGACGAAGAACGCAGCGAGTGCCAGCGTCCAGTATCCAAGTGGCCTCGCCGTGTCAGAACGACGGGTGGCCCGCAGACCGAGCATGCCGAAGAACAGTCCCAGTCCCATCCAGATGTGAGCGGACTCGATCGAGATGACTCCCGGGATGGTCTCCCAGAGGGTCATCAGGAAGTTGCCGGTCGAAATGCGGTGGTACGCTTCGTTTGAGATACCCAGCGAGTTGCCGTATTCCAGCCAGAGCGAATGAGCGTGCCAGTACCACGCCAGCGGTACTCCCAGCGAGACGACACCGAAGAGCCAGATGTCACGGCGCCGAAAGACGCTCGTCCCGAACTTCTGAAGGCACAGGCAGGCGAACAGGATGCCGACATGAGCGGCCGGGACTTTTGCGAGAATTGCGAGAGTCGTTGCCAGCAGTGCGACGACGTAATCGCGCTTCCGCTCATGGCCGATCCATCGAATGAAGGCATCGATCGCCAGCAGGTAGGCAAAGAACATGAGCGGTTCGGGCTGAATGGCTGAAGCCATCTGGACGGCCATTGGGCTCAGAGCGAACACGGCCCACGCGGGAATGATGGCAGATCGTGGAAGCAGTCGTTTGGCGAGTCGCAGGAAGATCAGACAGCTTCCGAGCGACAACAGATACGAGATGACTCGCAGAATCTCTTCGTGGTAGCCGAAGACGTGATACAGACACGCGGCCGTCCACGGGAACAGCGGGAACTCGGACTCGACGTATCCCGGCCCATCGCCCCGCCAGTCAATGCGCGGCAGCAGGATGTTCATGTCCTCGCGATAGAAGTTTCGGGCGATCGCGCCGGTATCGGTTTCACGCCAGGACTGCCGGACGGAGCCGTCAATCGGACGCCAGACATCGATCGCTCGGACACAGGCAGCAACCACAAACAGAGCGATGATTGTGCGACGGAACCACGCACTCTGGGGTGGGCCAGGCTGTTCCTCAGATGTTCCCAGTGAAGATGAGTCGGTCATTAAAGAGAGCCCTTGAACACACGATGCGATTACCTGGTAAATTCAATCAGTAAATCTGCACGGCCCACCACGGCAGGTACTCGGCCGGCGTGTATACGATGGCGCAGATTGAGAGAGCCCACAGGGCTCCGTTAATCAGCGTCGGCCGGTCGGTGACGAACAGTTTCGAAGGGTCACCGCCTTCCGTGCGAAGATGGACGAGATAGAAAAAGCGAAAGATGCCGTACATCACGAACGGCGTGGTCGCCATGAGCAATTGCGTCCCGAACCGGTCCACCGTCTGTTGCGCCACGGTATAGAGCGAGTAGCTCACGACGGCCGATGCCGCGGAAACGGCCATCATCAAATCCAGGAATTGCTGTGAGTAGCCGGCCAGGCAGTCGCGGTGCTTTGTTGCGTCGTCGCTGAGGGACACCAGCTCGTGCCGGCGCTTTCCGAATCCCACAAAGACAGCCAGCGTCATCGTGCAAAGGACAATCCAGGGCGAGGGCACTGTGGCAATCACAATCGTCCCGGCGACAGCCCGCAGAACAAACCCGCTGGCGATGCACATGACATCGAGGATCGGCTGCTGTTTCAGCGAGAACGTGTAGGCCACGTTGAGCGTCAGATAGATCGTGACCAGCGCTCCGAAAGTGATCCCGAGTTGAAACCCGCCAGCAACGGCAATGAGCATCAATGTCAGCATGCCGGCAATCGCCAGTCGCGGACTGAGGTCACCGGAAGCCAGAGGCCGCAGTCGCTTCTTCGGATGCAGCCGGTCGTTCTCAATGTCGCGGAGATCATTGAGCAGATAGACGGCACTCGACGCGAAACAGAACAGGAAGAATCCCTGCACCGACTTCATCAGCAGGACAGGATCAAACAGAGACTTCGAGAAAATCAATCCGCCGAACAGCAGCAGGTTTTTCACCCACTGGTGCGGACGCATCGCTCGGCAGAGAAAGCGTGCTGATTGAGACGCCCCGGCTCCTTCATGTGCTCGGACAAGATGTGTGCTCATGATTCAGGTCTCGACCTGCTCGTACCGGAATGGCAGGTGTCTTTGATTTGACACGTCATAACTGCCTGATGAATAAGCGTTTCGCAACGCAGTATCCTCCGGAAGGTAGATCGAATTGGATTGCCCGGCACATTGAGGTGGCGGTAAATGCCAGGAAACTTCCCGCTCGCGTCGGCATGTACCTCAGAGGCATGTATTTCGGGCAAGTAGATCCATGTATCAGAAGACGAATGGGCGAAATCGCCCAGCGTTTAATCTGGCTTGTCATGGATAGCCGACACTGTATAGGAATAGCTGAGCGGTCCAGATCACCCTTCCGCGATTGAAGGTGTGTTTTGAATCGCACAGGTAGCGGTGAAATCGCTGTTCGCCATAAGCTGACAGGTAGTTCCGTGAATCGAAGCATCCAGTTCCGCTCTGGCATTACCCTGATTGAACTGCTCGTCGTCCTGGCGGTGATCGGAGTTCTGGTCGCATTGTTGCTTCCAGCAGTGCAGCAAGCTCGGGAAGCCGCGAGACGGACTCAGTGCCGCAATAATCTCAAACAAATCGGTGTCGCGTTACACAACTATCATTCCGCTCACCGACTGTTTCCACCCGGCTACGTGTGCCAGCAGGAATTCCTCGGGGCAAGCCAGCGGAATCAGTGGGGTTGGGCTGCTCTGCTACTTCCATTTCTCGATCAGACTGTCCTCCACGGCGTTGCTGACTTCTCAGAGTTTGTCCGCGACGACACCGGAGACATTGGACCAGATGTTGAATCGAATCAGGACATCGCAGAGGTGGCATTGCCGATGTTTCGATGTCCGTCAGATGTGGCTCCAGAGCGAATCGATCGTACGTGTCCGTTTAATCCGAGTGTCCGTTTTGGCGTTTCAAATTACTCGGCCTGTTCTGGAATCACGCTTATGGAACTTCCCTGTTGGGGGCTGCCCACATCGCCACTCAGAGCCAGCCTATTCACCTCACAAAGATACTTTCATCCATTGCCAGTGCCATGCGAGTATCCTGAAGGAATTTTCTACATCAACAGCAGCCATTCGGTCACAGATATTGTAGACGGAACGAGCAACACAATCGCTGTTGGAGAGACTTCGTGGAAATGGCATTACCAGATGTGTCGTTCTGCTGCCGTTCCTGAACCCTTCGGCGGTACAACATGGGCAGGAGTAGCTCACTGTGCGAATCAGGAACAGGTCACTTCGGTGACGGGTCTCCCATACAACAATGAGTTCGACGAATTGTTTTCATTCGGATTCAGTAGTCCGCATGTCGGCGGTGTCCTGTTTCTGTTTGCCGATGGGGCAGTTCGATTTATCAGCAACAGTGTTGATAACAGGAAGTCTCCTCCCTACGGCGCACTGCAATGGCTGTCGTCGAGAGATGGCGAGGAAGTTGTCGGTAGCTTTTAGGGCATTCGGGAATCTGGAATTGAGGCGTCAGCAGTGTTTGAGATGATCCCAGTATTCGTGATTTAACGAGACTGGCAAACAACCTGTCTGTGAGCATCTGATCTCCGAGTATTCCCAGCGTGCTCAACCAGTTGTTTGTCGGTCTCTAACTATCGTTCTCTACAATCGCGAGCAGCATGCGCCGTTGGCCACGGAGAATTTACAATGTTTGAACACTGTTCTGATACTCCCTGAAAGCGCGTTGGACGTTATGTCCAAACGATTGGTAGCAGCCGTCCTGCTTGTTTCGTAACCGGAGCCTCAAATGAAAAATACGGTTTGCCTGATCGCTGTCGTTGCCTTCCCCCTGTCACTGGCGTCGTGTAATCGAGAGTCTGCCCCAGCGACGGTTTCACACGACCAGCCCGCTGTCACAGCGGGGCACAATGTAACTCATGGGGATGCCAGTCATGCGACGGACAGTTCGCACGGGGAGCACCAGGATGGTCAACAACGGCACGGCGCTCATGACGACAGCGAGCATGCAAGTGGCGGACACGGCCATGCCCCACATGGACATACTGAGGCGCGACACGATTCACACGCTCCACACGACAAGGCACACAGCAGTCACTCCGATCATGGGGATACGGTCGACCACGGACATCGCGCGGCGAATGAATCGCACTCGAAACACGGCCATACTGCTAACGCGGATGGCCGCAAAGAACACACAGAACATGGACATAGCGAAGACCATGCTCATCGAAAAGTTGTCACGTCTCACGCAACGGCCGACGCGGGCCATGCGGCTACGGAACGACTCGCAGCCGAACTGGCTGATACCGATGCGGCGACCATTTTCTCCAGTCGCCTTCTGCCAATCCTGAAATCGGACCGTGCTTCAAGCTGCACCGAATGCCACTTCGCGGGCGTCGAGCTGCGTGACTTCATTCTCGAAGACCAGGCGAAGACGTTCGCGTCGCTGAAGTCCACCGGAATGATCGATGTTGATCGACCTGATGAGTCGAAGATACTGCAGTTCATTGGCCGCAAGCCGGAGAAGCCCGACGCGCTCATCGAGAAAGTCCGTCAGACGGAACTCGTCGCATTCCGGGCGTGGATACGCGCGGCTGTGCGTGAGCCCGAACTGCTCAAGGCGACGTCAGACGTTGAGGTCGGTACAAGTCTGCCGCCGGAGGTCGTCCGTCATGCTCGCCGTGACCGGGTGCTGTCGTCGTTTATTGACAACATCTGGAGTGAGATGGGGCGGTGTATCAACTGCCACAATCCTGAACGCAACCGCCAGAAGATCGGCCGGAGCGGTTTCACGAAAGAGGACGTGGATGCGATCTCATGGATCGTCCCGCGCGACCCGGCCGGCACATTGCGCAAACTCGTCGACTCGGGCAACATCGACCTGGACGATCCGGCCGCGAGCCCGGTGCTCACCAAACCGGCCGGACTGGAAGACCACGGCGGCGGGCCGAAGTTCTTTCCCGGCAGTCCGACGTATCGCAACTTTCTGGTGTTTCTGACGGACTACGCCGACATCACAAACGGGAAGTATGTAACTGCCAGTGATCTGCCCGGCGTCCCGAAAGAAATCGCACTACTCAGCGAACAACAGCTTCGGATTACCGGTATCCCTCCAGACTTCAGCGATCTGCCACTGCAGGTGGACATCTATCGCCGCATCGCCGGAACAGACAAGTGGTCAGAGCACCGCGTGGCAACCGGATTCAGTCGAGTGAACGACAAGCAGCATGCCTGGCAGAATCCGATCCTGGTGACAGCACCAGCAGAATCGCCGCGCGCAAAGGAAATTCGAGACCGTCGGCTATTGCCGTCGGGCGAGTACCGCATCCGCATTCTGATCGACCGGGAACGGAAAACGGAAAAGGACCCGCTATACAAACTCAGTGAGGCGGATTTCGTGGTCGAAGTTCAGATCAGCGGAACCTGGAAACCAGGGTATCAGCCTCCGAAGACCGTGTCGTTTCCTGAGGCGAGAGATTGACCTGCGGAAAAGGGCATCAGTTCACGGAACTCTGTTTCCGCCAATCTTTCGAGTTGCAATTGTGCGACTTCATGTCAGCCGAGCGGCCCGCAGTCGCAAGGCGTTGCTGATAACGGAAACAGAACTAAGACTCATGGCGGCTGCGGCCAGCATCGGGTTGAGCAGTGCGGACAGGCCGAAGAGCGGCACCAGCACGCCAGCGGCGACGGGCACGCCGAGCATGTTGTAGACGAAGGCAAAGAACAGGTTCTGGCGGATGTTCCGCATCGTGGCGCGGCTCAATTGAACCGACTTGACGATGCCGCTCAGATCTCCGTTGATGAGTGTGACACCGGCACTTTCGATCGCCACGTCGGTTCCCGTTCCCATCGCGACACCGACGTTCGCCGCCGCCAGCGCCGGCGCGTCGTTGATTCCGTCACCTGCCATCGCCACGACGCGGCCTTCAGCACGCAAAGCCTTGATGCGCTCGTGCTTGTCCTGTGGACTGACGCCGGCAAACACTTCATCGATACCCAGTTTCCTGCCGACCGCTTTCGCCGTGTGTTCGTTGTCACCGGTCAGCATGATGACCTTCAGTCCGAGGTCATGCAGCGTTTGAACTGCCTGAGGCGATGATTCCTTGATCGGATCAGAGACGGCCAGCAACCCGGCGAAGCGTCCGTCGATGGCCACGAACATCACCGTGCGGCCTTCGTTCTGAAGTCGTTCCGCATCATTGCTGAGACTCTCGACATCGGCGACGTCGTTGCTGCGGAGAAAGTCCGGCTTGCCGACCAGCACGTTCTTCCCGTCCACAACGCCGACAACGCCGCCGCCCGTCACGGAATCAAACTCGTCAGGGGCATGCAATTCGAGATTCCGTTCGCGAGCGGCTCCGACAATCGCGCGGCCGAGTGGGTGTTCGCTGTTCTGTTCAACCGCCGCGGCATATCGCAGGAGTTCTTCGTCTGTCACATCTTTGACCGGAAGCACTTCCGTCAGACTGGGGCGGCCGTTCGTCAGCGTCCCGGTCTTGTCGACGACAACTGTGTCCACGGTTTCCATGACCTCCAGCACTTCGGCATCCTTGATCAGTACACCGGATTTGGCACCCCGACCGACGCCCACCATGATCGACATTGGTGTGGCCAATCCGAGAGCACACGGGCAGGCGATGATCAGCACGGCCACCGCATTCACCAGCGCGAACGCCAGTTTCGGCTCGACCGGTGAGAACAACGACCACGCGATGAACGTGCCAATGGCGACAAACACAACAGCCGGCACAAACCAGCTTGAGACGAGATCGGCGACACGCTGAATCGGCGCGCGACTGCGTTGAGCGTCAGCCACCATCTGCACGATCTGTGACAGCACAGTTTCGCGTCCGACGCGACTGGCCCGCATCTCAAACGCACCCGTCTGGTTGACCGTTCCGCCGATCACTGAATCACCGGCGACCTTTGTCACGGGCAACGGCTCTCCGGACAGCATCGACTCGTCAACCGTGCTCCTGCCGCTGAGGATCTCGCCGTCAACGGGAACTTTCTCGCCGGGCACGACTTTCAGGATCTCGCCTTCCTGCACAGCGTCGAGTGCAATCTCCTGTTCCTGACCATCGAGAATGACGCGGGCAGTTGGCGGAGCGAGCGACATCAGTTCGCGAAGCGCTCCGCTGGTGCGGCGCCGCGCTCGCAGTTCGAGCACCTGTCCCAGCAGGATCAAAGCAACGATGACGGCTGCCGCCTCGAAATACACGGCGACGTGTCCGTGCTCCTTGAACGATTCAGGGATGAGGTCCGGCAGCAGGATCGCGGCCACGCTGTAGAGGTACGAGGCACCCACGCCGATGGCGATCAGCGTGAACATGTTGAGATTCCACGTCACGATCGATCGCCAGCCCCGGTCAAAGAACGGCCAGCCCGCCCACAGCACGACCGGAGTGCTCAGAGCCAGTTGCAGCCAGCGTGACACATCACCGCCCAACCAGTTTTCGACAGGTACGCCGAGCATCGGAAGCATCGCCAGCAACAGCACGGGAACAGCCAGCGCTACCGACAGCCAGAACCGCTGCGTCATGCTCCGCAGTTCTGAAGCGTCATCGCCGGAATCTGCAGTGACGAACTTCGGTTCGAGGTCCATGCCACATTTCGGACACGAACCCGGTCCAACCTGCTCCACTTCCGGGTGCATCGGGCAGGTGTAAATGGAGTCGAGAGTCGAGTGTCCAGAGTGCAGAGCGGCTGGCTGGTGCCGAGTGGCGTGACCCGCGTGGCAGCATGAATGCTCGTCGCCGCTGGAAGTTGGCTGCGGCGGTTTAACCACTCGACTCTCATCTATTGACGCTTGCCCCTCATGCTCAAACCTGGACCGGCAATGTTTGCTGCAGAAGTAGAAGGATTCTCCGTCGCGTTCGACCGAGAGGGCCGTCGCTTCGTCAACGCTCATTCCGCAGATGGGGTCTTTGGCCATTTCTGTGACTTTCCTAAACTCAACAATCGGTTCTGGCGGCAGCATCGGGAGATCGATGTTGCCGCCGTACGTCGTCTTCAAGCATCAGTGACAGCACCCGCCGGCTGATTTCTTCCCGCCGGCCTGCGAGTCATCCTTCGAGCCGTCGCGAGAAAACAGACGGCCGAGGCCTCCGCAGCAGAACAGCATCATCACAGCAAACGCGATCAGTAGAATTGTAAAGGCGTCCATTGTATCCGGTCCCTCCGTTTGGGATTGAAGTGGAAGAGTGCGGCCGCCCGCCGCAAGGCGGACAGGCGGCCGCCGAGGTTCAGGTATTACGCAACGGCACTGGCGGAGTTCGCCGAGTGGCAGCATTCGCGGACGACTTTGCAGCAGTACGCGCGCTTCACACAGCAGGACAGCTTCGCCGCAGCCGAATCCGCAGCGTCAGCGGCGAGCGTGACGTCGGTCGTCGTGGCGGAAGCCGCTCCGCGATGGCAGCACTCACGCTGAATCGTGCAGCAGAAGGCTCGCTTCACGCAGCACGATGGCCGACTCACGGCAGCCATTGCGTCGTCTGCATCGACCGTCGCGACGGAAGCGTCGCTGGCCGCACGGTTCGGGCAACACTCACGCTGCAGCTTGCAGCAGTACGCGTGCTTGATGCAGCAGGACGGCTGAGACACGGTTTCATTGGACGCAGTCGCGTTCGGAACCGAGGCTCCAGTGACGACAATCAGCAGTCCAGCAACAGCAAATGCGGAAAGGGTTCTGGTCAACATGGGGGTCTCTCCATTGAGATTGGCACCGCGCACGACATGCGCGTGCAACAGCAGTGCGAGTGATTGAAGCAGGGTGAACAGCACTCACGAGCAGCCAATGGCGGTCCGGTCGATCTGCGATGTCGCAATGAACCGGGACCGCCGCGGATGCAGACAGGCTCTGCGCGGGCGGAGTGCGTTACACGCGAAGCAGGACGTGCAGGGCCACCAGTGACGGAGCCCCGGACACGGGAACGGCAGCGTTGGCAGCCATTCGCAGTCGGAGCAGGTCGGCTGTCAGATTGGCCATGCGGCCTGCAGGAAGTCCCGAGTCGAACCCGGCAAGATCGCGACCGGAGGACGACTTCTCGTTCGGCAGCGGCGTGCGGTCATGCTGCGGAATCGGCGTCTGGCAGCAGGCCATTCCGCAGCAGGTAGAACGGGCTTCAGGCTGGCAACATTTCCGGGCGCTGTCTGTCGCACTGAACGCGGGCGTCGTGAAGCTGCCTGTCAGCAGACTCAGCGCCAGCGAGGCGATCAGGAACAGTCGGGATGTGGGGTTGGTTGCGTTCATTACTTGGTTTCCGCATCAGGAACAAAAAGTTAGATGCGGTATCGAGCAAACTTCTTCACGGAGTTTGTGAATTTTTCCCAGACTGGCCGGGCAGAGCTGCCGACTCGCTCAAATCCCACATGTCACCGGCCCCGCCCTATTGCCTTGCGCTCAGCATCAGACGACGTCTGCACAATGGCGATGTCATCAGCCACTCGAATCTGAAGACAGCTCGCGGCTTCCTCTTCGGTCGCTGCCCGGTTCGACCGCAGTCGATGCTGACGTAACGGGCAACCGACTTTGGTGACGGTGTGCCTCTGCAGCCGCTCAGCAACATTCGCAATACGTGTAACCATTGACTGCAATTGCGTTTGCGACCGACACGTTTGTCGGATTCGCTCAAGGCCCACCGTTTGGCACGGCATTCGGAATGTGAACCCGATGCTCTTACCTTTCTCGACGGTCGTGTCGCGAACCAACGCGGTGGAATGTATGCCCAGATTGCCTGTTGTTGTCATCGTCCTGGCGGCTCTCACGCCCAATTCACAGGCAGTCGAACCAGTGAATGTGAAAGCCCAGGCTGTCTCTGCACCAGATACGGTCGCCTGTTACTGCTATCAGTCGGGTGGCTGGAGCATTCAACAGACTGACAACTTTCGCATTTGCACGATCGACCGGAATCTCAAGCTGGAAAACCTGCCACGGCTGTGTGAATCCCTCAGGTTGGACATTCAGGCGACATGGCTCAGTGAAGACTGCACTCTCTGGCAGCCGCGGTGCGACGTGGTCGTGCATGCCACGAGCAGCGATTACCGCCGTGCTTTGGGGAACAGCGTTGGCAACTCAGTCGGCTGTGCCACGATGAAGTTTGATCAGGGCCGGATCGTCAGTCGCCGCATCGATATTCGAGTCGATGCTGACCATTGGCAGCTCGACGCGCTGCCCCATGAACTGACGCATGTGGTGCTCGCCGATCGTTTCGGGGCACGCCGATTGCCGCCGTGGCTCGACGAAGGGATTGGCGTTCTGTCTGAGTCCGACCGAAAACGTCGGTTTCGCGCCGATGCCTTTGCCGACGCACTCAATCGTGGAACGATCTATTCGATTCACGAGTTGCTTCATCTGCGACAGTTTCCCCGTCCGGAATACCGGGACGCGTTCTACGCGCAGAGCGGAGCCCTCGTCCGGCGACTCATGGATCATGGTGGGCCGGACGAGTTTGCTCGCTTTGCCGATCGCGTCGTTACTGTCGGAACACAGGCCGCACTGAGCGAAACCTACAATCTCGATACGCCGGCTGACGTGTCGGCGATCGTGGACGTTTCTGAAGTTGCAGCAATTGTGACATGCGGCGGAACTCTGGACACGAAGTCGAATCTGATCGTGCGTCGGGACGACTGACCAGATTTGTTGCAGCACTCCCGTGCATGCGGGGCGTTCGCTCAGCAGTCCAGTAACGACCGTTGAGACAGAACAGCCCCGCAGACGGCAGTGGGGATCGGTTGGTTATTTCCACAGTCCGAGTCCGACGTGCATCTTCCGCTCGATGTGAGTCGTCCGCTGACGGCCGGAACGAACCGACGATGGAGCGAACATCTGCGGCACGTCATTGCCGGGTTCGAACGAGAAGCTGCGCGTCGTCGTGCAGCCGCAGTTCGGGTACGGCTGAGTCGAATCAACTGCCGGAGCAGTCGCTGACGGCTCGAATGAAAAGCTGCGGAACACCTGAGGCAGCGGCGACGAGGTTGTCTGCCGTGCCACGGGGCGCGATGTCCGGCCCGGATGCTGCTTCAGGTACAGACGCAGACCGGGATCAGCCGCATCGGCCGAACTGACTGACATGGCCACAACCGCGACGACAGCACTCACGAACGAAAACTTTTTCAGGGACGTAAACATGACTGAACTCCTTGGGGATTTGCCCTCCGACCGAGCATGCGTCCGGGACTGCGACACGCAGTTCCTGAAAGCAGACGCTCTCGTCAATCGGATCACGGGCAACTGAGCACGAAGCAAGGCACTGAGAGATATCTCGGTGCGCAGCGTCAGCGCTGAGGAGATCAGCGGTTCAGGCGGACCTGCAGCATCTGCAGAGTCGGGCTTCCCGAAATCGGAACACCTGAAGAGACGGCGTTGTGAAACGTCGCGCCATTCGCCAGCGAGTGCATGGCAAAGGTGGCAACGGGGACTGCCGCCGGCGATCGTTCGTCTAAAGATCGCGGAACAGCCGGCGCCTTGTGCTCTTCTGTCGGAGGCGAGGTCTTGCAGCAGCCCATGCCACAGCAGCGGCCATCTTTTGTCCCACAGCAGCACACGCCGTTGCCCCGGACGTTCGACGCTCCCGCACCCTCTCCCTGCCACGCCAGCAGAATCGGAGAGACACCCACCAGACTCAGGCTGAGAACCAGCCCGGTCACGATCAGCGTACGGATTGTGCGGGTTGAGTAGAACATGGCTGAATGATACGCAGGAGTGACACGGCACAATGGGGAAATATTCAAATCTGCCTGCAACACGGTCATCTGATTGAATGCCGCAGACACAGTCGCCGTTACTTCGATTTATCGGCATTTATGGTCACCAGGATCAGTGGGACCAGTGTCCGAAACCGCCAATGGCGGCTTCGGGGCGGCAATGATCCGATCAACCCATAAGTGTACTCCCTGAAAGTTCGTATCGGGAATAAAAAAGTTAGATGCAGCGCCCAACCGATTCCTTCACGGAGATAGCGGATTTTTTTCAGACTGGCGGGCTGACGCTGCCAACCGCCTTGAGTCCTGTTTGTAAGACGCATCGCTATACTCATTTGCGTTTGCTGCTGCCCGTGAGACTGCGTGCTGTTTCGCAGGTCGAAAAGCGGCTCGACAATTTTCTCTGAAGAAACCTCGTGACTGCTGCATCTAACCCGTCGAGTGACATTTCCACCGACGACGTCGACCGGCTCATTGCCGGTTGCCGTGCCGGAGATCGCGATGCGCAGCGGGCTCTGTATGAGCGGTGTCTGCCACTCGTGCATCGACTGGCCGTGCGAATGGTGGGACTGCAGGACGCACCCGATGTCACTCAGCAGGCGTTCTTGCGGGCCTTCACACGACTCGACCAGTACGACGGGCAGGCAAAGTTCGAGACATGGCTGTACCGGCTGGCGGTCAACGAGGCGCTGCAGTTCCTGCGGAAACGTAAACGGTGGAATCAGCCGACACTCGACTACAACGAATACGAACCGGCCGACGAGTCTCAACCACTCGGTGCGGCCACCGAGCAGCGGGAAGTTCTGGAACAGGCCCTGTCGCGGCTTGACCCGGAACTGCGTTCGGTCTTTCTGCTGAAGGAATCGGAGGGTCTGTCCTATCGCGACATTGCCGAAGCCACGGGGATTCCCGAAGGAACGGTCGGCTCGCGACTGAACCGAGCCCGCGCCGAACTGCAGGAACACCTCAAGCAACTCGGCTGGACCGGTGAGCCATGAACTGCAACGACACCAAAGAAAGACTGTCCGCGTTTTACGACGCCGAACTGCCGGAAGCAGAAGCCGCCGAGGTCCGGCAGCACCTGTCGTCGTGCGCGGAGTGCTCGCGCCAGCAGAAGGCGTTTGCCGGACTGTCGGGCATGGTACAGTCGCTTCCCCAACCGCCCCTGCCGACCAGCGGCTGGAAGGAGATGCAGGACCAGCTCAGCAGCGCTGAGGTCGCCGAGCCGGATACCGACTCGTCTCCGGTCCAACCCGCCGAAAGGCGGCCTCGAATGTCGTCGCGGTTCCGTCGAGCGGTGATGGTGGCCGCAACCGTTGCTGCCGCGCTTTTCGTCTGGCTGGGCAGTGAATACTGGGGAGGACCGTCACGGCACGAACTGATGGCCGCCGACTTCGCTCACTACGTCGAGAACCTGCAGGACAATCCAGAAGCCGCCCAGCGCGAACTGCTGAGCCAGTTCAACGGCAGCGAGATCAAGCCGTCCGTCGCCGCGCGGTCGGTCAGGTACCAGCCCGCCGCTGCCCGGACGCTCCCACCGGATTACACGCTCGAATCGATGTACTCGTTGAAGATGCCCTGCTGCGACTGCCTGCAAACCGTCTGCCGGCGAAGCGACGGAAGCCGGATCGCCATATTCGAGTACGCCGAGGAGCAACCCGCCACGTACGGCAATGCCCAACAAACGAGGATGCAGTGCCGAGACAAGTCCTGCTGCCTGATCAACGCCAGCGAGCAACTCGCCGTGACATGGAACGACGGCGGCCGCCAGATCACCGTCGCCGGCGTCCGCGACCAGTCCGAAATCGAAACGCTCGTTGCGTGGCTTGAATGATCCGTGTCGTTGCAGTTCACGACGCGATGCACGCTCCCGCGACATCTCACGGCTCCCCGTCAAAAGACTCTGAAGAAGAGTCTTGACTCCGAAGTACGGTACGGGCCTTAGACTGTCTCAGGTACAGGAGACGGTGACATGACAACTCACAGCGGAAGTCTGTCGATTGGGTAGTTGGCAAAGCGGGCGGAGGTTGGTGTTTAGACCGTTCGATTCTACGAACGCGAAGGCATGATCATTGAACCTCAGCGACGGCAGAGCGGCTATCGGCAGTACCAGGGCGACATATTCAACCGGCTGTTGTCATTAGCCGGACGAAGGAAGTCGGCTTCACGCTCAAAGAAATTAAAGAGCTGCTGTCGCTCCGCGTAGACGAGGACAAGACCTGCGCCGACGTCCGGTAGCAGGCGGAAGCGAAAATTGCAGATATCGAAGACCGCATCCGCTCGCTGCAACTCATGAACCGAGCGCTCGTGAAAGTCACTCGACAGTGAAGCGGAGACGGGCCGACCAGCGAATGTCCCATTCTGGAATCGATTGAACGGAAGGAACGCGCTCATGAACCGTAACGAAACGAACACCGGCTGGCGTCGAAGTCTCGCCGTCCAGCAGGCCATGCAAAAAGTCTCGGTGTGCAGCGAGTCCCCACCATCGTCACCGATGGCAAACTCGCAGACTGCTGTGCAGCAAATAGTCTGGACCAGAATTCTATCCGAGCCGCTGGCATCGGGTATTCAGTCTGAGCTATTTGACCGACGACTGCTGTTAAGCAGATTCGCCATACTGCAGCCACCTCCGCTTTCACGTGATTGGAAATCGAATTGCTGAGCCCTGCTACCGTTCCGACTAAACAATCGCCAGCTACTTGTCCGGGTCATCGTTGCCGACATCAATGCATCCGCGACAGCACACTTGGATTATTTCGCCCTTGACTGTGGCCGGAATCGCTCCGCCCATCGACTCAAGAGGTTCGCCGCCGACTGGGCGGACCTTCTGCCTAATGAGCCCGGGTGCGGACTACGTATGCTTGTGACGAGCAGTTGCTGAGCTGGCGTAGGTGGCTGCTCGATCACGGGCACTGCCGCTCAGAAGAGCGATTGACATCAGGACATACAGAAATGCGTTCGTTGCGATACCGTTCAGCATCAGGTTACCTCGAATCCTTGATGGAGTGTCATCAGAAAATTCGGCAACGCAATACAGCAAAAGGGGAAGACGAAACAGATCCTCGACGTGAACAGAGGGCGTTTTCGCCCTTTCGATGATTAACCAACGGGCATGTTGGCCCATTCTGAACACTGGCCCGATCGATCGGACTTCGTCTGTTATCAGGTTGACTCGACTGACTGCGACGAGCCGTATTCCATAGAAATCGCTAACCAGTGTCAGGCAATTCAGTTGAGTCGAGTGAGGTTGAGTCTGGCACGGCGTTCGTATTAACGGGACTGAGACGCGGCCAGAATGACTGAGTCGCAATTCTTACTCGGTTCTGAAATGGAGTCCTGCCATGAAACGCATTGCACTCACGCTGATCGTCGCCATCACCGCCGCTGTAATCTCCGGTAGCTCTGTATCTGCGTCAGACAGATCACACGGACGCAGCAGTTCATCGATTGAACATCTGGTTGGAGACCTGGTCTTCGGTGGCCACAGCTACGGCAACAATCACGGCAACGGCTATGGCCAGTCGTACTATCGCAGCCCGAGCTACGGGCACCCTGGTTACAGCTACTCGTCGTACTCCCACGGTTCTTATGGACACTCGTCGTACAGTTACCCCAGCTACAGTTACCCCAGCTACGGTTACTCCAGACACGGATATTCCAACTACGGTCATCACGGCAGCTACAGCGGTGGACACGGCGGCAACTACGGCGGTAGGCACGGCAGCTACTCGTACGGTCATCGCGGATCACGGCATTGATCTGTGATCCAGCAGAGACATAAACGATCACATCACGACCAACCGGCTCCCATCGACTGGTGGGAGTCGGTTACTGAAACGGGAGAAGAACCATGAAGGCTATCACAGCATCGCTGCTCACACTTGGTCTTGCTGCAACGGTGGGAATTTCGACTCGCGATGTCATCGGCGATCAGAGTCAGCCACGGTCGCCGGGCCAAACAGATTCTGCTCCCTCTGCACCACCATCTGTTCCGGCTGCGCCACCAACTGAAATTCCCCGGCAAGCGGCACCTCCACTTGTTCCTGGCGACGCTCGATGCCGAGTGAGCAGGGCGCAGTGCGGCGACTCATTGTGCACGTTGCCACGCCCCGAACGATTTCAGGTGACTTCAGCCGAAGCCGCAGCGGAACTGCATTTCCTCGCACTCTCACTGGTTGAAGACATTGACTTCGATCTTTACGGAACTCGCAATTACGCTCATCTGATTCACGATGCGGAAACCATCGTTCGCGATGTGATTTCCGTTCGACGAGACCTCGCACGACAGCAGCCGACCGAAGTCGTCGCCGCAGACATTCGAAATATGGCAGCCAGTCTGGAACACCTGGAACGCTCGATCGGTCGTCGATACCGCACGAGGGCAATCCACTTCGATTTGCTCGATGCACGAGCGGCTCTCGACGACCTGGAGACGAGTCTGGGAACCGAACCCGCTGGAAAGACCATTGTGCCGCCAGCTTCCCCGTCGCAGCCTTATGATTTGGCGACAGGCAGGCAGCCAGTGCCTCCGTCAACTCCCCGTTCGGCGACACCGCCGGTGCCGCCAGCACTCCGTTCTGATCCGGCGATACCTTCAAAGGAACCGGAAGTATTCGTCGTTCCTGAACTGCCCGTTGAGCCAGCAATTCCGGACACCATGAAGGGGCTTCGCCAGCTTTCACTGACAGACCAGCGTCTGGCAATGAAGCAGCGAACCTGTCCAATCACGGCTGACCTGCTCGGATCGATGGGTAAGCCGATCAAGGTCAACGTCGATGGTCGCACCGTGTTTGTGTGCTGCCAGGGCTGCGTCGAAGAGCTGCGGACACAACGGTGACTGACTTTGTGTAGAGAAGACCAGGTTAATCGACACACCAGCTCAGGACAGTTCGTCCCAGAAACTGAATGGATTCATGTTTTGGGACGAAGCCAGCCTTGATGATCCCTTGCCGCGACGAGTGGTTGAACCGCGAGCATTCGATCAACACGGGTCGAGATCGCATTCCTATGTTCGCATCGTCTGATGTTGCGATGTGCGTGATTGCCCAGGCATAAAGACCGCGTCCGCGAAATTCGTATCGCGTGAAGCAGTGGTCAATAATTGCTGGAGAATCCGATGATTCGTTCAGCGGTCCGAACCAGCAGACACATGCGAGAGGTCCTTCGACAGAGCGGAGGACGAGACATTTTCGCCCGTATTTGAATCGATCAACGAAGGCAGTCCATTCACCATACTGTTTCAGGAACTCAGAATCCTCGCTTGTTAGATCGTCGACCTGAGTAAGGACCGCGACTTGGAATCCAGCTGGTATTTCTGCTGTTGGGCCAGTCATGTTTCTGCCAAACTCAAACCGTCGCAGGATTTGCAGACCGCACCTTTCTCCAATCACAACAAGCAACAGGTACGACAACGTCCGCCGTATTCCGTGGCGTCGCACTCGCGCTTCGAAACGCTCCAAAGCGGAATTTGAGGCGTTGCAAACGCTATCAGCTCCACCGCCAGAGTCTTGCACACTCGTTCCATCTAATAATTCAGTCATGACCCTACCACCTTGAATACTTTCCATGGGGCATTACTCGGCACGCTGTGTCTCTACCTGTTCTCCAACGTGCCCAGACGCACGACTGGACTGGACCTCTCGTCTCAATTCGTGCACCTCAGACAGAATGGACTCTTCCAACTCGATGTCAGGATCGGGTTTGTCGACGGATCGAGCGAAATGGCTTTCCGATTTCTCAATCAATGGAAACGGCCTGTGACCGATGACATCGCGCTGAAGCAGATACCACAACTCTTTCCAGCCCGTTCGCTGACGATGACGAAACTCTCGCCCTTCCTCCCTGGACTGCTGCAGCCCCGTCAACGGCCCCCATTGGGCCGCGGCAAGTACGTCACACGTCAGGCGTGCTGCCAGTTGCGTGCTGCGGGCGGTTACCGAGGCTTCGTTGTCCTCCTGCCGAATCTCCGGACAACCGCAGGCGAGCACCTTCCCCGTGTCGACCCCTTCGTCGATGTAGTGCACTGTGACGCCGACTTGATCGTATTCCCGGAAATACAACGGCCAGAACAACGTATGCTCGCCGCGGTAGAATGGCACCAGCCCGTAATGAACATTGATCGTCCCGTGCGGCGGAATGGTGAAGATATTGGGCCGCAAAATGGGAGCAACGCAGACGAGCAGAACGTCGGGACTGAAGTCGCGAATTCGACGTGCAGTCTCTTCGGAGTTGATCTCACGCCACGGGACATCAACACGGTTCATGTCGAATTCGGGCGGCTCCGTTGAGTCAAACAGAAGCTGTGCGATCTGCTGATCAACGTCGCCTTCGTACCAGTAGTAGAACGCGTGAGCCGCTCGTTCGAGCCGATTAGCGACGGTCTGAATCGGATGACGCGTCAGCTTTCGCACGCGGCGACGGATGCGTTCATACCGAGATTCTGACGCTGCCGACGAAGCACGAATGGGACGGATGACGAGATGATCAGGCCATCGTTTCACGACCTGGCGTATGATAAACAGCGAACGTGATTCGCAGCGGCTGATAATTGCAACTCGCATGCTGCAATCCCTCCATGAGAAGCGGTGGACGACTCCAATGTTGAGGATCCAGTATCCAGAGCAGCGACGGATCGAAGCTGCTCTGGACGCTCGGCTCTGGACACTCGCCTCAACATCAGCGACGGCGTTGATCTGACGCGGTGGATGCCTGCCGGGTTGCCTTGCTCAGGTAGAAGTCTGGGTGTTGTTCTACTTTTGCGATGCACCCTTTGCAGCAGACGAAGACGGGCTGGCCTTTCGCGTAGACCTTCCATGCTCCGCCCATCGACGTCAGTGATTCGTTCATCACGGGGCACAATTTCTGTGCAGCAACTGCCGCGCTGTCTGCCTGAGTCGCTTTTGCCGGCGGTGGCGTCGGCAGCATGGCGAGGTACTTCGCGGGCTCCCGCTCGATGGCTTTCGTGCAGCCGGGGCAGCAGACGAAGACATCGCGGCCCAGGACGTTGAACTTCCACGGTCCGCCCATTGCATCCAACGGTTTGTTCATCACCGGGCAGGTCTTCTGAAATGCCACGGCTGCTGCATCAGCTCGCGTGGCTTTCACCGGGCCGGCCGGAATGAGTTTTGCCAGGTACTTCTGTGGATCGGCTTTCAGTCGATCGGTGCAGCCAGCACAGCAGACGTAGACTTCGCGGTCGCCGATGTGCACCGCCGGGGGAGCGCCCATTGAACCGAGCGGCTTCCCACTCACCGGACAAATCGTCTGCTGGGCAATGGCGACTTCAGCGGCACTGCGCGTGATCTGAAACTTCTGTGCGAACTCAGCCGGCTGCTGACCGGGAATGCCGGAGATTGCGAACGCCGTCTGCATTCGACCATCCGGCACCTTCGACAGATCGAGAGCAAGGTGCAGGGCATTCGTAGCCGCTTCCCGAGTGGCGTCCGGTCGCAATGGATAGGTGTAGGGCTTCGGATTTCCGTCCACCGTCATCGTGATCTGGCCAGCCAGTCGGGATGTGTCGATTGGCTGCCCTTTGGCGTCGTAGAGGAAGACCCGCACACCGTCCGGACGAAAAACGACCTCATGCCAGGTCGTGGCCACATAGGCCAGTTCACCTCCATGCGGGCCGAGTTGGGTCTTTTCCGCTGCTGAACCGTGCTGATGGCTCGAATGGTCGTGACCGTCATCGGCCGAAACGGCGATCACGGATGAAGACAACGCAAATGCGATTGCGATCGCGGTAACTGTTGAGCGTTTCATGGCTCAGACTCCTGAAGTAGAGTTCATGTGTGTGGCTTGAAAACAGCGACGCAGGCGGGACGTTTCTCAGGCGATCATGCCGACGTGCTGTTATTGAGCCTTCCAGCGGCGGCCCGACGCATCCCTGCGTCGGGTCGGCCGCACTTATTTTGAGTTGCGAACAGAGTCCAGAGAATTCACGAGACAAAGTCGCGATCAACTCCTGACTCTCGACTTTCGTTTCAGCCGCAGCTCGGGCAGCTACCGCTATCGCTACCACTGCTGAAAGGTGATGGAGGCGGTGCCCAACCCTGGTTGCCACGGTTTGTGGCACAGCCAGCCACCGTGAAGGCAGTAACCAGTGCCAGCATCAACTGTACGTGTCGAATCATCAGACTTTTCCTGCTCGACAAGTCGAAAGACTCAAGCCGTCGAACGCTGACAGTGCTTTGGACTTTCAACAGGAACTGGTTAATGGCTGTGGCCGGAATCGCCATCCGAACCTCTTCGACTGCTACCACCACTGTCAGTGACGCACCCGGCGGCAGCAAACACGGCCACCAGCATCAGAATCAGAATCGTGTGACGAATCATTTCGCCCTCCTTGCGTTACGAATGAGTGTCCCGCATCCAGTGCTACGCCGCTCTGGACTCTGGACCCTCGTCCCTGGACTCTTTCAGACTCATTTCCAGCAGTTCATCACTCAGGCCCGCCCGCAGTTTGAATTCCATGTACGCGCAATAGACGGTCGGTACGACGAACGTCGTGAAGGGTTCGATCAGCATTCCACCGAAGACTGGCAACGCCATGGCCCGGGCAACGTCGGCACCTCGGCCCGTGGCCATTAGAACCGGAATCAACGCGCAGATGGTGGTGATCGTCGTCATGACACAGGGACGGATGCGTTTCAGTCCTGCTTCGTAGATTTCGTTCCGCAGGTCATCGACTGTCGTAATCGTGCGGCGTTTCAGCCGCTCGTGGATGTAGCTGGCCATGACGATCCCATCGTCGGCGGCCAGTCCGGCCAGCGCGATAAAGCCGACCCATACGGCGGTGTTCAACTCGACGCCCATGATCGCGATAGCGATCATTCCGCCGGCACACGAGATCGGAATACCCGAAAACACGACCAGCGAGATTGGCAGATTGCGGAAGTGCAGATAGTGCAGCAGCAGGTTGATCAGGAAGACAGCCGGAAGAATCCACATCAGGCGTTCGTTGGCTTCGATCTGGTTCTGAAAGGAACCAACCGGCTGCAGTTCAAAGTTGCCTTCCGGGAATTCGAGTGAGCCGTTCTCCCGTGCCGATCGCAGTGACTCCATGACCGATGCCACTGTTTCCAGGTCGCCAGCGCCGCCGGATGGCGAGAACATGATGTGAGCCACCAGCCGCGAGTCTTCGCTGTTGATCGCGCCCGGTCCCCATGTTGTTTCTACTGTGGCGAGGCGTTCGAGCGGGACGATGTCTCCGGTATGTGTGACAACCGGCACCTGCGGCAATTCCCCAATCCGCTCACGCACGTCGCGATTGAATCGAATTTGAATCGGGTATCGTTCCCGGCCTTCCACGGTGGTTGTCACATCGAGTCCACCGAGTCCTGCCGACACGATTTCGTTGACCATCATGGTCGTCATGCCGTAGCGGGCAGCTTCCTGACGGTCGACTTCGAACTCGTAATACGGCTTGCCCATGACAATGTCCGGGTTCACCGTGCCGGCGTTGACCAGGTGCAGCTTCTTCAGTTGCTCGGCCACTGCCAGCGAGGCTTTCGACAGACCATCAAGGCTGTCTCCATAAATCCGCACGGCCATCGACGCTTTGATGCCTGCTTGAAGCATCACGATGCGGCCTTCAATGGGCTGCAGCGGTGAGGCGGGGGTGACTCCTGGCAGTGTGGCCACGGCGTTGATCTCATCCCAGATTTTTCGCTCCGTCATGCCCTCACGCCACTGGTCTCGTGGCTTGAGCATGACATAGGTTTCGACCATTGCCGCCGGAGCAGGGTCGAGGGCCGAATCCACTCGACCAATCTTACCCATCACGTTTTCTACT
>TARA_R110002072_G_scaffold110221_3_pt1 | contig 30247 bp, 22 predicted proteins | sample TARA_R110002072 | Tara Oceans TARA_R110002072 (sample SAMEA4397118) | marine metagenome | biome: Polar Biome; feature: [SRF] surface water layer (ENVO:00010504); material: water (ENVO:00002006), including particulate matter (ENVO:01000060) such as... | depth 5 m
GGAGTTACCGCTGGCCAGCGGCGAGAAATCAAAGACCTCGTTATCCCAGGAAGCGCGCGCCCTGGAGCGCCGGTCGGGATCGCGCAGCAGTCGACTCTTCTCTTCATTGGACTCGGCCAGAACCACCTCGTGCCAGACGTAGTCATTACTTTGCGCAAAAATCAGTGACTGCTGCACGCTCAGTGTCACCGTGATGGGTACGTGCGAAAAGCCGGTCCAGAAATCGCGCCCCTGCTGTTTGAATTTCTCGTGCATTTCGATCAGCGGCGCCTGAATGCCCATAAGGTCGCGCTGGAACTCGAGTGTCGGTACGCCGCCCCACTGTACGCGGACATCAACGCCTTCAAACAGGTTGCCGAGGCGCTCCATCGAGGCCGGTGCGGTCATTGCGCGAAAAGTATCGACAATGATCTGTAGCTGCCTGCCCTTGTACTGTGCCAGCGTCTGTGCGAGTGCCAGCCACTCGGCGTCGTCGGCCTGCAGCGAGGGCACGGGGCGATCGCTGCCGTCGTGGTCCATCAGGTTGGATGACATGCCGAGTGCGCCAGCCTCCAGCGCGTCGCGCAACAGGGCGACCATCTGCTCTATCTCCTCGGGCGTCGCCGCACGATCCCAGGCCTCCATCCCCAGCACGGCCAGGCGCAGCGCGATATGCCCGACAAAGGCGCCGTAATTGGTGGGGACCTTCACCTGCTGTGTCAGCGCTTTTTTATACTCGGACCAGGTTTTCCAACTCCACGGCAGTTCGGTGCGAAATGGCGCGGCGGGGATGTCCTCAAAAAACGAGAAGATCTTGACCACTTCATCGCGTACCTCCGGCGCGTCCGACAACGGCGCCACGGAGAATCCGCAGTTGCCCATGATGACGGTTGTCGCGCCAAACCCGGCCAGTGGCTTCAACTCCGGTTCCCACCACATGGTGCCGTCAAAATGCGTGTGGGTTTCGATAAACCCGGGGGCGACGATACAACCCGCCGCGTTTTGTACGGTTTCTCCAGGGCGGGGTTCCAGCGCCGGTGCGATCTCTGTGATCACGCCATTTTCCACGCGCAGATCGGCCGGGAAACCCGGTGATCCGGTGCCGTCGACCACTATGCCGCCGCGAATCAGGGAACTGTTCATACGTTAACTCCGCCTGCTCTCAAGATGATAAGTGACTGCCCATTATTGGACATTCTTGATAGGGTAGAGCACTTCTTTGGCAATATATTGGAGTTTTCAGTCAATATTTTGGACATTATTACTATTTGTCGAGGTGTGAAATGGTAGCGTCGGTGGCCGTTGCCAGAGTGCTGTACGCGCTGATACAGGGCGTGAACCCTGACGCCAACGATCGCAACATCGCCGCTGCGTACTTTGCCGAAACCGGTGCGCCGGTCGATTTTCGCTCGTTCCAGCGTTTCACTGATGCGCTGATTGCGAGCCTGCCTCAGCAACGCAAGCTGCAGGCGTTGATTCCCCAGTGGCGAACGGTATTCAGTGATGCCATCCTCGGCAGCGACCAGGCTGAGGAATTCATTCGCCAGTACCTGGCGGCGCTGGATCACAGCCTGTTTGTGAAGTTGCCGCTGTTCGTGGGCAAGTATGTGGGACGCGACCCTCACCCGGTCAATTTTGGGGGTTTCGGCGATACCCGGGTGGACAGTTGGCTGTTGGTGTTCACACTGGCGGGACACGGGGTGTTCAGGGCAGGGCTGCGCGATTGCGAACTGACGCCCGACACGGTCGTCCTGGTGGAGCCGGGCACGCTGACGGACTTTTCCGGCTCGGGAAAATCCGGCTGGAATTTCTACTGGGTTGTATTTCACTGCGCTGACAGTTGGCGCCCCTACCTGCAGTGGCCGCTGGCAGGGCCCGGTGTGCGCCAGCTGGTGCTGGACGACGAGACCGCAGCGGCGCTGGGGCTCACCTTGAGCCAGCTTTACAACAACTATATCGATAGCAGTCGCCTCAAACCCGAGCTCGATCACAATCTGCTGGAGCAACTGTTGTTGCGCTGCGCTAACTGTCTGCCGAGCGATGCCAGTAACAGTCTCGATCCGCGCATAAAGGCCGCCCGCAGTTACATTGATGAGCACTACGCCACGGATATCACACTGGCTGATGTTGCCGCGGCCAGCAACCTCTCTCCCTCCCGGCTGTCTGGCCTGTTCAAACGCGAGACCGGCGCCAGTGTGATGGCCTATCGCAATGAGCTGAGGTTGGTGGAAGCGGCGCAGTTGTTGTTGCACAGTAATCTGCGTATCGCGGATATCGGTGCGCAAGTGGGGTATCCCGAACAGGCTTTTTTCTCGCGGATTTTTCGCCGCCATCTGGGTATGAGTCCGCGGCAGTACCGTACTCATTTTTCGTCCAGGGATCTGCGTACCGGGCGCGATCAATTGGCCAGTGCTCCGTAATTCCATCTATAATGCATACAGGTTCGTTCAAAAATTGAGAGGAAAGGTAGTGAATTCCAACAAATCCATGAACACTTTCGCGCGTTTGGGCGTTTTCGCGCTCGTGTTGTTGTTGCTCCATCCGGCAGCGTTTGCCGAGAAAGAGTACGTTGCAAAGACGGCAAAGAATGTCGATATCAGTGTCGATGACCTCAATTCCATGCTGCTACCGCTGACGCAGGCAGAACTGGAAGTGGAGGCAACCGCCTGGCGTAAAGTGCTGACCCGCAAGGTTGCGCAAATAAGCAGGCTCGAAATCATGAAGAGAAACACCACACCGGATACAGGGCTGCTTGCCCAGGTGGGGGAGCAGCTAAACGAGGGTGTCGGTGCGGTACTGCCTGACGTGGAAGGCGATGCGGCGGCCGTCGGGGCGCAGCAGGATGCTGCGAGCGCAAAAACGAGCGCTGAACTGGACACGCAAATCGCGATGCTGCGCGTCGAACAAGGCGGCATCAACAAGCGTTTTGGTGTTGTGCTGGATGCACTGGAGAGCAAGGGCGGCGACATTACGGAGCAGCGGCTCTATCTGTCGGCCGTATCCGGAATCAAACTGAATGTCGATGACACCACTGCCGGGCTGCTGGCGTTGAAGGAGTGGTTGAAGTCCGCCGATGGTGGGCAGTCACTGTTGATCAACCTGTTGAAATTTGTCGCGGTTATCGTGTTCGTGGTTTTTCTCTCTCGCATATTAGGCCGCCTCACAGACCGCATGATTTCCCGTAAGCCAGTGTCAATGCTGTTGGAAAACTTCATGAAGGTCGCGGTGCGTCGAACCGTTTTCGCCATTGGCTTTATCGCCGCACTCCCCATCATCGGAATCGATGTCGGACCTGTGCTGGCGTTGATCGGCGCCGCCGGCCTGGTCATTGGTCTGGCATTGCAGGGCACGCTCAGCAATTTTGCCAGCGGCGTGTTGATATTGGTCTATCGGCCTTATGATATGAACGACGCGATTTCCGTGAGCGGTGTCAGCGGAACCGTCAGCACCATGAATCTGCTCTACACGACGATTAAAACATTTGATAACCAGTTGATTACGATCCCCAATAACAGTGTCTGGGGCGATACCATTATCAATATCACCGGCAGCGATGAGCGTCGTGTGGACATGGTATTCGGTATCGGTTACGGGGACGATTTCGGCAAGGCACAGGAAATTCTGGCCTCTATCCTGGCGGAGCATCCGAAAGTCCTGAAAACCCCTGAACCCAAAATTCGCCTGAACGAACTGGCCGACTCCTCTGTAAACCTCATTTGTCGCCCCTGGGCTAAAACAGCGGATTACTGGGATGTGTACTGGGATGTCATGGAAACGGTGAAACGCGAGTTCGACAGACAGGGAATCTCGATTCCTTTCCCGCAGCGCGATGTGCATTTCTTCCCGGCGCCGGGAACGTCCGAGTCGGGTGAAAAGACCGCGTAGTTTCGCGGCCACGGCGCTAGCCTGTGAATGGTGACGACGAGGTTCGCGATCAGAAGCGCATGGGCACCACCATGCAGGCGCTGGCCTGGCTGGTGTTGCTCGCTCTGGGGGTTGCCTTTTTCAGCGACTTTCTGGACAAGCAGTACAACCCCAACCAGAACGTCCAGACCGGGTTGGCAGAAGGGGGTGTGCGCGAGGTGGTGCTGCAGCGCAATAAATTCGGGCACTACGTCACCAGCGGCGCGATCAACGGCCAGGCGGTGACGTTTATGCTGGACACAGGCGCGACCGGTGTGGCGATTCCATCGTCTGTGGCCAGCGAACTGGGGTTGCGGCGCGGTGCTGCTTTTCCAACCCAGACAGCAAACGGCATGTCCACCAGTTATGCGGCGACACTCGATACGGTCAGTGTCGGAGCCATTGAGTTGTACGACGTGCCGGCGGGCATTACACCCGGCCTGCAAACGCGGGAGATATTGCTCGGCATGTCCTTCCTCAAGCACATTGAGTTTACCCAGCGCGGCGACACACTCATTTTGCGCCAGTTCCCGTAACTGGCGGTATTTGTGTGAGGGTATTCACTGTCCTCGTCACGCGAATCCCCCGCAACTAGAACAATCCGTCACAACCCTCTATGCTTTGCCGCAAGTCAACCAGTAGTGGAGATGCTATGCAATACAGAAGACTGGGACGTTCCGGGCTAAAACTGTCCGAGCTGTCGTTTGGTTCCTGGGTTACCTTCAACAAGCAGGTCGACGCGCGTCTCGCCGAGAGAATGTTCGGCGTCTGCTTTGATGCCGGGATCAATTTTTTTGACAATGCGGAGGGTTACGAAGCCGGCGAATCCGAAAAGGTCATGGGCAAGGCACTCAAGGCGCTGGCGCGCCCCAGGGATAGTTACTGTGTTTCGTCCAAGGTCTTTTTCGGTGGCACTCCCGATCCGAAACCGACGCAGCTGGGCCTGAGCAGAAAGCACGTCACCGAGGCCTGCCACCAGGCGATGCAGCGCCTTGGCGTTGACTACCTGGATTTGTATTTCTGCCATCGCGCTGATCCGGATACCCCGATAGGGGAAACCGTATGGGCCATGCACAACCTGGTGACGCAGGGGAAAGTACTGTACTGGGGCACCTCGGAGTGGACTGCGGACCAGATTGCCGAGGCCTATGACTTTGCCCTCGCCAACCATCTCACGCCACCCACGATGGAGCAGCCACAATACAATCTGCTGGACCGAGAGCGCTTCGAAGTGGAGTATGCGCCGCTGTATGACAAGTACGGCATCGGCACAACCATCTGGTCGCCGTTGGCGTCAGGCGCGCTCACCGGCAAATACCTCAAGGGGATACCGGATGGCTCACGCGCCTCGCTCAAGGGCTATGAGTGGCTGAGGAAGCATATGGTGGAGTCTGAGCGCGGCCAGGCGCGGATGAACACGGTGGCCAACCTGGTTCCAATCGCGGCGGAACTGGGCATCAGTCTGTCCCGGCTGGCGATCGCCTGGTGCCTGCTTAACCCGCATGTTTCCACCGCGATACTGGGCGCCTCCAGTCTCGAGCAACTCGCAGACAACGTGAAGGCGATTGAGGCGGTTCCGCTGCTGACACCCCAGGTGCTGGCGGCCATAGACGCCGCCTAGTTGCCGTCTGCGCGGTCTGGACCGTGGCTGCGCGGGTGGTTGCAGGCAGCTCAAGTGCTGCTGCTGTATCAGTCGAACAGCGACGCCCAGTTGATGCCGTTGATATGACCGCCGCCATCGACGTACAGGGTATTCCCCGTCATATAGCGGGCATCTTTGCTGGCGAGGAACAGCGCGACACCTGAAATGTCATCATAGGGATCTCCCATATAGCCCATGGGAACCTGCTTGTTCACGCGCGCTGCCATCTCCGGCGCAAATTCCTGCATCGCGAGGAAGGCCGCGGTGATCGCGCCCGGGCAGATAGCATTGACCGTTATGCCGTGCGGCGCCCACTCGCGGGCGGCAGTGCGGGTGAGCGCGCGCAGCGCTTCCTTGGCGACATTGTAGTCTGCCGTCTGTGGGTGGGCGTTGACGCCGTTGAGTGAGCACAGGTTGATCACCCGGCCAAAGCCCCGCGCCTTCATCGACTCGAATGCGGCATTCATGGCCCAGCGTGCGGCAAAAAAACCGCCGTCCAACTGGCGCTGGAACTCCTCGTCGGTTTTTTCTTCCAGCGGCTTCAATGCCGCCGGCGGAACAGCGTTGTTGATGAGCACATCAACGGCACCGAACTGCGCTATGGCATCTGCAACCAGTGCCTGGACCTGGGCTCTGTCAGTGACATCGCAGTGCGCGTAGGTGATCCGCGTGTTCTGCGCAGTCAACTCCGCGACCAGCGCCTGCCCCGCTTCATCGTTGATATCCGCTGCCACCACCTGATAGCCCGCTTCCGCGAAGCGTGTGGCAAACGCCCTGCCGAGGCCGTCAGCCGCCCCGGTTACCACTACCACCTGATCCATTCGATTCTCCCGGCATAAACACTGTTGGCGTAGAGTAGCAGCCAAATTCCGCCGTGTTCCAGCGCCGGTGAATTACACGGGATGGGTACAGCCAGGCGAACTGCAGCCGATGGCAGCAGTCGCGGGTGGCCCTGCCGCTGCCGCAATCAGTATGGCCAGTGGCTGCGCGGCTGCAATGGGTCAGCGGGACGGTAACTGATCGTCGTTGAAGGATACCTCGCGGTACCAGTCAGTCATGTCATCGTACATATCGCCCTTGAGGATATGCAGGGGCGCACGGTGATAAATTTTGATATCGTGGAACGGATCGGTGAGGATTTTAATGGCCCAGACCAATCCCGATTGAAAGCCCATCAGGTGGAACAGGTGCACGGTGCGGAACAGTACGGCTCCCACTCCGGTGGCCAGCCACAGTATGGCCGTGTTGTAGATCAGCCCCTTATCAATCTGCTGGGTGCCCAACAATCCGAAAAAGTCGGGAATAAACCACAGGATAATGGGCACCGCTATCCAGACTGACAGCAGTACAACCTTGCGCCGCAGGTTGTATCCGACCTTCACGCTCTCCTTGTATTCGTGTGTCGCCCCGTTGACGGCATCGTAACTTTTCGGTTCAAAGAAAAAATGCCCGATCTGACGCAGCACCATGGCCAGCAACCAGCCGACCATCACGGCGGCCACCGGGTCGACAAAGATCAGGTAGTAACTTACCACAAAGCAGCTGGCGCTCAGCAGGTGCAGCAGTTGATTGACGCGGTTGTGATGGTAGTAGCGGTGGTCATCCCAGCGCTGGCGATGTAGTTCTTCGAGAAAGGTCATGTCGTCACCTCATACAGTTGTTGTGATTGCTGGTGGTCTTCTGCGGCCAGGGCTGCGCCGGTAGAAGATAAGAGTGCGCTTCCCATCAGGATTCGCTGGCCGCTGCGCAGCCCTTCGCGGAAATGGTAGTCCGCAGTTGCAAACAGGATGATGGTGGAGCCGTGCTGGAAATAGCCGAGTTCATCGCCCTTGCTGAACACAGCATTACAGGGGATCTTTCGTGGGCCCCGATAGTGCATGTCCAGCAGTGTGTCGAGCCAGTGCAGGCGGATACTGGCAACCAGAATCGCCGCCACCGCAACGAGGCACACCGAGCGCTGTGGATCGGTGGTGTTGAGCACTATCACCGCTCTTTCGTTCTTGCAGTACAGTTTCTCTATGCGCTGCAACGCAATCGGGTTGACGTTCCAGGTGTCCCCGGCTATGTAGGTCACCTGTTCGATGTGGCAGTCCAGCGGTGCATGAAAACGGTGATACATGCTGCTTTTAAGACGCAGTGTGATGTACTTGCCGTCACGATACCGCTCATGCAGCGCGCGGTCAGGGATCAGTTCCTCAAGTGCGTAGGGGAAACCCTTGGCCTGGAACACGGTTGTACCGGCAATATCTCCGTACTCTCCCACTATTGCATCGCAGGGGCTCACCACGATGTCGGCACGGGTGTCGACCGTGCGCGCACCAGGGCGCAGCGAGCGCGTGAAGCAGTCCTGTAGACTGTTGTACTGCTGCGGCTGTGCCTCTGTCAGGTCGAGGTCATCGGCAAAGGTCTGCCAGATGCGCAGTAGCAGGCGTGTCAGGCGCGGGCTCTCGATGCTGCTCAGCCAACCCATAAACTGTGTGGCCAGTCGACGGGGGATCCGGTTGGTCAACAGGAAGTTGAGCCGTGCGTTCTGCGACAGCGAGTGGATAAGCTTGCTCATGACTTATGCGACCGAACGGTGCTCGTGGTTCACGCTGGGTGCGGGTAAACCCAGGTCCTGCACATACTGCGTCATTATGCGCTCGGCACTGTAGTGAGCAGCGCGTGCCAGCGCGGCGGAGCGCATCGCACTGCGTGTGTCCGGCCAACCGTAGTGAGCGACGATCTGCGCGGCCATCTCGCGGGGGTCGCCGACCAGATAGCCACTGACCTCGTGTTCGATGATGTCTCTCGGCCCCTTGCAGTCGTAAGCGATGGCTGGCATACCGTGTGCAAAAGCTTCCAGCAGTACATTGCCGAAGGTGTCGAAGCGGGACGGAAAGACGAACAGATCGAGGCCAGCGTAGAGTCCAGCCAGTGTCTCCTTGTCAATCCAGCCCATGAACCGGGCATCCGGCAGCAGCATTTTCAGTTCTTCCTCTGCAGGGCCGCTGCCGGCGATCACCAGCTTCAGTTCCGGCAGAGACTTTCTCGCGCGTGCCATGATGTCAGGCAGATCCATAATGCCTTTCTCAGCGCTGAGTCGGCAGGCGATGAACAGCACCGGTGTGTCATCGTTGGCGTCGTAGAACAGGTCTGACTTCCTGACGGGCTTGATCGGCGTGCTCACCTGTGGCGCGTGGTGTGCGGTGAGGAATACGCGGTCGCTGCCCAGCTCCATTTCAAAGCCGGTCAGCCAGTCCCGGTGCTCGCGGTTCAGCACAAAAATACCGTCAAACTGGCTGTAGAGCAGGCGCAGCAGGCGTCGAACCCGGTCGCGCTCGTGCTGCGTCGCCTGCGTTGTGCACTTGATGTACTCTATCCAGTCAGTGTGCATGAAGAAGAAACACGGTACGTTGAACGTGTACTTCAGGTACAGTGCAACCGCGACCATGGGGCCCTCGGTGGAGCAGATAACCCGGTCATAACCGCCTTCATAGAAGATTCGGGAGATTTCCAGCAGGTCGGGGATGCGCAGTTGCTGGCCGCCGGAGTCCGGCAGCGTGAACGCCGACAGCGGTCGTGTCACCTGCAGGTGCGGCTCCGGCGCTGCGGTTTCGTGGCACACCAGCATATCGATGGCGATATCGTGCGCCTGTATTTGACGCAGCTTCCCGGTCAGGGAATTCGATACGCCATTTTTGTCGAACAGCGTGTCGGTCAGGTGCAGGGCGCGGTACTCGTGATGGTTGCGGCCGAGGTGAGTCGCGAAATTGTTCAGGAATGCCCTGTTCTGGTACAGCACGCGAGTGCTGGCAAGTGCCGCTCCTGCGAGCACTGCCGCGATCATCACCGGGAACGTGAGTTTGTCCACCAGCTGGCTCACGCAGCGATCGGTTACCTGCGTATATTTGCTGGGCGTGCCCAATAGCCAGGCTGTCACCTGGCTCGGCACCTCGAAATTGCGGGTCAGTGCCTCGGTGGAAAAACCGCCGGGTTCGCCCAGTTTCTCTGCCAGTGCCGAGTCCTGCACACGCGCAATGATCACCTTGTTGATCTCGGTGAAAAGTGCCGCGATAGACTGGTTCACCGTTTGCGTGAAATCCTCGGAGGACCCGGCGTGACTGTCGGCGATTTTTTCCAGGTATGAAATGCAGAACCGGTACTTCTTCGAGACCTTCCAGCGCAGCATTTTGTTGGGCTTTTTGCCCTGCAGCGCATCGTGGATAAACTCGAAGAATTTTCGCGACTGCTTGTTCTTCTGCAACTCCAGCAGCACATTGCTGAGCGCAAAGCAGGCCAGCTTGTCAGACGCCTCACCCCGGTGCAGCATAATGCGCAGCAAACCGGGATCCTCGATGTTGGTGGCGATTTGCGCAAAGTAGTCCAACAGCGCGATATTCAGTTTCTGGTTTTCCGCGACATGGCCAAACGGTGCTGTATCGCCTGCGCGAATCGCCTCCAGCGCTAACTGTGAGGCGGGTTCTTCGCGCAGCCGCTGTTGCAGGTTCGGTATCATCAGCCGGGTGCCACACTGTCCGGCGAAGATACCCATGTGGTCATCAGAGCCGCCGATGAGTGATTTGGGCTTTTCTGGATCCACGTTAAAGTCGCTCGGGTCCAGGCGGTGCTTTCTGGCGTAATGGTATATCTTTTCCGGTGTCAGGCTCTGCACCCAGTTCAGTGTGAGCGTGGATTGCCACAGATCGCGCTGGCCGTTGAGCACTTCGAACCGCTGGAACATCACGGCGAGTTTTTCAAACAGTTCGAGATTGATTTTCTCGTTACTGGTATAGAAGTACAGCGGGTGGGGCAGTACTACCGGTATATCGTTTGCCGCGGCGTAGCGAAGGAAATCATAGACATTCTGCCGTTTCGCATACAGTTGTACTTCCTGCTCCGGAGAGAAGCCGTAGGTCAGTACGTGCAGGTAGAGATTGGCCTCGGGGAAATAGCAGGTGAATTCAGCGCCAACCAGCACATCGTACCCCTGGTCCTGCAGTGTCCAGCATGAGCGCGCATTGTTGTGATTGGTGACGGTAATGACATCGCTGCCGTTGCGCCGCAGGCATTTCACCAGTTTACTGGTTTTCAGCCAGGTTTCCGGTAGCCCCAGGATACGCCCCCACAACTCATCCGGGGTATCACTGTTATGATCGTGGCAGTGCATGTCGATGCGCAGCGTATCCTCGGCGGTGAAGCGTGCGGATTCCCTTGCCAGATAGGCGTTGAACTCCTGATTCAGTGAATGCCTGAATTCCCCCCGGTGAATGCCCTGCGGTTTGTGGTCCCTGATCATGGCGCTACCTCCCCTGTATTTACTGGATGGTCGAACTGTATGCGTGGTTTCAGTTTGCCCAGTAATGGGAATCGGGCCCGGAGCATTTCAAAGAGTAGTTGCCGCTGGATCGCTTTTGCTGTCAGCGCTGTGCCCTGCCACCACCAGCCATCTGCCGACATCTGTTGCGCTGCATTGACAAAGCGGCGCGTCACCTCCTGAAAGTCCTGGTCGGTAAAATTCAGGCTCATAATCATGCGGCCGCTGCCGACCCAGCTGAGTTCCAGCCCCTGGTCGCGCAGGTAAAACTGGAACATCCAGTTGTAGCGGCCGGGTACCAGATACAGCACAGTGCAGATGGTGTGGAGATTCACCACTTTTACCGGCAGGTTGGCAGCCCTGAGTTGTGCGTTCAGTTCGCCGATGCGTGCGTTCCAGGTCGCCTCTGCCTCAGCGTATAGCTGCTGGTAGCGGGGTTGCTCTATGCGCTGTAGAAATACGTTCATGGCCGCCAGCACATACGGGTGCGAATTGAATGTGCCGCGGGCAAAGGAGATGTTCACCGGCTGTTGCGGCTTGAACCGTTGCATCAGGTCGCGGCGGCCGCACACCACGCCCACGGGTAGCCCGCCACCGAGGGTCTTGCCGTACGTCACCATATCTGCCTGCACATCAAAATAGCCCTGGGCGCCGCGGTACCCGAGTCGGAACCCGGTAAACACCTCATCGAAAATAAGTACAATGCCGCGGCGTGTGCAGACTTCGCGTATGCGCTGCAGCCAACGGCTATACAGTGCACGGTCAAACGCTGCGGCGCGCTTGCTGTTGACCAGGCTGGCATCCCCGGCGGCGTCGGCATTCGGGTGCATTGCCTGCAACGGGTTGACCAGCACACAGGCGATGTCGCTGCGCGAGTCCAGTACCTGCAGGGTGCGTTCGCTGAGGTCAGACAGGGTGTAGACATCATCGACATTGCGCTGGTTGCCGATGCCCGGTTGTACCCCGTCCCACCAGCCGTGATAGGCGCCACACAACCGCACCAGATGTGTTCTCCCCGTGTGGTAGCGAGCGAGGCGGACAGCCTGCATCACGGCCTCGGTGCCCGACATATGAAACGAGACCTCGTCCAGGCCTGCTATCCGCGCAATCCGCTCCACGGTGTCCCGCACCACCGGGTGATAGGCGCCCAGCACCGGCCCGAGCCGGTGGACGATCGCCGTGCCCTCGTCGATGCATTCCTTGTAAAAATCGTAGCCGAACACGTTCACGCCATAGGAGCCCGTGAGATCGTAGCGCCAGTTGCCGTCGAGGTCGCACACGCGCACGTCTGCGCTCTGTTCTACTATAGTGGCCTGTCGCAACGCCTGCGGAAGTAGATCCCGAAAGGGGAAGGGCACGCGATAGGCACTGGTGAAATTCACATCGGAGATTTTCCCGTGCAGCGAGGCCGCGTAATCCAGCGATACTGGTGCAGACGTCGCAGCAGCCTGTGATAATCGCGCCAGGCCCGCACGGCGCAGTTCCGCGATAGCGGCCGGTGCGCCGTCGCAGTTGAAATACCGGCCCTGGTCAAAACTGTAGGCGGCCACCTGGCGCGCGACGCGACGCGACCATTTGGCGTGGCCGCGTAGTGAGGGGTGCTTGGCCCGGGAGAGCCGGAGGCGGATGTGGGCTTTGTAGAGCAGTGTGCCGATGACGCCGGCCGACAACACGTAAAGCAGCGTAGTCTGTAACATAGTTTCCCTGATCCAAGCGCAGGCCATCGGAATGACCAGCACCTGTTGGTTTAAACCAATTTACAAGCAAAGCATTTCAGTAGGGTGACGTTTTTGCGACAGTGTTGTTGCACGTCGCACGCCGGCCCGACAACGCCGGGAAAGGCGACAGATCTCCTGATGTATCCTGCTGCGGTTGGGCGCGGGCCGCCCAGCTACATCCCCATAATGACAGAAGGTTCGATATACGTGTCGATTCCAGTAAGATTCCCCATCCAGGCATGAAGTATCTTTTTTGCCCACGCTCTCACCCCTGTGCCGTTTACCTTGAACGATGATGTATCCATGAATACTCGATTTGCTGTTTTAGTGTTGTTTATCAGCTCAGCTGGCTGGGGCTTGACCTGGATGCCAATAAAGGCGTTGAGCAATCTGGGGCTGGACGGGATGCACCTGGTCTTCATCGCGTTCTTTTCAGGCGCGCTGTTGACCCTGCCGTGGCTTTTCGTTCAGCGCCGGTTTTGGAGCAGGAAAATATCCCTGATGCTGATGATCGCTTGCACCGGCGGTTTTGCCAACGCCTCCTTCCAGAGTGCGATCTACCATGGAGACGTCATCAGGGTGATGATTCTTTTCTACATGCTGCCGGTATGGAGTGTTATCGGTGGCCGGCTGTTTTTGCATGAAAAAGTTGATGCCATACGCATGTTCGCAGTGTTGCTGAGTTTGTCGGGTGCTTTTGTCATTCTCGATGTTGCCCATACCTCATGGGCGGGGGTCACTGCTATCGACTTGCTGGCGATTGGATCCGGTATCGGCCTGGCGGCCACCAACATCCTGTTTCGTTTTACCCAGGATATACCGGTAATGAGCAAGGTGTCGGCGATGTTTATCGGCTGCTCGGTGTTGATCGGTCTGTCCCTGATGGTGTTCACCGCGAGTGGCGGCCTCCCCGACAACAGTGCAGCGTTGTGGGCAGTGGCATACGGTGCCTTGTGGTTGACGTTGATCACCACGGGCACGCAGTGGGGTGTGACGCAACTGGAGGCTGGGCGATCAGCGGTGATTATTGTTGTCGAACTGGTGGTGGCGGTCGCGTCGTCTGCACTGATACTCACCGGCGAGTTAACCGTATTCGAACTCTGCGGTGGACTGATGGTCCTGGGTGCGGCTCTGCTGGAAGGTGCCAGGGACAATTTGAGGCCGCGGGCGCGTTGAATGCCGCTGGAGTGAAGCGCCAGTCTTTTATAGCAATCGTATTTCTTGCGTCGTATCTTCCTGCTCCGAGTTGACGCATCTGGCACTGCATTGAATACTGCGCGGATGATAACGAAATCGCCAACCCAGGCATGCCCTTGAACGAGCCCCTATCACCGCCAGGGCAGTCAGAACTGTCTGCCTCGTCGCGCATCCGAGTTCCAGCGTTTCTGACCCATGTGCGCAGCCTCTTCATGATATCCGGCGTGTGCGGACTGGTCGATGCGGTGTGTTTTTTATCGCTTGGTGAAGTCTTTGCCGAGATGATGACAGGGAATCTGCTGCTGATCGCGTTCTACGCCGGCACCGGGCACCCTCCCGCTGCGTACGCCGCGAATGCCATGGCCGTGGTCGCGTTTGTACTCGGGGCGGTGATGGCGGGCAGGATCGTGCGCGGACGCCTTGGCCATACTCGGTTCGGCTTTTTTATTGAGTGGGGTTTCCTCGCACTTGCGGTTGCGTTCAGTCTGACGTTGCCGCTGGAGACATCAGAGGTCGCGCGATTTGCGCTGATAGGCGCACTGGCGTTTGCAATGGGGATGCAAAATGCGCTGATACGCAGGCACGGTGTACCGGATCTGGCCACTAACGTCATGACACTCACACTGACAGCGCTGGTCGCGGATTCGACGCTGGCCGGCGGCGAAAATGAGCGCTGGCGGCGGCGCTTTGCCTCGATAACCGTGTTTGTCGCAGGTGCTATGCTCGGCGCCTTGCTGACCACAAGCGTCGCGCCCTGGGCGCCGCTGCTGGCCGCGCTGGCGCTATTCACACTGGCACTGCCGGGGCTGACAAGGCCCGCGGCGGCGCAGCCGGATGCACCCCCCGCGTGATCATGCTGCTGCTGGTGCAGCGACAGCGCAAGATGCCTGCGAGCTGTTCCGAACTGGCGAGCAGGGCGGTAGTATGGTCGCCTGTTGTCAGGGCGGCGCATCGTGCCTGCAGTCCTGACTAATATAAGAAGAGGCCGGCAATGACCGATACCACGCTGCGTCGCGGCGCCAAGGAAAAACTGCAACCGATTGACATCGGTTTTCTCGAGAGCTTGCGACTTGTCCGCAAGAGCTACAGGTACCCGCTGCAGCACGCGCAGGAGTTGCAGGCGCGCTACGGTAATGCGGTGATGCAGAAATTCGCAGGCAAGACAGTTGTGCACCTGTTCGGTGCCGATGCACACCGTCTGGCGCTGGTAAACGCTGGCCAGGTCTTTTCCAACAAGAAAGCGTGGGATCTCATAATCGGTCGCATCTTCCCGAACGGTCTGATGCTGCGCGATGGCGAGGATCACCGCTATCATCGGCGATTGATGCAGGCCGGCTTCAAGAGTGGTGCCATGCAGAGTTACCTGTTGGAGATGGAGCCACAGGTGCAGCGCGCGGTGGCGCAGTGGCCGGTGGTGCCCGGGCAGCCATTACTGGCGTTTCCAACCTTTAAGAAAATGACGCTGGATCTGGCGGCGACGATTTTTCTCGGCATGGATCTGGGCGATGAGGCCTCGCGCTTGAATCACGCGTTCGAAATCACTGTGGCAGCATCAATGCCGAAGATCCCGCTGGCGATTCCCGGCACCATACTCTGGCGCGGGATTCGTGCGCGCGACTACATGTGTCGCTACTTTCAGGGTCAGTTGCAGGCAAAACGAGAGGGCGATGGTGGGGATATGTTCTCGCTGCTGTGCAATGCCACCGATGAAGACGGCAAGCAGTACACGGATCAGGAAGTGATCGACCATATGAATTTCCTGATGATGGCAGCACACGACACAACCACCAGTACGCTGACGAGTATGACATACGCGCTGGCGCGTTATCCGCAGTGGCAGCAGAGGCTGTATGAGGAGGTGCAGGGGCTGGGAGTACAGCATCTGCGCTATGAAGATCTGGACCACATGCCGCAGACCGAATGGGTGATGAAGGAGGCATTGCGCATGTACCCGCCGCTGTCGACGTTGCCCAAATACAGTTTGGCGCCGTTCGAGTTTGAAGGAGTGGCGGTACCCGCTGATGCTATCGTGATTACCTACCCTATCCACACCCATTACATGGCAGAGTACTGGTCTGAGCCGACCCGTTTCGATCCTGAACGTTTCAGCGATGCGCGCGCAGAACACAAGCGCGACCCGTACTGTTGGGTCCCCTTCAGCGGCGGCGCACACATGTGTATAGGCCTGCATTTCGCTATTATGCAGATCAAGCTGGTGATGTTTGAAATGCTGCGTCGTTACCGCTGGTCGCTGCCCGAGGGGTATGAGATGCCGGTACAGCAGTCGCCGATCTCCAGGCCGCGCGATGACTTGCCAGTATTTTTTGAGGTCCGCAGCTGATGATTGCGAGCCTTTGCCTGTCTGTGCAGCACAGCCAGTGTGCGGCGATACAATCACTAGAGTGAGAGAAGATCGAATGGACAAACTGCAGTCTGCAGAATACGTATTGACCACGACGCGCTCGGTGCGCAAGCGGCTTGACCTCGCGCGGCCGGTGGAGCGCGATATCGTGGAGCAGTGCCTGAATGTCGCCTTTCAGGCACCCAATGGCTCCAACCTGAATACCTGGAAATGGGTGATGGTGGATGACAGGGAAAAAATCCGTGCGATTGCCGCCTTGTATAACCAGGCGATGGATGATTTCGTGACTACGCTGGGGGACGCGACCGGCGACAACTATATGGGTAGCCATATCCCGGGGGCGCAGGGTATTTCCGATTCGGTGGATTATCTGCGCCGGCACCTGGATCAGGTGCCGGTGGTGGCCTTTCCGTTGATGGCGGGGCGTTTTGAAGGCGCATCGGTGTTTTACCAGGCCAGTGGCTGGGGGTCGATCCTGCAATCGGTGTGGAGTTTTTTTCTGGCGCTGCGAACGAAGGGTATGGGCAGCGCCTGGACGACTGCCCACCTGTTTCGCGAAAAGGAAATCGCTGAACTGCTGGGAATTCCCCCGCACTACACGCAGGTGGGCCTGTTTCCCGTGGCCTACACACTCGGGATTGACTTCAAGCCGGCCTGGCGCAGTCCGCTGGAAGAAGTGGTCAGCTGGAACAGTTTTAAACAATAACAATCAGGGGGAGACAGCAATGCCGGTCTACACGGATATCGAGCAACTCAGAATTGACACCGTAAACCAGTTGTTTGAGGGGCCCGCTGAGTTTGACAGGCTGGCCATTTTCGATCGGGATGCGGTGTGGTGGAATGGCCTGCCGCAGATCGGAAACCCGCCGGGTAGCACCGAGCACAAGGGGATTGAGGCGATAGCAAGCCTGATGGGCGGTGCCAACAACCCCGCCAATGCAGAGCGCGGTGTCGACGCCTATGATCTGTCGAAAACCGCCTTTGAAGATGTTGTGGTATTGGCTGACGGTGACTATGTAGTGCGCCAGCACACACAGCGCAGCACAACGCTGATGGGGCGCGATTACTGCAATGTCTACTGTTTCGTCATTCGATTTAATGATGACAACAGGATCACCTACGTGACGGAACACTGGAATACCTGGTATGCGCACAAATTTTTGCTTGAGAACTGGCAACTCGAGCCTGCACATCCCAACGGGTGAGGTAGGCAAAGAATTCAACTCCAACTAACAGGACCACACAATGAGTACACACAATATGAATGATGACCCTCGAATTGATCCCAGAATCAAGGCGCTGATGGGAGGGTTGTCAATGCCTGCGGCCGCCGACGTTGCCAGCCGGGAAGAAATGCTGGAGAAGGCCAACTCGCCGAAGTCGCGGGAGATGGCGGAGGCGCTCACAGGTTTTTTGGAGCTGTGTGATACCGAGGAGATAGCGCCTTCTGCGGGCCTTGACATCAACACCCTCACATTTGCCTCCGAGCCCGATGGAAACACTGTGCAGATACAGTTCATTCGCCCGCAGTCCGTCGAGCCGCTGCCCTGCGTCTATTATATTCATGGCGGCGGAATGCAGGCGATGTCCTGTTACGATGGCAATTATCGCGCCTGGGGCAAAATCATTGCCGCCTGTGGCGTCGCCGTGGCAATGGTGGATTTTCGCAACGCATTGACACCCTCGACTGCGCCTGAAGTGGCACCCTATCCAGCCGGGCTCAACGACTGCGTCGCCGGCCTCAAGTGGCTGGCGGGGCAGGCGCAGAACCTGAATATCGATGCGTCCCGCATAATTGTCGCAGGTGAAAGCGGCGGCGGTAACCTCACCCTGGCAACCGGCATGCGATTGAAGCGCGAGGGCGCTCTGCACCTGATCAAGGGCCTGTATGCACTGTGCCCCTACATTGCCGGCGCATGGCCACAGCCGCAGTATCCGTCCTCCACCGAGAACAATGGCCTGCTACTCGACCTCCACAATAACAATGGCGCCATGGCCTACGGTATCGAGGAACTGGAACGGCGCAATCCCCTGGCCTGGCCGGGTTTTGCCAGCGATGAGGATGTAGAGGGGCTGGTGCCCACCATCATCAGTGTCAACGAGTGTGACCCGCTGCGCGATGAGGGTATCGCCTTTTACCGGTTGCTGTTGAAAAACGGCGTGGCGGCGCGCTGCCGACAGGTGATGGGGACCATTCACGGCACAGAAATTTTCCCGATGTGCTGCCCGGATATCAGCCGCGATACGGCGCGCGATCTGGCGGCATTTTGCCGCGGCGACTGAAGCCCCAGCATGTAGCGCCCACAATCCAATAATCAGAAAAGGAGAATTCCATTGAACCTATTTCAGCGCTTCAAACTCGCTGCCGTGGCGATAGTTGCCGTGTGCTTGTTTGGCTGCAGCAATAACAACAATAACGACGCCGGCGGTGGTGCCGTCGACTCTGCGCTTTACGCCGGTGCGGCTAGTCGCAGCTTGCTACCGACGGTCAGCGGTGGACGCGAGTACCTGAAGGATGTTCCCGGTTGGCCTGCGGCGTCGGAGCTGGACCCAAATGACCCAGGCGTGTTTATTCCAGTGTGGGACCAGGGCCGGGTTGATGTCGGCAACGGCAATAGTGACGGCTCCTGGGTACATGACGATGTGCGCGCGACCGCTGTCGCCCTGGTGCGCGGGGAGCAGCGTGCCATTTTCCTGACCAGCAACACCTATATGCACCTGAAATCGGATGTCGATGAAATCGTCAAGCGGGTAAAGGCTGCGCTGCCGGATGAGTGGGCGGGGGCAGAGGTGTTGCTGGCTGCATCGCACAATCACCACGGGCCGGAGACGGCGTTCGGTCCCAATGCCGAATGGTATGAGATGGCCGCGCAACAGATCGTCGCGGCCGCAATTGCCGCCACCGAAGTGGTGGAGCCGGTGACCGCATCCGTCGCATCGGGCACCCACAATTACGGGTCGGTCGATCAGCGCGACCCGCGCATCTATGACAGTCGGCTGAATGTGATGGCGTTTGACTCGGTGGAGACAGGTGAATCCGTCGCAATAGTGGTGCAGTGGAATTCGCATCCCGAGGTAACGCTGGGATGGGAGCCGCCGGCAGATGCTGCAGGTCTCGATGAAGCCTGCGCGATCAAGGGGTGGGAAGGCGGTCAGTGTACCGCTGAGGACAGGTATTTTTCCGGTGACTATGTGAGTGTGCTGGAAACACGGTTGAAGGCGACCCACGGCGGTGAGGTGGCCTTCTTCAACGGCGCGCTGGGTGTGTTGACCGGCCCGCTGCACGCCTCGGCCTGGGTCGTCGATGAGGCGCATCCGGTCGGCGATGGCTTGACGGTGCCCGAGGGCGCTTTGCCACTGACCGAGTGTGACCGCAGCAACCCCTACGAGTGCCAGTCCTTCGCGAAAACCGAATCCACCGGTACCGAACTGGCAAACGCCGTCAACGCCCTGATCGACAGCGCTGAGCCGATGCAGTTTGAATCCATTGATATTCGCAGGCAGGAATTTTACAGCCGTGTTACCAATCTCGGGTTCCGTGTGTTGGCGGCACAGGGTGAGCTCGGTTGGAAGCCCATGCAGGTGTTCACGTGCAGCGGTAAGCCGTTTACCGATGAAAGTTGTGAAGACGCGGGCCAGGAAACTGTCTCCGATCCGGTTTTGACCCCACTGCTAGGTTATCAGGTGGCCCGTGGCGATGTTCTCAAGACACAGGTGATTCACGTCGACTTTGGCGATGTCGGCATGCTGTTCCTGCCGGGTGAAGTATCCTCGGAGCTGGTGATCGGCCTGCCGGACGATTTTGATACCGCGCCACCGCAGAAGTACAACGAGAATCCGGATGAACACGCCCTGGGCGCCGATTATGTCATTCCCGGACACTATCTCTCGCTGGTGGACGAATCCATCACGTTTGTCGTCGGACTGGGTATGGATGAGGTTGGGTATTTCGTTCCGGCCTCGGACTACCGCTTGCAGTGTCACCCGCTGTCACTCACCGCATTGCCGGGGGCGAGCTGCGGCGATCTGGCGGCGCGGGGTGTTATCGAATCGCCTACCTGGGTGGGCGGCATCACCTGCCAGAAGGTGTTCGATGACGCAGCGTTTCTGGCCTCGCTGGGTCCCGACGGGCCGGCGGTAAAGGCAGTCTGCTACTACGGGCAAATGGTGGGCGCAGAGATAGAGAAGCCCCCGGGGCACTATGAGGAGACGAACTCGGCCGGTTGGGATCTGGTGGATGATCTGTGGGCAGCTACCGTAATGCTGTTTGAGGATTGATGACTTCTTGATGGGGGTGGCGGATTGACCGATTTGGCGCTCCCATCTACTATTGGTGGATGAATAAGAATATATGCTGGATCCTGGTCTCTTGTGCCCTGGTAGTCACCGCGGGTTGCTCGAACGGTAGTAACTCAAATAGTCCCACGCAGGCCGTGTCGACGGTTACGCCCCCGACGAAGGAGGTGGTCCCGCCGCCACCGCTGGACTGCGATCCGCTGACACCCGACTACTGCGGTTTCCCCTACCCCAACAACTACTGGACGCAGGAAGATGCGGATACCGTGACCGGTCTGCGGTTGGCGCTGCCACAGGTCATCATGCCAACCGCATTGTCCGGCAAGCAGTCCAGCCCCGCCGCATTTAATGAAATGGATGGCTTTTCTCCGGGCATTGCCGCCATGACGCATATGCCCGGTGCGACTGTCACCGGCCTGGCAACGCCCGACTCCATTGCGGATTCGCTGCTGCCGCAATCCCCCACTGTGATTCTCCGCGCCGAGACTGGCGAGCGTCTTCCGCACTGGGTGGATCTCGACGAGTACGTGGTGCAGGCAAAGCGGCGTATCGATGAAGCAGAGCGCCTGCCCAGCTTCAGTATTGAGCGGGATATCGACGAGTTGCGACAGGAACAGGCGCTGATGTTGCGCCCCGCCATTCGGCCGGAGGATGCGACGCGTTACATTGTTGCGATACGCAATGTGGTCGATGACAGCGGTGACGCTATAGCGCCGTCGCCGGGATTCCTCGCACTGCGCGATGACCTGCCCTCGGACGATCCGATCATAGAGTCCCGCCGCGCTCATTTCGAGGAGATTTTCGCGATACTGGAAGAGCAGGGCATCGCGCGGGCCGATCTGCAGTTGGCCTGGGATTACACCACCAGCAGCCGCGAGAATAATACGCGGGCAATGTTGCATATTCGGGACGATGCGTTGGCACGGTATCCGGAGGGCGTTCCCTATTCGATAGAGCTCAAGAATGAGTCCTTGATCGACGGCATGGCCTGCCGGCTGGAGGTCACCTTCGATGTTCCGCTCTACATGACAAAGGGTGAAGCGGGCGGCCTGCTGAACCTGGGAACGGATGGCTTGCCGCAGCTCAATGGTAGCTACCAGTATGCGGCAGCGCTGCTCATTCCGATGCGTGCGCAGACAGAAGCGGCACCGCTGGTCGCATTCGGGCATGGCCAGTTAGGCGCCAAGGAACAGGTGCTGGGCTTGCAACCTATCGCGGCAGCGCAGAATTTTGCAACATTCGGTCTGGATTTCAAGGGCTTCGCTTCCGACGATGTTGCCACCGTCGTTGCCGCGCTCAGCGGCGACCTGTCTACCTTTCGCGCCGTTCCGGAGCGCATGCACCAGGGTTTCCTGAACTTTCTTATGGCGATGAGGACACTCTCGGTAGCAGCCGACGGCGGGCCCTCAACGGTTTTGAACCAGGCGCTCAACACTCACTGTGGCGGAGCGGCGATCGATGGTTCAAAGCGTTACTATTTTGGTGGTAGCCAGGGCGGCATACTGGGTGCGAGCCTGATGGCTATATCGACGGATATACGGCGAGGCCTGCTGGCAGTGCCCGGTCAGTCGTACAACCTGCTGCTCAATCGCAGCGTCAACTTTGATCCGTTTGCGCAGCAGATTTACTCCCTGTACAACTGGAATGCGCTCGATATGCAATTGAATCTGGCGCTGGTACAGGGCCTGTGGGATCGCGCAGAACCGACCGGTTATTCGAAATACATCCGCACCAATCTGCTGCCCGGTACACCCTCTCATGAGGTGCTGATACAGGTGTCGAAGGCCGATCACCAGGTCACCAACCTCGGTGCGCACATCATGGCGCGCACGATTGGCGGTGTGGTGAACCTCGCGCCGGTGATTCGCGATGTGTGGGGTCTTGAGGTGGTAAGTGGACAACACACCGGCTCGGCGATGCTGGAGGTGGATTTCGGTAACCCGGATCCCCCGATCACCAATATTCCACACTGGGGCGACCTTGAGCCGGATCCGCATGGTCGCGCCACGGAGTTGCGCAATATTGGCGACAGCCTCAGCAGGTTTTATGCCACCGGCGTGGCGGAAAATGTCTGCAACGGCCCCTGTAATGCGGATGATATCGAGTAAAAGAGTGTCAAGTGCAATACTGCGACAGGGGTCTATAATCCCACTGATATTTTTTTGGCCATTACTGCAAAATTGATGTTTTATAGTACAGTTTTGTACTTCAGATCTGTTTGCAATTGCGATATTTGCGCTCGAACCCTGTAAGGGGATGTAGGACAATGAAATTCCGCACACTACTGGGCAGTGTCATTGGGCTGGAAATCTCTCTCCTGGGGACGACTGCGCATGCCAGTTATGTTGTCGAAGCGGAAGCGATGGGCACAGAGCGGAGCGCGATAGCGGCTGGTGCTGAATTTGATTTTGTGGCGCGTGATTTTGGCATGGAGCCCAAAGATGCAATCCGGATCACACTGAAAAACCTGGCAAGCGCCAGCAATCTTCGTGGCAATCTGCTGCTGTGGTCGTTTCAGGAGGCACCTGGTCCAGCGGCAGTGGACGAGGCTGAGGGCGCAGCTGCATCGGTCGAGTTGGTGGAGATTGCCGCTCCGTTGAGGCCGGGCAGTGACGAAGATTACTCTCACTATGACGTTACCACTGACATTGCCTGGGAGGGTTCTGCAAGCGCAGAGGCAGGCCCTGCTGGCGGTGAACAGTATCCCCTTGTTACCGGCACGGGCGAGCTCTTGCCTGCGAGCGGACAGGCAACTCCCCCGATTGATTCCAATGAGATTTTCTGGATTCTCAGGCCCACGGAGTTCACGTCGTTCAGTCAGTTGACGGCCGCCCGTTTCGGTTTTGATCATAGCCAATAACGCCTGATATCGCGCCTGGTTGGAATGTGTGAGATCGGCAACAGGGCCACATGGTATAGTCCTTCCGCAAATTTACTGAACGGGTGAACACGATAAAAACGTTAATTGATACACGGACCCGCTCCACGCGGTCACGACGGGTAAGGCGCCGAAAGCGACGCAAAAAGGCGTCGGCAGGATTGCGCCGATTGTTGATGGGTGCGGGCATAGCGCTGGGTCTGTCGGCGCTGACCTTTGGCGTCTATATGTTGACGCCAGAGCCCAGCGCAACGGAACACATTGACCAGGCGCTGGCGTTCAAAGAACAGGGCGATCTGGAGGCAGCCATTGTCGAGTTACAGGCGACGTTACAGCAGGACCCCAACAGTATCGACGCGCGATGGTTGCTGTCGGAGTTCTATCTGCAGCAGCGCAACGGGGCCGACGCGCTGGCGCAATTAAAGCGGGCTCAGGAACTGGGCGTCAGCGGGCGAGAGTTCAACGACCGCTGGATCAGCGCATTACTGATGGACCGGCAGTACGACAAAGCGTTGGCGCGGCTGGCCTTCATGGCGCCCACTGCCAACGATTCATCTGTACTGATACTTCGCGGTCGGGCTCGCCTCGGTCTCGGTCGATTCGACGAGGCGCGCGAGGCATTCCTTGAGGCGCTGCGCGTGACGCCGAACAATGCCGATGCGCGGATCGGGCTGGCGATTGCCGCGTTTGGCCTGAACAATGTGAAAGAGGCGCAGCAGCTTGTAGACGAGGGGCTGGAGCAGGATCCGCAAAACTATCTCGGGTGGATGTTGAAGGGCGAGATCGCGATGTCGCTGTACAACGCGGTCGCCGCGCAGGCGGCGTTCGAGCAGGCGCTGGCCATTGTCGAGGACGACCTGCCGGCGCGACTGTCGGTGGTGCAGTCGCTGTTGGTGCAGGGGAAGTTCGAGCAGGCCAGTGCCGACCTCGGTGTGCTGCTTGAGGAGAATCCCCGAAACCCTGGATTGCTGTTGTTGTCGGCGCAGAATGAATTGACCGGAAACAACAATATCGACGCCGCCGAGGAGGCGTTGACTATCGCCCTCAACCGGTCGCCCGAGGACACCTCCTGCCTGTTGCTGATGGGCTGGGTGATGCTGATGAAAGGGGATCTGGAGAACGCACTGGAAAACCTCAATGCGCACCAGGTATTGCTGCCGGCAGATCCCGCCGGGGCGAAGCTATTGGCTTTCGTTCTCCAGCGCAGGGGTGAGCTACTGCGCGGTATTGAAGTACTGCAGCGTGCTGTCGACAAGTCGCCCGAGGATATCGAGTTGGTCTCGATGTTGGGAAACGCCTATCTGCAGGTTGGTGAGCAGGAAAAGGCCAACCCGTACTTCAGTCAAGCCGTGGCGATGGCCCCGAATTCGGCGCTGATGCGAACCCGGTGGGCCACCAGTCTGCTCGCTACCGGTGACGCACCCGGTGCGCTGGAGCAGTTGGAGGCGGCTGTGGCCGCCGATCCAGGGTACGCGCGCGCCGGGTTTCTCCTCGCTCGTCTCTACTACCAGCTGGGCGACTATGAAAAAATGTTGGCGACGACCACCACGCTGTTGGAGAAATACCCGCAGGATCCAAGGCCCTATGTGTTAATGGCCGCGCTCAGCGAGGTTAGCGGAGACGGCGAGGCCGCAGCGGCTTATTACCAGCGCAGTCTCGACGTCGATCCGGATAATATTCTCGGCAAGTACAATCTCGCCCGCCTGGCGCTGGAAAGCGGCGATGTTGAAACCGCCCGTGAACGCTTCAATTCCGTATTGCTGGCGGCGCCCGGACATTTGCCGTCGGTGGTGGCGCTGGCGCAGATTTTACTCGATACGGGCCACCCGGCTGATGCACTGGCACTGCTGGAACAGGCGCGTGACGAGAACACCGGCTCCTTCAGTCTGCAGTTGGAGCTCGCGGATATGTACGGTCGTATGGGGCGCGACGGCGATGCGCTGATCGCCGCGCAGGAGGCAGCGGAGCTGGCGCCCTATCATCCGGACGCCAGGCTGGTTCTCGGTCGCGCGCAGCTTCGCGCGGGCAAGGTGGACGACGCGCGCAGTACGCTGAGGAATCTTGTGCTGCAAGTGCCTGATTCCGCTGACGCGCATTTTGAGATGGCCAGACTGCAATTGCGGGAGAACGAGCCACTCGGTGCCCGGTCCTCGCTGGACAAGGCCTTGCAACTGGCACCCGACCGTGTCGACATCAACGTGTTCGAGGCGGAACTGTTGCTGGCACAGGGTAACGCCGATGCTGCATTGACTATTGCACGGGAGATTCAGGAGGCTCATCCGGATAGCACGCAGGGTTTTATCCTGGCCGGGGATGTCCTGATGTCGCAGCAGCAACCGCAGGCTGCCATCGCGGAGTATGAAGCGGCCGTTGCCCACAGCGCTGCGCGCGGGCCGATGATAAAACTGCAGGCAGCGCATCGGTCACAGGGCAATATCGCGAAGGCCGACATCCTGTTGCGCAACTGGCTGAGCACACACTCTGATGATGTCCCCATCAGGATTATGCTGGCGACCTCGATGATGCAGGCGGGTGACCTGCAACTGGCAGAGCGCGAGTATATCCAGGCGTTGAAGTATCAGCCGGACAACGCCATCCTGCACAATAACCTGGCGTGGCTCTACAGCCAGACAGCCGATTCCCGGGCCACTGAACACGCCAAGCGCGCGCTGGAGTTGCTGCCTGACAATCCCAACGTACTCGATACGTATGGCTGGATCCTGGCACAGGGGGAGAGCCCGCATCAGGGGTTGTCGCTACTGGAGAAAGCGATTGAACGCGCGCCCGGCGACCCTCTGATTCGCTACCATCTGGCGGGCACACTCGCCCTTATCGGACAACCCTACCAGGCTCGCCGCGAGCTTGAATACATACTCGAATCCAAACAGACGGCGGTGGACACCCAGGTGATTGAACAGGCCATCCGCGATTTACAGGAAGCGACCCCCGATTCGGAAGGTTAGCTACACCGCCCCGGCCCGGCTCGTTCGAGTCAGTCCCGTTTCATCGTATAACGCCCCATAACACCTGATATTCTTCGCAACAGCCATTTCGGCGTGGCCCTTCCCGTCAGGGTCGCCACCCGGTTCACGGTACCGGGCACACTGATGACCTCTCCTTTCAGGCAGGCGTGATAGCCCTGCGCGGCAACATTCTCAACATCGCCGACAACAAAGCCGGGGAGCTTCAGCCCGGCGCTTTTCTCCTGCGCACGGGCGACCATATTGGTCGCGGTAATACCGGGGCATAGCGCGGTGATCGTGACGCCCGTGCCGACCAGTTCTTCGGCCAGCGATTCCGTCAGCGACAACACATAGGCCTTGGTCGCGGCATAGGTGGCGAGACTCGGTACTGGCTGGAAAGCCGCAATAGACGCCACGTTCAATACCCGACCCTGTCCCCGGGCAACCATCGCCGGCAGGAAGTGACTCAGCATGTCAGTCAGCCCGCTCACGTTGAGATCAATCATTCCGCGGTGGACGGTAGCGGGTTGCTCGATGAACGAACCGTGTTCGAGTACGCCCGCGCAGTTGACAAGGATGCCGACCTCAATCTGTTGCCGGCCCAGGCTGGCGGCCAGCTTCCGCGCGGCGCCGCGCCGCGACAGGTCAGCCGGTTCAACCCAGGCTTTAACCCCGGTTTTCGCTTCCAGGCGCTGTGCCAGCTGATGCAGTTTTTCTTCACTGCGAGCAACCAGTACCAGGTTGTAGCCACCGCGGGCGAACTGTTCTGCCAGTGCTTCGCCGATTCCCGAGGAGGCACCTGTTATTACCACTGTATCCATTGCTGTCACCGATGTGGTTGAAAATGAGGGGCATCAACGGGAGAAACAATGCCCTGTCGTGACGCAGTGTAGTACACGCCATGGTGAAGGGCTGCAAAATAGCCACTCCATTTCGGCGCGTTTGGACGTATGATGGCAATTCCGATGAGGGTCAGGCGACCGGCACAGAAAATAATACGGAGACATAACCATGTATGACATCGTGATACGAAACGGAACACTGATCGACGGTAGTGGCGCAGCGGCGCGGGTGAGCGACGTGGCGATCAAGGACGGCCTGATCGTCGCTGTGGGGCCGGATATAGACGGCCCGGGCGACCGGGAGATCGATGCCAGCGGTTTTCTGGTCACGCCCGGCTGGGTGGATATCCACACCCACTACGACGGGCAGGTGTCCTGGGATCCGATGTTGACGCCCTCGAGCTGGAATGGCGTGACCACTGTGGTGATGGGAAATTGTGGTGTCGGTTTCGCGCCGGTCGTGCCGGGCCGGGAAGACTACCTGATCCAGCTGATGGAAGGGGTGGAAGATATCCCCGGCTCTGCGCTGGCCGAAGGGATCCAGTGGGGCTGGGAGACGTTCCCGCAGTATCTGGATGCGATTGAAAAACTGCCGCATGCGATCGACTTTGGCGCACAGGTTCCACACGGGGCTGTGCGCACTTACGTGATGGGCGATCGCGGCGCGCAAAACGAGAAAGCCAGCGCGGAGGAGGTCGAGGCGATGGCGGCCATCGTCAAGGAAGGCATGCTGGCCGGTGCGCTGGGCTTTTCAACCACCCGCACAATTTTACACCGAGCCAAGGACGGAGAGCTGGCGCCCGGTACCACGGCAGATCGGGAGGAGGTCGTCGGTATTGGCCGCGTGCTGGGTGAGGTCGGACACGGTGTGTTCGAAGTGGCCAGTGATCTGGCACCGGAAGAGGATGAACTCGAATGGATGCGCCAGGTCGGCCGCGAAACCGGTCGCCCGGTCACGTTTGCCTGTTTGCAGAACAACGGCGATCCGACCCAGTGGCAGCGCTTGCTCGCCGCGGTGGATGAGGACCGCGCCGCGGGCGGTACGCTGACACCGCAGGTGGCGCAGCGCCCGGCGGGCGTATTGTTCAGTCTGGAGAGCTCCGGGCACCCCTTCATTCTTCACGCCGCCTACCAGAGCGTCGCCCAACTGCCGCTGGTGGAGCGGGTCGCCGCCCTGAAGGACCCGGCCTTGCGCAGGGACATTATCGACAACCCGCCGGATCTGACCGGTTTACCCGAAGTCTTTACCTCGTCGTTAACGGCCTGGGACAATATGTTTCCGCTGGGCGACCCCATCGACTATGAGCCGGGCCCGGAGAAAACGATTCGCGCCCAGGCCAAAGCCAGGGGGTGTAGCGAGGCCGAATTTGCCTACGACACCATGCTGGAGAACGAGGGTAAGGGCATTATCTATATGCCGTTACTGGGGTATTCCAATGGCGATTTCGAAGCGCTGCGGGAAATGATGTTGCACCCGCACGCGGTGTTCGGGCTGTCCGATGGCGGCGCGCACTGCGGCCTGATTTGCGATGCCAGTATGCCCAGCTACCTGTTGACCCACTGGGCACGCGATCGCAGCCGTGGGCCGCGGATACCGATCGAACAGCTTGTCCACAACCAGACCCAGCGCACGGCTAACTTTTACGGGCTGTATGATCGCGGCTTGATCGCGCCAGGCATGAAGGCCGATGTCAATGTGATCGACTACGACCGGCTGACTCTGCACCCGCCGGAGATGGTGTACGACCTGCCCGCGCAGGCGCGGCGCCTGGTGCAGCGCGTCGACGGCTACAAGGCGACGATCTGCAGTGGTGAAGTTATCCGCGAGGACGGTCGCGATACCGGTGCCATGCCTGGAAAACTGGTGCGCGGGCCGCAGGCCCAGGCGCAGCCGCGACAGGTCGCCTGATGCCCCGTTTAAGCAAACTGAGCCGCTCCATCCGTGGCAGTGTCGCGATCATTACCGGCGCTGCCAGTGGTATGGGGCGGGCTACCGCACACCTGTTTGCCGATGAGGGTGCCAGGCTGGCGATTCTCGATATCAACGAGGGGGCGCTGGCGTCGGTGGCCGCGGAGGTCAAAAGCGTCGGCGCAGAGGTGCTGGCGCTGACTGTGGATCTTTCCGATCGCGACGCGGTGACAGCCGCAATTGCCCAGGTGGGCGCGCATTTCGCAGCGATCGACATCCTGGTTAACAATGCCGGTTTCGCGCTGCTCGCCGAAGTGGACTCCCCGGAGTACCCGCACTCCTGGGATACCTCTGTGGCGGTGATGGCGACGGCACAGGCCTGGGCCATCCGCGCCGCACTGCCGTTTCTGCGCCAGTCACCGCACCCCAGAATTGTGAATGTGGCCTCCACCGAGGCGCACGGTGCGACCCGCTATAACAGCGCTTATGTGGTGGCCAAACACGCCTCGCTGGGCCTGACCCGCGCGATGGCGGTCGATCTGGGTAAAGAGGGCATCACCGTCAACTGCGTCTGTCCCGGCCCCGTACACACCGGCATTACCGACGCTATTCCGGAAGAGGCCAAGCAGACCTTTGCCAACCGTCGCACCGCACTCAGGCGCTACGCTGAGCCAGAGGAAGTGGCGCATGCAACACTGAGCCTGGTGCTGCCTGCCGCCAGTTTCATCACCGGGGCCACGCTGCTGGTCGACGGCGGCGTGACTATCCGCAACGCCTGAAGCCGTCTGCTGTCAGCCGGGCGCTAGTTCGACCAGTAAATATACTGGTCGTCGGGTGCATCGGGTACGCTCAGGTCTTTGTCGATATTGACCGGTACGGAAATCTGCCTGGGCCAGGCCGGTGGTGCCTGCTCGAGATTGTGTGCCGCCAGCGCCGCCTTCAGTTCCGCCACCTTGTCAGGGTGTGTCGCTGACAGATCGTTCTGCTCGGTGGGATCCTCTGCCAGGTTGAACAGCCACACGCGTCCGGGCGGGTCGCTGACATTGAGTTTCCAGCCATCCACCAGTGCGGATTGCGAGGCACCGCTGCGCCAGAACAGTGCCTGGTGCGGCGCGCCTTCGCTTTCACCGCGAATGTACGGCAGCAGATCGACGCCATCCATTACGCGATCCGTGGGCATAGGTGCGCCGCCGGCAGCGGCCGCCGTGGCGTACAAGTCGAAATGGTGCACCGGGCTGTTCACCACGGTGCCGGGGGCGATT
>TARA_R110002072_G_scaffold33030_9_pt1 | contig 30244 bp, 31 predicted proteins | sample TARA_R110002072 | Tara Oceans TARA_R110002072 (sample SAMEA4397118) | marine metagenome | biome: Polar Biome; feature: [SRF] surface water layer (ENVO:00010504); material: water (ENVO:00002006), including particulate matter (ENVO:01000060) such as... | depth 5 m
TTTCTTCGAATGGCTTGCATAGCTTTGACTATAATGACGCACAACAGCTGACTGATGTGGTGAACCAAAATATCCAGTATGAATATGATGCGAACAATCAAAGGATATTAAAAACTGAAAATGGTTTTACGACTAAAATCATGCTTTATAACAATTCTGGCCAGTTAATGTATGAGGCTGATGCTTATAATGATGCACAAACAACATATATATATTTAGGTTCTCAATTAGTAGCTCGTCAAGATTATTGTGGTGATCAGGATCATGACTCTGATGGTTTAGGTAGTTGTATTGAAATTCTTCTAGGTCTTAATACAGCGCTTGCAGATAGTGATAGCGATGGCATATTAGATGGAGATGAGGATTTTGATAATGATGGAATGACTAATATATATGAATATACATATGGTTTTGATTTATTAGTTGACGACTCATCACTTGATGCTGATTCTGACGGCCTATCTAATTTGCAAGAACATGACTTGGGCACATCTCCTTTAGTAACAGATACTGATGCTGACGGTCTTCCAGATGCTTGGGAAGCATTTAATGGAACTAACCCCAACTTAAATGATTCTACAGACGATCTTGATGGCGACAACCTTTCCAACGCTCAAGAGCATCAATTAGGATACTCTGCAAATAATATCGATAGTGACGGCAATGGCACTACAGATGATCAAGAAGATCTCGATAATGATCAACTAAGTAATATTGATGAATATCAAGCTGGAACATTGCCTAACGTACCCGATACTGATGCTGACGGTATGCTTGATGGCTTTGAAGTCTTATTTAGTTTAAATCCGTTTATAAATGATGCTGCACTAGACCCTGACAGTGATGGTTTAGCAAATATTACAGAATATGTGAATAATACATTGCCCAATAATGCGGACACAGATGGTGATGGCATGAATGATGGTTTTGAAATTACTTATTCATTAAACCCCTTGGTCAATGATTCTTCTTTAGATGGGGATGGAGATTTGCTTACGAATCTTGAAGAATTTATAGCAAATACATCGCCATTAAATATTGATACAGATGCAGACGGTATGGATGATGGCTTTGAAGTCACATATTCACTCGACCCTATCGTTAATGATTCTGCTTTAGATGCAGATAGTGATGGCTTAACAAACCTGGAAGAGATGTTACTTGGTACTTCACCAATAAATCCTGATAGTGATGATGATGGTACTAACGATGGTGATGAGGTGTCTGCAGGCACCGACCCATTATTTAACTTTACAGTAGTCTTACCCGCAATTTTACATTTAATACTTAATTAAGGATCAGAAAAGGAAGATTATGATGAAAAATATACAAATCAGACAGTCTATTAACTTTCTACTCCTTACCTTTATTTGCCTGTTAGGATCAAATACTAGTTTTGCTCAACAACAAGTCCTTTCTACGACTTATTATCATACTGATGCAGCGGGTTCGCCGGTTGTAGCAACTGATGAGAATGGAGATGTAAAGTGGCGTGAGCAATATCGACCATATGGTGACAAAATGGTTGATGATCTTGCAGCTGAGGATAATACAAGGGGCTTTACTGGTCACAAGTTCGATCGTGAGACAGGTCTAACGTACATGGGGGCTCGTTATTATGACCCTATCGTTGGACGCTTCATGGCGATAGATCCAATAGGCTATAAAGAAAGCAATATTCACTCATTTAATCGTTATGCCTATGCAAACAATAACCCTTATGGATATGTTGACCCAGATGGTCGTGCAGCTAAGTTAATTAAAGCGGCCTATAACGTAGTTAAGAAAGCTCAGAAAAACGGATGGGACTTTAAAAAAGCGGGTAAGGAAGAAATTGTCAATTTCGTTGATAATGTAACAACATTAGCTGATGGGCAGTTTACCGCTGATGATGTTTTTGCAGTTATAGATATCGTTACTGGATTTGGTTCTGAAGTAAAATCAGTTACAAACAAAGCAGACACATTAAACCCCGGCCCTTTTGCAAAAGAATCAATTCCTGCTAGAGGCCCAGAGAGAAATTTCACTAAAGCTGAACGAGACCAAATTAATAACATTGGTAATGAAACAGGCTGCCATACCTGTGGGATCAAAGAGCCGGGCACGAAAAGTGGGAATTATATTCCTGATCATCAGCCCGCAAACGCTCTTAACACATCAGGTGGCCCTCAAAAGCTTTATCCTCATTGTAAAAAATGTAGTGGGCGTCAAGCTGGTCAAGTTACACAAGCAAAACGAAAGCTAAATCAGTGATTATAAATGTCAGATATAGAACAAATACAAAAAGATTGTTGTGATCATTATAAGGCCGACTACTTTCCAGTCGGCTCCGAACAGATGGTTGTAATATCTGATGGTGTGTATGAAGGTATGCCTGTTGAGGGTGTACGTTACCCTTCACCCGAGCACATGAGCGGTTGGTGGTTAACAACTGATGATTACAAAGGTGATGTAAATACTTTAAAGACAGTCCATTTTCATCACATTCAACAAAAAAGACCAGATATCGTTATTTATATGGCTTTACCGTTTGGATATAGATTTCAGATTGGTAGCAACGATGACAGAGTTTGGTTTGATGAAGGCGTTGCTAAGGAGGTACCATGAGTATGGAGTGGATATCATCTGAAGGCGGGCCATTAATCCTCATAAGTAGAAGCTCTTTAGCCTATTGGAAGGGAGTTAATAGCGATGATTATGATAGAGCATGTGCTATTGATGACTATGCAGGAGTCATAAGTGTTTCTGACTCACAAGGGCTTGTGTTTGGTGATGAGCCCTGTGAAACAGCTATATATTACTCCGAAAGCATAGGGGTTTTGATTGTTCGTTGGCAGTGGGCTGAAGGTGAAAGTAGTGTTCAGAATATCATTGATACTTTAACTGAGGAAGATTTTAAAAATTCTGAAGAAGAAATAGAATACAAATCTAATGATGGATCGTTGCTTTTGTTTGACTCTGTTCTGCCGGGTGATGAGGCCGAAGGTCTGGATGTGAACCTTTCTGAATCAAACTATTTGGTTACTACTATTTGCCATGCTCCTAATGATGAAACTTCTCTAATATTACATAGGCTTACATTAAAAAATTAAAGTTAGCTTAATTCTTTTCCCTCTATACTTTTTGGTCAGGTTTCCGTCCGATGCTTGAATTAAGCTAATTACAAAATATTTCTCTAATGTAGAGTTAAATTAAAACATACTCTTGATAATGAGTTATTATTTTCAGCAATATCTTAACTCCAACGATATAGGCTTGCTTTATTTCGCTTCGCTTAGAACTTCGGTATGCCCTTAAATTGTGATGTATTTAAGAGCAAAACTTAAACATGCTGGGAAAAAACTACAAGCAAGGCGTGGTCGAACTGCAAAAATATTATAAGGAAGTGATAAAAAAAATGATTAAACTACAGTTCTTCGTTTTAAGTTTTAGCCTTTTTCTATTAACGAGTTGTTCTAATTTTCAAAAAGCCTTGCCTCAGCTTCCCGAAATATCTGTTTCAATAAGAGACCAAGACCGAATCCGTTTTTCAGGAAAAGGAGCTGGCGCCGGTATGATGATGTCATCCTCCATGGGCGCAATGGGAATAGCCATTGGTGTGGCAATTGATGAAGGTATCGGTAAAGATATTCATTCTACTTTTGTTGCTGATGGTGGTGATTTTGCATCCTTAGCTCATAGCGAAACAGGGAAATGGCTCTCTGAAATATGTCAGCAAGAAATGAAATCACAAGATTTATGCACGCCTAGCAGCCAACTTAACATCAATATCTATCGTTATGGTTTTGTCACCACTTCAGGAGAAAACGATCCTGTAAAACCAGAATTAGCTATCAGCTTTAGCCTCAACCAAAACCCAGAAATTCGTTTAAATCTGAAGGACGTAGATTTATCGTCTGTTCAAATTCCGCTAGCTGATGTGAAAGCAGATGGTGAAAAAGTCTTTAATTCATTGCGTCTGGGCTATCAAACTATCCTTAAACAATACGAAAACTCTTTCTCGGCAAAATAAGCTGAGGGTCTCGAGTGTGGACGTTTATGTCTGACAGATGAAAGTTGGTAAGACTATATCTGAGGTAAAGCTCACTTCTTGAGTTTCGTTAATCTGGGCTTTTCAGCATGCATAAAAAAGCCCGCTATTAGCGGGCTTAAAATAATATATTTTTTATACCAAAGCAGAGCAGGAATGCGCTGTTTTACTTTCTTTTATCATTAGTAGTTGCTCTTCCTTAGCAGCGTTTAATGCTCTTTTGTATATGCTTTTTTTATCCGCAGCCTTAGCATTGTGTGCGAAGTCAGATAGAGGTGATACGTTATTTGAGTTTCGAACTTTCATGTACATCCTCCTGTTTAAGCAATGTGTTCTTTAAAGAAGCTGGAGTGTATTGCTCGGGTATGTGATTGTCAATATCGTCAATATTAAACTTAAAGCTTACATCATCAGCTTTTAAGTCTTTTAATAGTAGATCAATATTTATACGATTTCCAAATTCTTTTTTAATAATGCGAACAGTTTCTTTAGATTTAAAGTATCTGTCGACAAAAACATCGATGTTTATTTTTCTACCGTCTCGTGCTTCTCTTGCACATGCTGCTTCCCAAGCATTTATCGGGTGGTTATAAACAAACAAAATACATATAAAGTAACCTTTATCTATGCACCTTTTGATATTGGATAAGGCTATATTTGTATTTGATAGAGTTCCATCTAGGATAAAGCTTTGTTTGTTTTTCATGATCATGTCGAAAGCTTTATCGACAATAATTGACGTTGGATATTGAAAAAGGCTTGAGTTTAAACCGTTGTAGCTTGGGAAAGACTCCCTAACTTCATCTGGGTCAATTCTCATGATGTTGTCACCATTTGTATTGTTTTTCTCACCAATTATTTTAGCTAGTGCTCTAGCAACTTCAGTTTTTCCAGCAGCCGGGCAACCTGCCATAAAAAAGGCTGCTGGCTCATCGTCTCTCGAATAATGTTCTTTGTTAGTTAATTCTCGAGCAATTTTGGTTTTATTTCTTTTCGCCCAAGTAACTGCATTTTCAAGTAATAACTGTTCTGGTTTTGAAAGGTCATTTTTATTCATTTCAGAAAAGCCCTAGAGGTAGAAAATGTCATGAAGTTGCAGCTTGCTCTAAACTAAACTTTATCATAAATAAAGCGATTACCTGATTAAAAAAACGCAGGTAGAAAACTTATTCTATTTAAGTGTGCATTAAATTAATATTTAGTTACAGGCGTATAGTGTCGGAGTCTTGAGTACCCCAGTTTAGGACACACAAGTTAATTACTGTTACTGACAATAATTAACGGTAATCTGTGCTCGTTGAGTCAGGGCGGTAGAGCGAGCGACGTTGTTAATTATGTTATGTGTAAAAGACAGCATAAGACATTTAATGTCTATAGGTTCATAATGGTGGTGGTCCCTTCAAGTAAGGAGAATCACCATGAAATATTCACTCTTCAAAAAATTAAGACGCAGAAAGGCACCTCGCCGAATCGTCGGTCAAAAACTTCCTTTAAAAATCGATCAAATATGGGCTATTCGAGTCCGCTTAGAGCTCCATAATAAGCTCAGAGATTTGGCATTGTTTAATATGGCGATAGATAGCATGCTCAGAAGCTGTGATTTAGTTCGGCTGAAAGTGTGCGACATTTCTAGAGGTAACGAGATGTTGTCTCGGGCTCAGGTTATTCAGAAAAAGACTGGTAAGCCAGTACAATTCGAAATCACAAAAAGGACAAAGCAAGCAATACAAAACTGGATCGAAAGTGCCCACTTAGGTATTGATGATTATTTATTTAAAAGCCGTCAGAAATATTCTGATCATATATCGACACGTCAGTATTCAAGAATTGTTGATGGCTGGGTAACGAGTATAGGTTTAGATAAAGCCATCTATGCAACGCACTCATTACGTCGAACTAAAGCCTCAATTATCTACCGTGAAACGAAGAATATTCGTGCTGTTCAGATATTGTTAGGCCACACAAAGATCGAGAGCACGGTTCGTTACTTAGGGGTGGAGATTGATGATGCCTTGGATTTGGCAGAAAAAATTGATGTGTAACTGACTAAAACTATAGAGTCAGTTTGCTACTTTAAATCAACCTGCTCAAGGTTTATTTTTAAGATTTTGAGCAGGGATAAGTGAATCAGCTATCGCTTAAAGTTCGAAAAAATATTTTATTGGCTCCATTTGCTGATGAAGTATTCTGACAACGAAAATGTCATGATCTCGTTGCTGGTAAAATATCATGCCGTTGGTGATTATAAATTATGTTTCTGTTTTACCTGAGTGGCAATGTCATTTAGTGATTGATTGCTTTCACCACTGCGTTCACCGGCTTCAACAGTGTTTCTCAATGCAGTTACCTGACTTTCATGATGTTTGAGCAATCGCAATGCTGAACACACAACTTCACTGGTTGATCCGTATCGACCCGACTCAATGAGTTTGCTCATGAAATCGTCTAATTGAGAGTCGATAGTTACGCTTGACGTTCTAGGCATGAAATACCTCCACTATATAAATGAAAAATATTGAGTGTGAAGCGAAAAGCCAATCATTATCTTTGATAAACACGATGTCGAAATTGTAAATCAGTTTATTGGCCTGAGGCCATAGGCTGTACTTCAGAATCAATTAATGAACCAAATTTTGATTCAGTTCTTTTAAGATCATAAGTAGTTTGAAGGTTTAACCAGCTCTGAGCATCACCACCAAAATATTTAGCGAGTCTCAAGGCTTTATCTGGTGAAAGCGGTCGTTTTTCTTTGATGATTTGATCAATTCGAGAAGAAGGTACGCGTAATGCGATAGACAGTGCATTTGCGCTCATGCCTAACTCATTTAAGTACTCTTCTCTTAATATTTCACCTGGGTGAATTGGTCGCATATTGTTGGTCATAATATTATCCTCAGTGGTAATCCACTATCTCTGCATCAAAAGCATTGCCGTCTTTAAAATTGAAACACAGGCGATACTGTTGATTAATGCGAATACTATATTGTCCTTTTCGATTGCCTGGTGGGTTCCTTAAAAACTCTACTGTTGATGCCGAATCAAGCATTTGTAATTTTCGTTCTGCCTGGTTTTGAAAGGCGCGAAAAGCTTTAGGGCTGCCGCCTTCATAAAGTTCTTTCGTATCTTTGTTGCCAGAAGCAGACATTTCGAAATAGCTGTTAACTGGTATGTGGCCAATGCTGTGCAGCATGTAATACGCGCAGTATTTTTACGGACCGGACATCTTCCTGGTAAACGATAATGTAATTCGCCCACACAACGAGTTCTCTTGTTCCTTCTACTCGCCCAAGACGTCCCATTTTAGGGAAGTCCGGTAGTTTTTCTGCCTTTACTTCAATGTCATCCTTGACACGCTGTGCTGCATCAGGATTCTCATCGGAGATGTAATCAACTATTCCCAAGAGGTCGATACGGGCTAGCACAGACCATTCCAATTTAGGCATTGTGTCGTTTCCTATCAATCAACGCCTGTGCCTCATCCATGACTTGCCGATGTGAAACGGAGGGTTGTTCATCAGCGAGAGCTTCTTTCACTTTATTGCGAAACCAAGCGTCATGAATTTCGGGGTCGCTGGTGAGGCCCGCAGGCAGGCCTCCTTCTTTGGTTATGCGTGTAAGTAGAATGCGAACCGCATCAGATAACGTCAAGCCGAAGTTAGCAAGTTGTTGAGCTGCGTCAGCTTTAAGCTCCTCATCTACGCGTACATGTAACATTGAGGTATTCGCCATAATAAATTCTCCAAGCTATTATTTATAGTTGTATACTGTATCTCAATTGAGACGCAGTCAAGCTGTGTTTAATAAAAAGCTATCATAAATAGAATGGTTTATTTAAAGACACTGTTCACATTCTGTTACAAAGCGCTTGAAACCAATGGATTGTTAACAGACAATTAATAAAAGTACATACAAGGAAGATTTCATCGCCAAAGGACTCTGGTCAATTCTCAGTGTTTCCTCAGATTTAATTCTTCTAATGTTGTTAGGCTATTTTAGCCAAAGGTGCAGAGTTCAAAATTGATCTTCTGCGAAATTGTGAGTCTGGTTCAGGCTTATTTATGACTTTGAGAGTTCTTAAAGAAAGAGTAATTATGTTAAAAAATATCGGTTGGTTCATTTTTGTACTTTTATTTTCATCTTTTGCAAGCGCAGGTGGATGGACGACTAAAGCAAAACCCACAAGAATTGATACAGTCAGAGCTGAAGGTATTATGGTTTATGGGAAATTTGGAAATCCTGCTGGTTGCACTGAAGCAAGGGCTAATCAAGTCTTTATTAAGAGCAACCATCCTTCTTTTCAGAATCTCTATTCTACAGTTTTAGCAGCTTTTGCTTCAGGCAAATCAATAAGAATTTATGCTCATACATGCGAGCCTGTTGGTTGGTATACAACATCAGATACAACCTATAACACAATGACGTCATCTGGCTCATTAAATATTTTTGAATAGCTAAGGTTGTTAAATGCATTCAAGTGGTTTGTTGCTTTATTGATTAATTAATCAGCCTTAAGAAGGCTTATTAGAATCAAAAGGTGTATCGCTTTAATGATGAAGTGATACTTAATTAATAAGTCTGGTACAGGCTTATTGAAGCCGCAAAACTATATCACTTCAAATGTTGAAGTTATACGTAAATTAAGAGCCTTAAAGGCTTAAAATTTGGTCTTCTAAACTTTATGTGGTTTTTGGAAGTTGACCTCGCATTAGTAGTTATAATGTCTTCAAATAGGATTTTTTATGTTTAAAAGTATAACTAGGCTTCTTTTGGTAATTGTTCTAGTTGGTAGTGCAGCAGCAGTAACTGCTGCAAATCTTTGGTCAGCTAAAATTGATAATGTATATGTTTATTCTGATGGGAAAGCGAAAATTTTTCTTGGGAATCTAAACTCACCACATCCAAATAATACAAATCAAACAGGCACAGGTTGTACATCTAATGGCGTTTGGCTTGCGCCCAACTCTTTGTCTGAAAAAGCTTCTTCTGAGTTACTATCTCTTTCTCTTACTTTGTTTGCTTCAAAAACTCCAGTAAGGATTTCAATTACCGGTAAAGATGCAGATTGCTACGTCTTTTATATGGGTAGCCAATCATAAATATGATAAAGCGCTCAATAAATGTTATAGCTTTTATGCAAAATGTGCGGCTTCCTAGTGGCTTATATATGTTTGCCTTAAGGATGCCGCTTTGGTGGAAGAGGTTACTCCAGCGGTTGTAAAAGGCTATTGAAGCCAAAAGGTGTATCACTTTAATGTTGAGGTGGTACTTAATTAATGAGTCTTAAGAAGGCTTATTGAGGTCGTTGTATAAAAGGTTTTTTAATGAATAAGTTGTTGGCAGTTATATTAATGGTTGTCCTTTCTACTTCAGTATTTGCTCTTGATTCATCCTCTGGAAAAATTGACAGGATGATTTCTTACTCGAAGTTTGGGAATGGTGATGTATTCGTGTCTCTATCAAACAACGGCGCAATATGTACTTATGGTTATTTTATCAACAAAGATAGTGCTGGTTATCAAAGCAGTCTAAGTCTGCTTGTTGCTGCTTATCATTCAAATATTGATGTAAAAATAATGGCATATGATTCTGTTAAATGGTCTGGAAATACGGCTAATACGGTTTGTGAAATTTATTCTGTAGAGTACGTTAGGCCATAGTTTTTAAAGCTTAGTTTTTGTTTTAAAGTGCATCATCTATCGCTGAAATGGTGCTTATTATGAGTCTCAAGAAGGCTTGAAGCCGTTGAATTAAAAGGATAGAAAGTGAAGACAATTATTTTGCTATTGATTACGGTGACTTCTTTTTCAGCTTTTGCTGCTGATAAATGTACCACTTGGGGGTGTATATCTACGATTGAAGAGTTACATACAAATGCAAATGGTGATACGTATATAGGAACTCCTTTGGATGAAACAAGTGCAAATTGTACGTTGATTTCAAGTAATCGATTTACATTAAAGTCTGATGCAGTGAATGCTAAAGAGATTTATTCAAGTCTCTTAGCTGCTTACATGAGTGATTCAAAAATTCAATTGAGAATAATAGAAGGTAGTGCTGGCTGCGAATTGGCCTACGTAAGGTTAAGCAAAACTTTTTAACTTGTTATTTATATGGCTTATTTAAGTCGTAAAGTTGTATTGCTTAATGATGAAGTGTTATGTAAATGAAGAGTCTGTTACAGGCTTATAACAGAAACAACTAAATTCAAGAATATGTCATTTGGGGATAAGGTTTTCGTGAAAAGATTAGTTTTTATTTTATTTTTGGTATCAGTTTCTACACTTAGTTTTGCCACTACATATAAAGGTAAAATAATATCTATTGGGGTTGGTCCTTACTACGACAATAATTGTACTGCTGAATCATGTGCTGTAATTATGGCTGATGATGCTTATACCGCTACAGCGGCATGTCAGAATGGCTCTTGGGATTTCATGTTTCGAACAGATACAGCGACAGGGAAGAATTTATTGTCGTTAGCTCTTGCAGCGCACGCTGCTGGGCAGGAAGTGGTCATTGGAGGCACAAGTTATTGTAGCTTAGATAAAAATGACAACGCCGAAGCTGTAAATTACATATTTCACAAATTTAAATAAAAGACTTATTTTTGTTGTGTCTTAAGCATGATGAATATGATTATGTGTAATATTTAAACTTTTATTATGAAGAATAAATATTAAAAATCTCAACTGAAATGTTATATGGAGTTGAGATATTTTATTGCTCAGAGTCTTCTTATTGTAAAAACAAGCCGCTGATTTATTGTAAGTGCCGGTTAAAAGATTGTCAGTTAAAGTTTGCTTTTAAGATCGCTAGTTTTGATCTAGGCCCTAAAAGGCTATTAAGTCACAAAATGAGCCAAGGCATTTCAAATTGATTGTATGCACTGGTTACATTTATTAATATTCGTTTATGTAAGTAAAACTCAAGTAGTTATGGAATTGCTCTAACAGGGAATGTTACTGCCTCGTTGTCATTGCACTCCATTATGTCTATTGATCCTTGGAGTCGTTATGCGATCTAATTTTTCTCAAAGTTTATTTTTTACATTTCTAGTTGTGTTGCTAAGTCTTGGAAATGCATCAGCTTCGCTAAACTTTAAACCCGATACATATAAAGTGTTCTACGGGGATATCAATAATGATGGTTTCAAAGATATCTATCTCCATGTGGATCCACGTTTTTTAATTATTGCTGCTGATATCAATATTCCGATTCCCCTGCCAACAGAATTTCAAAGTTTTGCATTGTATGGCATCTCTGGTGGTTATTATCAGGATCCAGTATCAATCAATCCGCTTTCTAATTTAAATAACTTAATACAGCTCGAAACTTATTTAGGTATGTTTGTTCAGGGCCAAAATGAGCTATTTATAAGAGCTAGTGGTTTAAATGGAGTGAGTGTCGTTCTTAATGGATTAAGTGTTGGTAGTCCCACTATAGCCGCACAATTTGATAATATTGATGGTGTGGATTTTTCTAAGGGATCAAACGAAGTACTGAGCGTTGGAGATTTTAATGGGGATGGTTGGTCAGATTTGAGGCGCACCGATAAAGGTTTTTCAGATATTGTTGCTCTTAACGAAAGTGGTACCTTCAATAAGGTTACTGACACGCTCCCCACTTATAGAGATCCAAATTACGATACCCCTACAGGTGTACCTACAGCTGCTTCATTGGTAGGAATAACGCCTGCTAAGTTAAGTGTTGATAATAACGGTGGTGCTAATTTTAATGTACCAATTGAAGTGCCTCCCAGTATAAATGGCCTGCGTCCTTCGCTTTCGCTTAACTATAACAGTAATCAAGGAAATGGAATTGCCGGTCAAGGCTGGGGGCTTGCAGGGCTCTCCGAAATTGCACGTTGTCCGTCAAATATTGCTCAGGATGAGGGGTTAACAGATACCGTGGATCTTGATAATAACGACCGTTATTGTCTTGATGGTAAAAGATTACTGGAGGTGCCTGATTATACTTTGGATTGGTCTGATAGTACCTATCGCACAGAAATTGACGATTCATACAGCCTTATCAAATCGTATGACTCGGTTCAGCGTTTCGTATCACGATACTATGATGGTTATGTTGGTGAGGCATTTGACTATGACGATTATGAATGGATTTTGGAGCCAGGTTATTTCATAGTCACTACGAAGTCGGGTCAAACCATGAAATATTCTGCTGTACAGGTTGGTGACAAAGAGAGACATTTCAAATGGCTTTTGACGAGGGTATATGACCTAAATGGTAATTATTACACCGTAAATTATGAAGAAGATAACGAAAATGGTGATTTTAGAATTCAGTCTATTGAATATGGTTATCATGACTTACTCAACACCACCACAGCGCTTGCTAAAGTGGAATTTAAATATCTAGATCGACCAGATAATCAGATCAAATATATCGCGGGTTTAAAAACTCGTAATATGAAATATTTAAAAAGCATTAAGACTTACGTAAAAGAGTCCAGTATTTTCAAAGAAGTGCGCTCCTATACTCTTAACTATGTTAGCTCTGGTGTAGGTGATTTATCAAAACTTCAGAACATCCAAGAATGTGATAGTGATAGCAAGTGCTTACCTCCATTGCTCTTTGGATGGCAAGAAGAATCTATTGGTGTCTATGCTGAAAGCACTACTAGTTTTAAAACTAGAATGTCACAAGAAAAAATTGCTGGCTCTACAGATAAAACCAGAATGAAGTTTGGAGATTTTAATGGCGATGGCTTAACCGATATCTTTTATATGCCAGCCGATGGTGGACCTACAAATAATTTTATTTACCTGTCTGATCAAAATGGTGGTTTCACTAAGCATACAACACCATATCAAACTGATAATAGAATGGATTGGACCTATGGTGGTACTCCTAATATTGGTCTTTCAAGAATCATCTTAGGTGACTTTGACGGCAATGGTTTGACTGATGTCTACAGAATAATGCCCTATAGTTCAACAGGTTATGATAAAATCGAGTATTCCTTTTTAGATGAGGAAGGAGATTTCTATTCAACAAGCGCTGATACCAGTTTCACTTCTTCAATTTCTGGCAAATGGGGCTGCTATTGTGATGGCCCGCCACCCGCCGTTGGTGAGACTGCAGACATTAGACGTTTTCATTTTGGTGATTTCAATGGCGATGGATTAACTGACATTATTAAACCTCAAGGCTTTAATTCAGCTCAGCCGATGAAAGTATATCTTGCAATACCAGGTATAGACAATTTGGGTCAATTTAACGAAATTACCTCTAATTTAGATATATATTATGTGAATGTTAATAATGGTTTTGACAAAGTATTGTTTGACTCTTCTCGTTTCAGGACTGGTGACTTTAACGGTGACGGCCTGACCGACTTTTATAAAGTAACCGGATGGGGCAATATTTCTGAAAAGGATGATATTTATTTATCTCGTGGAGATGGACGTTTTATAAAAGCCAACAATAGCAATTTAGAAACAAAAATCAGACAGCAGAGTGCGGGCAATTATGATGCTCCAAATTTTGATATTTCAAGAATACAATTTGGAGATTTTAATAGTGATGGCAAAACGGATATTTTCATTTTTGGAAGTGAAGGGTCATCAATTCACACCATCTGGTTTTCAAAAGGAGATGGTTCTTTCGAAGAAAAATTAGCCGATTTTCCAAACCCCATTACACTTTCAAGTGTAACAAAAGATGCCGCCTTAGATTTAAGTCGTTTGAAGCTTGTTGACTTTAATGGCGATGGAAGAACTGATATCTATCGCGTTATTGGCTCTGGTTCCAGTGAAAGAGATGAAATCTATCTTTCTAATGGTGATGGCAGTTTCATCAAACAGACTACAAACTTTTCAACTCAGGTTAGTGCCGCTAATAAAGATGCATCTTTTGATTTAGCCCGAATTAAATTTGCTGATTTTAACGGTGATGGTTTAAAAGATGTTTATTGGACAAACGGTGGAAGTGATTCTGAACAGGCTGTTGAAACTGATACCATCCATTTATCATCGGGTACTTCTGGAAATCGAATCAATAACTTTATTAATTCTCTTGGTGTTGAGTCGCAGGTAACTTATGCACCATTAACAGATGATTCAATATATAGTAGAGGATATGAGTCTGTTTACCCCCTTCAGACAATTTTGCCTTCAATGTATGTGGCTCAGTCTTCAACTGTTCCAGATGGCAGCTCTGCTGGAAGTTTTCGAACACAAACATATAATTATTCAGGATTAAAAAGAGATCTCACAGGACGAGGATTTCAAGGTTTTGCATCAAGAAGTTCAGTTGATAGCAAAACAGGTATCAAAAATGTGTCCGTATTTGAGCAAGGGTTCCCTCTAACAGGGCGACTCATATCTAATTCACAATTATTGCCAGATAGCCCTTGTGCTTCCGAGAATTGTTCTAATACCTACAGTTTGTCCAAAATTATCTCCTCTACTACTTTAAACTGGAATGGAGAAATTGCTCCTCCTGTAACTTCATTTTGGGATGCCGAGCAACTTGGCGTATATCGGGCTTACTTAGCTAGTTCGGTTGAGACAAATAATCTTCTGAATGATTCTCTTGCAATTTCCGGCACTATCACCAAAGTTAAAACCATTGATGAAATTGATAATTTTGGGAATGTCACGATGAGTGCGTTAACCGTCAATGATGGTGTTAACGTATTTTCTGAAGTGACTGAAACAGCCTATGAGCACTCTCGCTTGCTAAACAAGATAAGCAGTCAAACCATAACACGAAGTGCGCCAAACGTTCCTGATTTAGTTAACCATACAACCTATAGTTATGACTCGGATGATAAATACTGGCAAGTAGCTGTTAAGCGTATAGAGCCTGAGCATGAAGATGGGTCAGTAAGATTAATTACTAAATTTGATTATGATGATTATGGTAATTTGATTGAAGAGGTGACTTGTGACGATACAGTTACTGAAGAGGTTTGTAGTGCAACAGATAACAAATCTAATTATATAAAATACAATTACACTGTAAATGGACTATTTATCGACAACATAGTCAATGCGCTTGGACATACAGAACATTTTGATTACGATCCTATGTTCGGTAGTTTGAAAACATATACCGATATTAATGACCTGGAAACAAGAACCGACTTCGATAGTTTGGGGCGAGAAGTAGTCACTTATTATCCTGACTCAACTGAAACCCGTATAAAGAGAAGTTGGTGTGGCATTAATTCTCAATGTCCTACTGTGGGAGGAAACCCTGGTTATTATCGAGTAACTTCGCAGACCAGTGGTCAAAGTCCATCAACACAATACTACGATCGCTATGGGCGAGTTATTCGAAGAGACTCTCTAGGTTTTGACGGCTCGTTTATAAATATCGATACTGAATATGATCAATTTGGGCGCGTTGAAAGGCAGTCTGAGCCATATTTTGCGGGCGATACTATCTATTGGAATACTCAAGTTTTTGATGTTCTTGGGCGGACTCAAGAGCGTAAATTCTATGATAGTGAAGGTGCTGAACAAACGTTGTTATCAAATTACAACGGCTTTACCACAGAATCTATCGATGCTTTGAACCACTCAACAAGTGTAACCGTAGACGCATTAGGCAGAGTAATTACTTCAACAGATGCAAAAACAAAATCAGTGTCTTATGTTTATGATGCGGCTGGAAATCTACTGACTACTCAAGTTGATGGTCAGCATACTGTAACAATGACCTACGATGACCTGGGTCGTAAGCGCTCTTTACTTGACCCTGATTTGGGTAAATGGGAATACGAATACTATAAGAATGGCAATATAAAAGAGCAAATAAGTATGCGCTCTTTAAAAGATGAAGACTTGCCTGACATAACAACTAGTTTTTCATATGATCGTATAGGGAGAATGAATTTAAGAACTGAGACTAATGATCTAAGTGGGCTAGATACAAGTAACTGGGTTTACGATTCTGCAGTCGGCAAAGGTAAAGGTTCTTTAGCATCGCAAAAACACATAGAGTCTGGTAAGGAGCATATTAAGTCTTATAAGTATGATAATTATGGGCGCCATATCGATACTTTTTACTCTACAGATAATAATGCTTTCACGAGCAACATGGCACAGACCTATGATGAGCTTGGTAGGTTGAAATCGTTAATTTATCCGACTGGTTTTAAAGTCAACCATTCGTACAACACGAATGGATACCTAACAAAAGTACAAAGGGATGACGAAACCAAGCCGCTTTGGGAGGCGCATACTCTCAATGCGCGAGGCCAATTAGAAGCAGCTGTTCTCGGCAACGATGTTGTGGATATGAAAGTTTATAGTCCTTCCAATGGCGCGTTGTCTGATAGTGTGGTGGTTTCACCGGAGGGGACAGATTATCATAACCTGACATACACCTACACTGCGTCAGGAAACGTTTATACACGCACGGATAACATTCAAACCTTAGTAGAAACGTTTGGTTATGATGAGTTAAACAGGCTTACTTCTATATCAACAACTGGCGGAAATGCAACATATCCCGTGCAAAGTTATACATATGATGATTTTGGGAATATTGAAACTAAGGATGGCGTAAGTGGTGTGTATGAGTATGGTAGCTGTAATGCAGGGCCGCATGCAGTCTGCAAAGCGGGTTCTAAAAAATATGATTACGATGTCGTAGGAAGCTTGAATAAGGTGACAAACCTTGTGTCAGGTCAAACGGTTGCTATTGATTACACTCCCTTCAATAAACCCAAGAAAATTGGGACGACACAATTCGCTTATGGTGCTGACCGGTTCCGTGTGAAACAAGAATTTGTTGATCAAAATGGGCAAAATGCAAAAACTTACTATTTAGGTAATGGTGCTGAAGGTGGTACTTTGTTTGAGCGAACCATTACCAATAATACTCAGGTTGTAAACAAGCATTATGTCTATGCGGGATCAGCAGAACCTATTGCAGTTTATACTCAAGGTGATGGGATAATTCCGGGTACGGAATATTACCACCGTGATGCTCTTGGCTCAGTGGTCGCGGTGACTGATCAAAATGGTCAACTATTAACGACTGCAAGTTTCGATGCTTTTGGCTTGCGTCGAAATATTGACCAGACCGCTGCAAATGACCCGAGTGCATTACCAAGAATCAAGGGTAACGAGGGATATACCGGACATGAAGAGTTGCCTGACCTGGGTCTAATTCATATGAACGGGCGGGTCTATGATCCAGAGATTGGCCGATTCTTAAGTGCCGACCCAAATATTCCAGACCCATTAAGCACCCAGAGCTATAACCGATATAGTTACGTTCAGAATAATCCGCTTAACTTTATTGATCCAAGTGGATTTGCTGGGCTCAGGGTAGATGATGGCTCTACGTTTAATACTGATGGTTCAGTTGATATAGATTATGGTTTCGGAACTCAGAATGTTACCTTTGATCAATATCAGTCAGGGCAAGGAGTGATTACGTATGACACGTTCAATGCTGCGCAGGGGCAAGCATTTAGTAATTTTGATGCTTCAGTTGGTATAACTGGCCTAGGAGAATCTAGTAACTTTACACAAAGCACTGGCTTTTCGGGTTATTTAGAGAGTTCGTGGAATTCTGCGACTAGCGAAAGCCTTGGCCAAGGACTTCTAAGGTTATTTGAGGCCATTCCCGAGGGAGGGGCAGCACTGAAGCTTGGGGCATCTGTTCTAGCGATCAGGAATATTGCAAAGGTAACAGATTATTCAAGCGAGCTTGCAGTATCTGCAAATGCAGCCCGACGTCATTTACGACGTAGTCTTGGGGTGGGTGAAGGTCAAGCGCATCATATAGTAGCTTGGGAGAGTCGTACTCATCCACTCATTCAAAAAGCGGCAAAAGGTGGGTTTAATATTAATGGAGCAGAGAATGGTATTCGTTTAGGCAGTAATCAGCATTTAGGCTCACACCCGAAATATAATAATGCAATAATTAGTAAGCTAAATAGATTACATGAAGCTAACCCGAGAATGAGTTCAACTGAAGCTGCTTCAGCAATAAATGGCTATATCAATCAATTGAGAACCGGTCTAATAAGAAGCTCTAGTAAATTAAGATAGGTGCTGAGAATGAAAATGAAATGGGAAGAAACAAAAAACAAAAATGTATCGCTTTATCAAGCTAGGGTTGCTGATCTGGAGAACAGTCTTGCTCAAGAGCTTTGGCTAAAATTTTTCACACTGCTAGAAAATTGTTCTTCGGACTTATGGAATGCAATAAAAGTTGAGATATGGGCTGATTCAGGGCGAGTTATTATATTTCCCGGAGTTGCGGATAAAGTAGATAGAGATGAAGATTTCTGTTTAGAGTTTTATGTGGAATCACTTTTCGACTTTTTCGAGTGTGTCTCTGATTCAGACATTGATGATGATGAGTTTGATAATCAAGTGAAATCACGGGTAAGCAGTGTGACCGAGCAACTTAACAACGCACTGCAAGATTCCCAAAAATCAAACTTGTTCACCAAACCTAATCGACAATTTAACGTTATTTATACGGACGGAGAGGAGGTTGTTTTTCGAACTAATATTTAGTTTCTAACCGTAATAATCAGGGTCAGAGTAAAAATTACTCTGACCTAATACAGCTAATATCTACATTTTGTAGTTAGCCGTTCTCTTTGATTACCTTTCTAGGTGAATTTTTTATACGAAAACAACAGAGTGGTCAGCCATTTCCAGTTTAGGTGGCCAGCGCTGAGCAGTTTACTGGTCATTTTGGCCCAGTGCCTGCAATTGCTGGTACTGCTCAAGTTGGTCAGTTATTCTGTCCGTGTGTGACCTGCTATTCTGTTTTTATCTGTCCAGCCTGCTGTTTTTACTGTCCACTTTTACTTAACGAATAGTCGGTTAATTCTTTGTTAATCAATTAGTTGCTCTGTCTTTCTTGGTTTTTTGAATTTAGTGAGTGTTTTATTGTGTATGAAGTAAGTGCTTCAAGAAATACACTAATTTGTATTTTTAATAAATTCAATAACTTATAAATATGCACTATGGTGGTGTTTTGTTTTATATAGTTTAATGTGGCGCAAAAAACATACACCTTATAATTCATCAATATTAATGTCTGGAAAGCGTTCTTTTTGCCTGATATGGGGCGGTTTATAGTTGGATGGATGGCACCGATTGTATTGTTCAATAACGTGCAATTTTAGCTCTGCATCTTTGTTAAACCATTCCGGCTGGCTCATGAATGAACGGTACTGAGCAATGGCATCGTATGCCTTATTAGTCTCATTATCTTCATCAATGTTTAATGATCGTAGTCTTCGAGTTAATGCATCATCTTCAGAAAATATTTTTAGTTCCTGAGTAATGTAGTCAAATAGCGCCTGCCTGAAATAGTACAAAGAGGAGGTCATTGATAGATAAAACAGTAAACACTGAATGGCGCTCTTGATAGGCCGTGACTGGGCTCCTGTCTTTTTAAGTGTTTGCTGTTCTCGATATAACACGATCAACGTTGCAAGAGCTTCGAGAGAAAAACTCTCTAATAGTGATCTCGTGTTTTTAGGCTTATATTCTTTTCTAATCGGCCCGTATGGCCCTTCATAATAAAATAGTCGGTGAAACCTGGGTGACAGCTGTTTGTAAAAGTTGTTAAAGAATTCTTCTTTAAGTGATCCTGGTTTAAGTGCTTGCCAAAGAGGCATGTCAACAATGAAACTTGTTCCTGGTGCGACCAGGTCAACTTGTTGCAGTGTCTTGCTTAATGGAAGTGCAGAACTATTGGCGTACCTCGCATATTTGTTAGTCCCCGTACCTGTTTTTATGCCTTTTTTATTCAATTCAAGCTTAATTACTTCTTCCAGTGTTTTCCCAGAACATTCCGTTAACCCTAAAGCCAAACGGATTTCGTGAAAGTAAAAACAACTGATAAAGCCCGATATAACAGTCTTTCTGGGTGATCGAGTATCATTTTCAGGCACGGTGTCGCCTCTCTTATTCTTAGAATTTAGCCGTTACTGGGTAGAGTTAATATTAACTCTACGGTTGGTTAAATCTTAGTCGATTATCTATGCTTTTGTATGTCTGAACATAACAAGAAGTGTCTGGTTATGACTGAAAAACAAGATGATGAAAAGCTCGAAATATTGGCGAAATCTCTAGAACAGGATTTGCTGGCGACTTATGGGCCGATGTTATCGGGAGAAAGTTTGTGGAAATCTTTAGGTTATTCAAGTGCGGATGCCTTTAGACAAGCTGCAAGCCGCAAAAAAGTACCCATACCAATATTTTCAATTACACATCGTCGCGGAAAATACGCACTAACGAAAGAAGTCGCGCGTTGGATTGCTATGCGGCGGTTAAATATAAATGAATCATAAACAATGAAAACAGGAGGTGTAGGGACGTTCAAAATAAAACAGATGGGCCAGAAAGCAAAAAAGCTCTGAGCGGTAACTCAAAGCTTCTTTAATAAAACTGTCAGATTTGTACTCTAGACAGTTCAATTATTGTACTCGATTGAGCGGATGTCAAGTTTCGTAAAAATGATGTGCATGGCTTTCTGTGCCTTTTTAATTTCTTATCCAAAATGGAAGATGATTAAAATGAGCACAATAACATTACGTGAAATTATTCGATTAATACTCAATACCCACTATTCAAATCGTGAGATTGCGAGGCTTGTCAGTTCTTCTCATACCACGGTTTCACGATACCGAAAACTCATCAGGTTGCTTAAAGTTAAATGGAAGGAGTTAAAGAAATTTAGTGATTCCGAGTTAGAAGCGCTTTTCGAAGATAAGAAACCACAAGAAAGTAGTAAGCGTATGCCGGACTATGCTTTAGTTCATAAGCTAATGACGGCAAAGTACCAAACCTTAATACAGCTATGGACTGAGTATCGAGAGGTAAATCCTGGTGATGCCTACTGTTACGCTCAGTTTACATACTATTATCGCCGTTTCCTCGAGAAGGTTGATGTCAGCATGAAGCTTCATCATATTGCCGGTGAAGAATGCTTTATTGATTATGCGGGTAAAACCATTCAGTGGGCCGCTTCATCCACAAAACAGAAACAACATGCACAGATTTTTATTTCCGTTTTAGGGTGTTCCCAATATATTTTTGCGCATGCATCGCCTTCACAAAAATTAGAGGACTGGATCGACTCTCACAATAAAATGTTTTTGTTTTACGGTGGCGTTCCTGAAGTTCTTATCCCAGATAACTTGAAGTCAGCTGTTACTAAAGCGGGTCGTTTTCCTGAAATCAATAAAACCTATGCTGAAATGGCGGAGCATTATGAGTGTTTTATTGATCCTGCCAGAGTTCGTAAACCGCAAGATAAAGCGTTAGCTGAGCAATGTGTTTTATTGGTGACCCGATGGATAACGGTGGTATTAAATCGTCGTCAGTTTTTTAGTATTGATGAAATCAATCATGAGATTCAGATATTGCTCGATAAGCTCAATAGAAGAGCATTTCGCCGCTTACCAGGCTGTCGCTTATCTCGCTTCGAAGAGTTAGACAAGCCTAAGTTAAAGCCCTTGCCTCAACAGCCATTCGAACACGCCATTTGGTTTGCGCCTCGAAAAGTTGGTTCTGATTATCACATGCTAGTTGAGGGGCACGCCTACTCTGTTCCGTATACTTTGAGTGGACAAAAGGTGGAAGCAAGAATGACGAAAAAGGTCGTAGAGCTGTTTCATGAGCATAAACGCATTGCTATTCATGTGCGAAGTCATGCCAAAGAAGGGTTTACTACTGATCCAGCTCATCGCCCTGCCAGTCATCAAGCTTATGCTGAACGATCAAAGGAGTTTTATGTCGCTTGGGCAATAGCAATAGGTGAGCATGTTGTTGCACTTGTTAAGGCTCAGTTTACGAGTAAGACAGACTATTCAAGTGTCGCGAAACGCGCCTGTGATCAGTTGCAGAGACTGGCAAAAAAGTTTGGTCCGGAACGCACTGAAGCGGCGTGTCGCAAAGCCAGTGAAATTGAGTCGTTAACCGTCAGTAGTGTGCGCTCAATTCTTCAGCGCCGCTTAGACTTGCCTTGTGGAGAGAATGACTACCAGGAAGATCTAATACCAATGCAGGAAGGCTTACCTGTGCACACCAATGTGCGTGGGGCTAGTTACTATGGAGGTGCATCATGTTAATGCAGCAGACCATCGAGCATTTAAAGCGTTTGAAGTTAATCGCGATGATTGAATCATATTCGCGACAATTATCTGATCCTAATCAGGTTTCATTATCATTTGATGAGCGTTTCGGCATGCTGGTTGATGCACAAGTGAATGATCTTGAGCAGCGGCGTGTTAATCGGGGGTTAAAAACCGCCAAATTAAAAAGCCGTGATGCTTGTGTTGCTGATATCGACTATCGAACAAAAAGGCAGCTTGAAAAAGCAATTATGATGTCATTAATCTCTTGTGACTGGATTAATCGTGGTCAGCATGTCATTTTTTCAGGGCCAACCGGGGTAGGAAAGTCTTGGCTTGCCTGCGCTTTATGTCATCAGGCGATTATTTGTGGCTATTCTGCTTTATATTTTCGTTTCAATCGTCTCCTTGAAGATATTGAAGTGGCGAAGCGCGATGGTTCTATCCCCAAACTAAGAACAAAGCTATTGAGAGCTCAAGTCCTGTTAATCGATGATTGGGCTGTCTCTCCCATTACGGCCAAGAACAGGCAGGATCTATTGGATTTAATTGAGGATCGATCTGGTAACGGTTCACTTATCATTACTTCCCAGTTACCTGTTTCTAAATGGCATGATTACCTGGGTGAGGTCACTATTGCCGATGCTATATTGGATAGGATCGTTCATCAATCGCATTTTATCGAGCTAGATGGCGACTCAATGCGTAAGAAGCAAGCAGCAAAGCAAAGGAGGTCTCATGGAGACTCATAGTCATCAACTTGATTGGACAAATAGTGCATTGATTAGCCATGACATTGAGTCTATGTATGTCAATCAGGTCATCCAGCATTATCACCGGTGTTTGTTGGAAAGTCCTAAGGCGCTGGATTACCTAGTGTCAGGCCGTGGGATTGGCCTACAAGCAATCAAAGCATTTAAGGTTGGTTTTGTAGATCGATCAATAGGAAAGCATATTCCATCTGGTGATGTCGCCAGTGGTGCTCTAATACGCGGAGCATTGCGCCGTAAGGGCTTGCTTAAGGTAAATGGCCGTGAGAGGTTTAGAGGGTGCGTGGTGGTGCCTCTATATGATCAGTTAGGCTGTCTCGTAAATATATACGGTCGAAGGGTTTCTAGTCGCCTACGCGATGGTTGCTCGTCTTATCAATTAATAAATTCTGAAGCCAGTGATTTTTTCAATGTAGGGGTGTTACAACATTTTAAGCGCATCGTTTTATGCTCAAGCCCGATTGAAGCATTGACCTTGTGGACGAAGGAAATACATAACGTTGTTTCTACGGCAGGGTTGTTACATTTTAATTCTCACCATGCAGAATGCATCGGCGATTCTTCGGTAAAGCATGTTGATATTGTGTTTACGAATAGTTCGGCTGGAAACCGGAAAAGTTACCTTATTGCGCAAGACTTAGCTTTGTTTGGTATCAAAACAAACATTGTTAGCTTGCCTAGGGGGCAGGATGTTAATGATTTGCATCGATACAGTTTGATGTTTGATAGTATTTTGTCAGATTTTTTACATCAAAATAATCAAGCGCTACATTGAGGAGGTCTAGATGTTTTTTAATAAGAACGATTCTATTTCCGGGCATATCGAAAGCTATTTGAGCGATTGTTTGGCGTGCGAGCAAAGTCCGCGAACAATTGAAGGAAAGCGTAGCAACTTACTGTTTTTTCATCGATGGTGCGTGACTAGCGATATAACCGCTATAGACAAAATTACGCTCCAGGATCTTGAAGCGTTTCGTCATCGAGTCTTTAGCTATCAAAAACAGATTACACTTGAGCCACTTGATCCCGCTACGCGGAGGGTCAAGCTGACGGCGGTGAAAGTGTTTTTGACTAGGCTGTACGAGTTAGAGGTTCTGGAAAAAAATCCTGCTGCAAAGTTTAAGCTACCGAGAGTTCCCAGGCGTTTGCCAAGAGGTAACTTATGCTCTGTGGAGTTAGATGCGGTTTTTGATCGTGCCTTGAAGGACCCTTGTATGGGTATTCGAAATCGGGCTATTTTGGAGGTGTATTATGCAAGTGGTATTCGTCGAGCAGAGCTAGCGGAATTGAAATTAAGTGATATTGATTATATCAATAAGACCCTAACGGTTCGGCTTGGAAAAGGCAGGAAAGATCGAAGAGTGGCGATTGCACAGCGTACCTGCGACTGGATTCAGTGTTATTTGAAGTATACAAGGCCCAAACAGGCTCAGCTCAGTTCAGGTGTCTATTTGTTTCTCAATAATATCGGAAGCCAATTTACCAACTCTCAATTAACGCGCTTGGTGGGTAATAGTATTCGTCTTGCAGGCGTTGAAAAGGATGGCGCATGTAATTTGTTTCGGCATACCGCTGCCACTGAAATGCTAGAAAATGGCGCGGATATACGTTTGATTCAAGAGCAGCTTGGGCATGCAGATATTTCAACAACACAAATTTATACCCATGTATCGATCAAAAAGCTAAGAGAGGTCTATCAACAGACGCATCCAGCGGCATTTAGAGCCTATATACCCATAGATGTTTTGGTAAGTAAAAGTGGGCAGATATGCAACAATATACATAATATGTAGAAAATATTATAATCCTGACATAGAATTGTCTATATTCCACTATATTGATAGGGTTAGTGATTATCACATAGATATAATATGTCAGGATTTATAATCATATGTCTGTTTCGGAAAGTGTAAATAATCGAGTCCTTCGTATGAAGCTCGGTGTGCCATTTAGCATTCATGGTTTTTATAAACTGGGTAGTCTCACGTCTGTACAAAAAGCGATGAGCCGTCTTGCCAAAGAAGGCGTGGTTACGCGTGTATCAAAAGGCTTTTATGTGAGACCGAAGCCTTTAGCGAGTATTCCTTCGATTAAAACAACTGCAAGTGCTGAACAAGTTGCGAAAGTGTGGGCGAAAGAGAATGGCTATAAGCTTGTACGCCAGGGTCAGGAGGCTGCATATCGACTAGGTCTGCAAACCCAAGCGCCGATAAAATCTATTTATTGGACGAATGGCCCAGCACGTGAATTCAAAATTGGTAATGAGCGAGTGCAGGTAAAGCATATTTCAGAGAAAAAGCTGAGATGGGCCGGGAAGCCTGAAGGAGTTTTGTTGAGGGGTCTTATTGTTATGTCGCCAGAATCTGTGGAGCTCGCTAGTATCAAAACAGCAATCAAACGCTTGTCGTTAACGGGGCAAGAAGCTGTGTCCATATTGCGTAAACTAAGTGAGTTAGTTGTGCTTCAAAATTGGCGTCATAAGTTACAAGAATTTGAAAGGCAGCTTGCGTGATGAGTATTTTGGATTTTTATGCTTCGCCTGAAAAAAGAGAAGAGCTCAAAGCGCTACTAATACTTGCAGGGCAAAAACACCCAGATGGCTTGGCGCCAAACTTTCTGGAAAAAGATATCTGGGTGACTGAAATTCTTCGACTGCTATACGACGAAAAACTTCTAGGTGATATGTCTGTCGCCTTTAAAGGCGGAACGGCATTAAGTAAGTGTTGGAAAGTCATCGAGCGCTTTTCTGAAGATATTGATCTATCAATTCATTGGGCTGACTTGGCTGAAGCTGATGATGAAGTAGAGGCTTGGGAAAAATCCGTACAAAGTGGTAGTCAGCAGCAAAAGTTTAGGAAGAAGCAGCAGGCACGCTTAATGGCATGGTCAGCCAGTTTGGTTGAAAAGTTAAATGAGCGATTTGCTCAGTATGGCATTGATGAGCTAAAAGCAGAGCTGGATGAAGACTCAAAGGGTGAAAAGGTTAACGTTCATTTTCCTCGGGTGACTGCCAATGATAGTGACTATCAGCTTGATTATGTGTTATTAGAATTTGGTGGTAGAAATCGTGGTCGTCCAACTAAGTTTCATGAAGTGGGTTGTTATCTATCGGAAGTAGATGAGCTTTCTGCAATTAGTTGTCCTGAAGCGAATGTTCAAGCTTATGACGCCGACTACATTCTTTGGGAAAAGCTTACTGCGTTACATCAATTTTCAACTCAAGAACGAGAACCTAGCTTTAATAGGCTCGCACGCCACTGGTATGACGTAGATTGTTTGTTGCAGGCACAGTTCGCGGATCCCTTGGTGTCAGAGCAGGCGATGCATGATGTGGTCGAAATGAAATCGTATCGCTGGGCTGAGAAAGGCGTGGATTACAATTTAGCTTCAAGTGGTGGTATTAAGCTGATACCTGACGCAGATCGACTGGAAGGTATTGCGAAAGATCATCAAGATGCCGTGGACGGAGGGATGTTCTTTAGTGTGCCCGATGATTTTGAGATGATTATTGAGCGAATTCGTAAAACTCAAGACGAAATTAACACCTCTAGGCAAATCAAAAATAAATAACTGATCTGGGTAGTGTCAAAATAACTCCGAGATTTTTTGAGTTATTTTGGTATTATTTTTCAGTTTGATGAAAATGTGGCTTGGGTCGTTGTTGTGAACCTTTATGTACCACTTCTTCTTGTCAGTCTTTGAAATATTTAATCATCCAAAAATTAGTACAGCTGCACCAAATAAATCTTCTTCAGTTTTAATTCAAATAGTTTGGGGATTCACAGAGGAATCGAGTTTTCTTCCTGTATAATCGCACCCGCAATATGCGAAGTTCTTTAAAAAGAAAGCACACGTTCATATGAACGGGCGGGTCTATGATCCAGAGATTGGGCGGTTTTTGAGTGCTGATCCGATAATTCAAGACCCATATAACACACAGTCTTATAATCGTTATTCTTATGTATGGAACAACCCTCTGAATATGGTTGATCCAAGTGGTTATGCGGGGTTGACTATAGATACTAGTGATCCCTCAAATGGCGCTGGAGTAGGGTTTGATTTTTCTGGCGGGAATATTGTGACGGATTATGGGCAAACAATTTCAGGTAATCAGCTTTACTCCGGACAAGGAGTGATCACAGATAACTTAGTGAATGCAGCACAGGGGCTAGCATTTAATACTTCTAATATAAACTTTAGTCCTTCAAGTTTTGGTGCGGCGACTTCATTTGATTTTTCCGGTGTTGACTTTAACTATACTTATAGTCAGCCTGCATCAATGTTTGATGGAGCGATTGGTTTTGGTAAAGGTTTGCTTGCAGGAATGCATGCCGATAACCCTACAAACCAAGCATTAGGCATACCTGTACCACAAGCATTTTTACCTTCAAATGCTGGGCAAGAACGTGGGTTTGGGTTTTATAATTCGCCCGCAGGTCAGCTGGCGGTGATGATGTTACCGACGCCACTCGGTAAAATGGGAGGGTTCCCAACTAAATTTCATCGAAGAAGTGTTGGAGAAGTTGCTCAATTAAGAAAAGAGTTTGAAAGTATTAAACCTGAATTCGTTCGCTCTTATTTCAATAGTGCAGAGGCTGCAAAAAGATTTACTCCATCACAGCTTCTGAAGATGGGTAAATCTGGGAAGTTACCAAAAGGTTATATCATTCATCATAAGAACCCGCTTTTTAGAGGTGGAGATAATTCGTTCGATAATTTCAGGGTTATGAATTCAAAATTCCATCAAAGGTATAATAAACGGTTACACTGGTACGAAGAAGGCAAAAATATTTATCAATAATAGAGCTCAGTTGCTATGAATCTAGAAAATACTTTAGACAAATTTAAAGAAAAACCTGGTTTTGAGTGTTATGGCTCCTTGAATGAAAGTGAGATCAAGGGCATGGAGTCAGCGCTAGGGGTCAGTTTTCCCGAAGCATATAAAGTTTTTTTACGTAAATATGGATATGTTGAATGGTTTGGTCACACAATATATGGGTTTTCTGAAGACGAAGACTACCATGTAGTTTTGTGTACAGCTGAGCTTAGAGATGATGATATTCCCGATGATTTTGCAAGAATATCAAGCGATGGTTGTGTTTTGGAAAATTATGGAGGGGGCGGCTATTATTTCTTATTTTCCAATGAGTCGGAAAGGCATGGTCAAGTCGCTCTGTATCTTGATGAATTATATGGCAAGGAGGCTCAGGCATGGAGCTCATTCGAAGATTTTCTCGAGTATATGCTTAGCCTCTAACTGGAGTGCTGCTAGGGGCAGGTTATAATATTAAAAACAGTAGAATTAGGGTCAGAGTAGAATTTACACTGACACATAAGATATTTCATCTTCGTTAATTTATTTTCCCTACTAAGTAGCTTTGCCTATTCCTGTTTGGAGGTCATTAGTAGCAAAAGAGTACAAGCAAGGCTTGGCCGACCTGTAAAATTAGTAAGGGATAGTAATTCGTGAAAATGATTAAATTACAGATCTTCGTTTTAAGTATGAGTGTATTTTTATTAACGAGCTGTGCTCAGTTTCAAAAAAACTCAACCAAACTTCCCGAAATATCCATTTCGATAAAAGATCAAGACAGAATCCGCTTCTCTGGAAAAGGTGCTGGCGCAGGTATGATGATGTCATCTTCGATGGGTGCAATGGGTATTGCCATTGGTGTAGCGATAGATGAAGGCATCGGAAAAGATATTAAGGCTGCCTTTCTTGCTGAGGGTGGTAATTTTTCTAAGTTAATACAAACTGAAACTGAATTATGGCTCGCTGAAACCTGTAAGAATGAAAAGCAAGCTAATGACTTATGTGTGTCTAATTCTAATCTTCAGATCAATGTTTACCGATATGGTTTTGTCACGACTTCAGGTGAAAATGATCCCGTGAAACCGGAGCTCGATATTGGGTTTGTCTTGGATAAATATCCAGAAAGTCGTTTAAATCTCAAAGACGCGGATTTATCCTCTGCTCAAATTCCACTATCTGATGCCAAAACTGACGGTAAACAGGTCGCCAATTCCTTGCGACTGGGCTATCAAACCTTTCTCGAACAATATGAAAGTTCATTCTCAGAAAAATAAGCTGAGGGTCTCGAGTGTGGACTTAGTTGCCACTTAGTTTTTTTTGATAATATTAGATTTTGAAAGATGCAACATGGAATTAGTCGTGCCAATTCGAGACTATTGTAAAAATGTCCTTATTGTTAGGTTCCAAGAAATTAGAGGTTTGTGCACAAAGCATAGTTTTGTCTCAGTCTGCCATCTTCACGAAGTTGTCACTTGAGGTATAACCTTTCTCTTATATAGCTTTCTAAACTACTGAATACACCAAAGCAGACTCGATGAAGGCTGAATGTTATTCTGAGCAGAATTAATTTTGTTGTAATTGACTTCTTCTCATGCAAAGTTATTAGTTGGACGATAAAAAGAGAGCCCAAAAGGTTACAATGATCTTCTTTTTATTTGAAAGGAAATGAGTGCATGGTAATACAAAATCGAAAACCCTCTGAGGGCTCTAAATGAAAACAAGCATAGGTGTTGTAAAGTGGTTCGGGGGCTACAACAGTAAAAAACAAACAGAAAATAAGTTTGGTTTTCTGCAGGATATTTCGGGTGAAGATGTTTTTCTACATGAGAATGAATGGTCTGGTGATTCTAAACCAACTGAGGGTCAGCAAATTAGTTACACCATAGAAGACGCGAAAGGAAAGTTGTCTGCCAAGCAAGCTAAGACCTTTAAATTAAACGATATTGAAACAATCGCATTTACTAATGACCTATGTAATCTAAACAAAACATCTGAACAAGCTATCGCTTTAAAAACGGAAATTATTAATCAACTATCCACTGAGCTAAAGAATTACTCTACAGAGCAAATAAGCTTATGCACTGAGCTTATAGGTGTAAGTGAGCTTTGTTTTTTGTTATCAAAAGGCCAGAATTGGGATGCTAATTTCGAGCTACTTACATCTCAGGGATATATCAAATCATTCTCTGATGTGCCACTAGATGCTTTGCCTAGGGCTTACATTCTCTCTCATAGCCTTGAGGTTGCAGATTACCTACAAACAATAGACTTTTCAGAAGCAAAGAAACAAGTAGCCAATACCTATCACAAGTTTTCAGATGACCTTTTTCTGTTTGTGTTGCTTGCTAACATGTTTGATACCGGTGAAGACCAACAACTCCTTGGCCGTGCTGATAAGTTCATAAAGTCTATCTATTTAGGTGATACTGTTTTACCAGCATACTTGAAAACCTATATTGATACACATATCAAGCCAAAGGGTGGCATCCTGAAAGACCCAAAACTTGGCCATATATTTTGTTACTACCAATTCAAACAGTACC
>TARA_R110002072_G_scaffold301668_1_pt1 | contig 30222 bp, 26 predicted proteins | sample TARA_R110002072 | Tara Oceans TARA_R110002072 (sample SAMEA4397118) | marine metagenome | biome: Polar Biome; feature: [SRF] surface water layer (ENVO:00010504); material: water (ENVO:00002006), including particulate matter (ENVO:01000060) such as... | depth 5 m
GCGGAACGGCCGCCCGTGCGGGTCCTGGATCAGGAAATTGTCGACAGCCCAGCCCGATCGGGTTGTGTGGATGCGCGCATCGATGATGTTGGCGCCCGCCAGATGGATCCCGCCCGGCGATGGGATAGAACAACCCCCGACGGTCGGCCGCGATCACCGTCACCAGCGTTGCGACGCGCTCCTCGTAATATTCGCAACGGATCGAGAGCTTGTGATCGGCGCTGCGCGCGGCCTCGGAATGCACCAGATTGGGCGCGACGATATCGGGCGCCTCGGCGATCCAGTAGGAATCGTCGAAGCGCTTGCCGACGCTGTCCGCCAGATCGGTGCGCTCGCCCAGCAGTTCGGCGACTTACGTCCTATAAAGATGCCGCGACACCAGAAAAGCAGAGCCAGCACCCATGAGCGGCGCGCGGAGAGCAGGCTCCTCATTTCAGATGTCGCTAAGCAGAGAATGAGAGAAGAATGACTGCAAATGCCCATTCGCCGGCACCTCGTTCGGAGGACCGTCCGAACTCATGGCGCAAACCCAAGCGGCCAAACGGCTATAGCGATACCGGCCAACAGGAGAAGTGAGGCGACCACGAGAGCGCCGTCGCGCGACAGTAGACCGGCGGCGAAAAGTGCGATTACAGCCGTTGCAATCGAACCGGAGGTTGGGACGATCTCCATGCACGGCATAAACAGGGTGAGACCAAGGATAAGGAAGAGCGGAAGATAGATCCATGGCCGGTGAAAAAGGGAACGCGAGCCGCGGCTTGAGGAAGCCCTCAACGAAGTAGACCGGCTTGCGCAGCCAGCCGATCCCCTTGCAAAGCTGTGCCGTCGATAGCTGGTGACGGGAGATGAAGTCGGGCAGCCAGACACAATCACGACCTACAATCATCTGCACGACCAGAATGAACACAATTGCTGCGACCATTGCAGTAGCGCCGGGGATCCCGCGCGCGGGAGAGGTTGAGATCAGGGAGAAGATGAGCATGAGCGAGGCGAAGGACTTGCGGCCAAGCTTCTTGATGAGATCCGGCTCATGTCGCCGGAATACGTGCGCCCGTATGTGAAGGCGCAGAAGAATGATGATCGCGATGCCGAAGGAATCGCCGAGGCGGCCTCGCGTCCGACGATGCGCTTCGTCGGGCTCAACACCCAGGAGCAGCTGGACATTCAGACTCTCGACCGGGACCGCTCGCGCCTCGTGGCCGAACGCACGAACCAGATCAACCAGTTGCGAGCGATCCTGCTGGAGCGCGGGACAATCTTCCCGGTCGGGCGCCGCAAGCTGGAACTGTATCGATGGGATGCTGGCCGATGGGAATACGACATTGTCACCGCGCCTGCGGCAACTGGTACGCGAACTGCGCGGCGAATGGCGCGAACTGGACGCAAGGATCGAGGCGTTGAATGGCGAGTTCGTCGAACTCGCACGCAATGATCCTGCCGCACGAGGCTGACTTCAATCCCCGGCATCGGGGTGTTGAACGCAACCGCGCTGATTGCGGCGGTAGGCGATGCAAGCAGCTTTACCAAAGCTCGGGATCTTGGCGCCCGGCTTGGTTCGGTCCCCCGACAACATACCACCGGCGGCAAGCCACGGCTGCTCGGCATCTCAAAGCGCGGTGACACCTATTTGCGCACCCTGCTCATACATGGCGCGCGAGCGGCTTTGCCTTCGCTGTCGCAAAGGGACACAACGTTGGGGCGCTGGCTGAAGGCAATGATCGAGCGCGGCGTCCACCGCAATGCGGTGGTGGTCGCATTGGCCAATAAGCTGGCGCGGATCGCTTGGACAGCCCTGCGAAAGGGCGAAACCTTCAAACGCGGCTACCCTGTCGCGGTGTAACCAGATCGCCCGCACGCTCGGCAGCGTGTAGAATTCCGGTTACTGCGACTTAAAGTCAGCAAGCAGGGAGCGATGGCTTTGGTGCCTGCGCTGTGATCGCGAAAACCGCGCATAGTGGAAAAAAGCGTCTTTGCCATGTGATGTCATGTCAGCGCACCCAGCGTCTCCACTCTTCTCAACCGACAGAAATCTACGATCGGCGGACACCAGCCAACCATCCTTTTCTGCAAGGAACTGGAAAAAAGCATCCGCATGCAACTCGGAAGCTTTCAGGCGGTATCTCGAAACCGTTGGCCGGCTTAACCTCTCTCGAAAGATTTGCGACCGATGAGCAATCCTTTCGATCCTTCGCCTTCGAAGTTGAAGCTGAACTCAGGCCACTCGCTACGCCACCGGCGGGCAATCAAGCGCTCACCGGGCCTTGCAGCATCGTCCAGCATTATTATGCCGCCTGGGGAAATCCTGTCGAAGAGGCAGTCTGCAATTCCTCGCGCAAAGGGATGTACAGACCAAGGCGGTCCATCGATTACAAGCAGATCAATTTCATCTGGAAGCTGGGAAAGGGCATACCATAATCCGGGCCAGCGGTCGCTACGGTAAAAAAGGGGTGCATGGTGAAAGGCCGCATCCAAGTCGTAACCTGAAAGCCATTTCGCCATTTCCCCAACGAACGGCAAGTGTTGATCGTAGCTGTGCAGTCTCCCTTTCCCGTTTTTCTTAAGCGCACTTGCGATGACAAGGGATGTGGCTCCAGAGCCGAGTTCGACCACATTTGCGGGTTGGCGCTCTTCAGCCAGGTCAACAATGCGATGGAGGAAGTGAGTGTCCGCCTTCCAGCTGCCAAGATGAGGAAGTGCATCGGGGTCAAGGCCAAGTCGTTGCAGGAGAGCGAACTTGGAGTGGCGTGTTCCGCCATAAAGGCTTTTGAGCAACCAGGGCCATTGAATCGCCCCAAAGCCAATCTGGAATGCCCGTTCGGTAAGGGTCAGCCGAGCTTGCGAACTCGATGCGACCGGCTTGGATAAAATACCTGTGAGAAGCTTTGTCGTCATTCTGTGCGTCCCGAATCGGTTGAGCAGACGCCTGGCGGCTGCCGCCCCTCTCATACGAGGTGGAAAATGGATATTCTGCGCCGGAATCGAGGCGATACAGCCTGACAGCGTGTATTGCCCCCTGGTTTGGCATTTGATACGCAGGTTTTCAGGCTCGGCGATCGTCCAGTGCGACTAGAGCGCAGCCCCGGCAGTCGCCGCTATCGCAATCGCGGGAAGAACTCCAACGAGCGTCGAAATGGCATAACGCCGCAGGCTTATAGAGGCCAATGCGCAAACTCCCGTCACGGCCAGATGCGGGATGCCAATCAGGCGAAGTCCAATAATCGGTAAAATCCCACCCCTTGAAACTGCGTCATCCAACCTCTTGATGTGGCGGCCATACCGATGCTGCGAGATAGAACTCGTTCCCCGCGCTAGCCCGCAGAAAAGGATGACCGATCCAAAAAGCGCGCCTGCGGCGACCGCTGCGATGGCAATCGTCTCGCCTAGAAGCGCACCCGAGGAAAAGGAAACCGGTACGAGTGCGCCGGGTATGCCAGTAGCGTAAATACAAGCTGCCAAGCCCAAGAATGCCATAGCCAGCCAGACTTCTGACAAGGGCATTGCGAGGATTATCTCGGTCTTGTCGAGTGTTAATAAGGGGGAGATGTGAAAATCCATAAACAAGACTCGCCTGAAAATCGCTTAGCGTTCCCACGGATCCATGTGGAGGGAATAGGGGAACTTTCCCAGTGGAGGGCACCGGTGAAGCAGCGGGGTGCCAGAGACCGATCCTCGGGTATCAAACTGCCGTATCATCGTATGTCGCGGATCAAACGCGGCCTTGGCATTTTTCACTGCCCAACTTTGGTCCGCTTCCGCGTTCTCCCTTGCCTGACAATAAACTACTTTACCAGATTTTCCGAAAAGCATAACCTCTGTCCCGGAGGCGGATGAGATTGTTTCTCATTTAACCTCTCCTCAGACTAGGGGCAGCTCGCCGAGCTGCCCCCTTTTGGGGCAATAGGGAGCAGGCCCAAAAATGGGTAAATTTCTATGGAGAGGGGAACGAGCATGCAGAAAAAAACCTACTGGCTGGCGGGCGCCGCATTATTGGTGTTGCCACAAGTATTGAGTGCTCAACCGGTTGCATCCGGCCAGGATGCCGATGACGGGCAGGTTGTAACGGGCAACGTCATTATCGTGACGGCCCAGCGCCAGTCGCAGAGCTTGCAAGAGGTGCCGATCGCAGTCAGCGCGTTCGACGCCGAAGCGCTCGAAAGCCAGCAGATCGAAAACGCGTCCGATCTCCAGTTGACCCTGCCTAATGTGTCGTTTTCGAAAGGCAATTTCACCTCCGCCTCCTTCACTATCCGCGGCATCGGCGACTTATGCGTCGGCGTGACCTGCGACGCCGCGACCGCCATACATGTCAACGGATCGCCCCTCTTTGGAACCCGATTGTTCGAAACGGAATATTTCGACCTTGAACGCATCGAAGTCCTTCGCGGACCCCAGGGAACGCTCTTTGGCAGGAACGCGACCTCCGGTGTTGTGAACGTGGTTACCGCAAAACCCGACCTGTCAGGATTCGGCGCTGAAGCCGAATTCGAATATGGCAACTTCAACAGCATAAGAGCAGAGGGAATGGTAAACATTCCGATCGGAGATACGATCGGCGTCAGGCTGGCCGGAGTATATCTGAACCGAGATGGCTATACCACGAACTTGTACGACGGTTCCGACATCGATGATCGCGACATGTATGCTGTGCGCGGGTCCCTGCGTTTGGAGCCCGGCCCGAACACAACTTTCGATATCATGGGATACTACTTCCGTGAGAACGATACGCGATTGAGGAACCAGAAGCAGGCCTGCCAGCGAGATCCACTGGGAGTACTGGGCTGTCTTAACAATCGTCTCGACTACGACATCACCAATGCAAATTCCACCGTGGGGGCCACGCTTAGTTCCTCTGAATTCTTCGCTATTCAAGGCATTCCCGCAGTGCTCGGGCTCGGGAGTTTGTATGGCCCTGATGCATTCGCCGGGTTCGACAAGCCCGACGATGTCAGGGCCGTGAACACCGCCTATACACCTTTCTACTTCGCGGATGAACTGCAGATCCAGGCACGACTGGAACAAAGTTTTGGCGCAATGACGTTAACTGCCACAGGCCTGTATCAGGATACCCGGGTGGATTCGCGGCAGGATTACTTTCTCGGGATCCAGAACCGGGCTGGCTTCGCACCGGCATTGAACACACTTGCCTTCTTCGGAGCCAATGGCCTGCCAACTGGCCTTGCGCCTCCGGCTCCCGCATTCATTCCAGGGTCTTCAGGCTATTTCTCGCCAATAGTCGATGCACTCTTTCCGGGCGGACCGCAGGGGCCCCTATGTACTTCCGATAATGATGACGGCAACCGTGGTGCTTTCGAAGGAAACTCGCTTTGTTCCGAGACTCCCCTCTCCTTCGACCGTTCTGCCGAACAGCGAGAATCCTGGAGTGGCGAGCTGATCCTCGCAAGCGACTTTGATGGACCATTCAATTTTCTGGTCGGTGGGATTTATGCGAAATCCAAAACCACCGACAACAGCTATTACGTTAATTCTTTTGCGCTGGATTATGCGAGCGCTATCCTGGGATCATTCGGCTCCTTGTCGGGAGGGCTTCCACCCTCCTATTTCGGGCCTTCGATGTATCGGAACAATTCTCTGGAAGCCAATCTTGATAGCTACGGGATTTTCGGCGAAGTATATATTGACTTGACCGATCGGCTCACCCTTACGGGTGGCCTGCGTTATAACAACGACAAGAAAGATGTCACCGCACGCACCACCTTGATAAGTTTCCTGAATCCCTATTCGAACAATGGCGATCCGTTCGAGAGCCCAATAACCCCTCTTGTAAGCCCTTCAGGGCTTTTCGACGCCGACCCCGGCCAGCCTGGCCCTCAGCTGGCTCAGTTTCGCGAAGTCGGCTTTGACGACATTACGGGAAGAGCCGTTCTGGACTTCGCGATCACACAAGATAATACGGTCTACGCCTCCTATTCCAGGGGATACAAATCGGGCGGCATAAATCCGCCACTCTCTCCGATCTTTGAAGTGAGCGAAAGCTTCGGGTCCGAATCGATTGATGCATTTGAAATAGGTTCCAAGAACGTCTTTGCGAACGGGGCCCTGCAGTTGAATGCCACGGCTTTCTATTACAAGTATAGCGGACTTCAGCTAAGCCGGATTGTTGCCAGAACTTCAGTGAATGATACAATCGACGCCGATATTTGGGGGTTAGAGCTGGAAACTGTCATGCGGCCGGACCGTAATCTGCTGGTGAATTTGAACTTCAGCTACCTGAACGCCGAGGTCGCTGGCGATCAATTTTTCTCCAATCCGCGTGATCCCGGAGGCGGGGATCCGAATGCGGTGATAATCAAGGATATCAGCAATGGGGCGCACTGCGCCGTCACGGGGCCTGCTCCCGGTATTGCTGATGGGTTCGTCGCAGCAGTCAACGCAGCTTTGGGACTCCGGGGTCCCGAGGAGTTTCCTGCTGACGGCAATATCGCCTCCAGCGGTGCATTCGGCATATGCGACGTCCTGGAAAATGCCATCCCTGAGAGTAGCGGAATTCAGGTTCTTAGTCCGGGCGTGGAGGTGAATATCAAAGGCAACACCCTGCCTCAGGCCCCCAACCTCAAGGTTTCGATGGGTGCGCAGTACACAGTCGAACTCAGCAACGGCATGACTTTGGTGCCCAGGATGGATCTGGCCTTAACCGGCAAGCAGTACGGGAACATTTTCAACGGGAGAATCAATCGCATTGAACCATTCGTCCAAGCGAATGCCGTGGTTCAGCTGAACAGTGCTGATGATCGCTGGTTTTTGCGGGGATTTGTTCAAAACATCTTTGATAGTAATTCCATTACCGGATTGTATGTGACCGATGCATCTTCCGGTAATTTTACCAACATCTATACTCTAGACCCGCGGCGTTATGGAATCGCAGTTGGAGCGAAATTCTGAAATCCGATAGCTTACGGGAATGCCGTGTAAATGTAGGATGTTAGCTTCGGCGGAGCAGGATAGTGCGATTGTACAGCATGAGCGGGAAATCTCTGCCGTTCATGCTGGCAAATTCCCGGACAAGCCACCAAACGACCGGGGCTGGTCAACGGCTGCGAACGTCGTACCGCGGGGTGCTGATATTAGTAACGTAACGATTTGGGCTGGTAGCAGACTGATGAATGGAGCCGTCAAAGCCCGAAAGCACGAGGCGATCCTCTCAGGCGCCACCCGGGTGTTTGTAAGGGAAGGCTTTGATGGCACCAGCATGGAGCAGGTGGCACGAGAAGCAAAAGTTGCCAAGCCTACACTTTACAGTCACTTTCCAAACAAGGGCGCTCTCTATGTCGCGACTGTAGAAAACGCCCTTAGAAGTGTTCGCAACGAAATCGCCGAGCCAAGGCTGGCTGAATTGTCTGCGCGAAAAGGTTTGCTCGTAGTTGCAAATCAGTTGACTGATCTATTTGGACGGCACGACAGTGCCGTGCATTTATGTCGTATTGCAGTAGGGGGGTTCGAACGCTTCCCACTCGCGACAGCGGCGATTATGGACGCCGGTCCGCGCCGAGGGACGGAAAAGGTCAGGGTGCTTCTGCGTGTATGGTGCGGCCGTGGCGAACTGACCGTGGAGGATGAGCAAATCGCTGCACAGCAGCTCGTCGAACTATGCAAAGTGTCTATTTTCGACAACCGCCTATTCGGTTCGCATGAGAAAGTGCCTGTCGCCCAATGCGAGCGTGTCGCCCGCGCGGCTCACGACACCTTCATGGCGCGCTATGGTGCCTGAATGACTGAGGGGATAACGGCGGATGGGCAGCCAGATGCCGCCGATTTAGGACCGTGCCGTGTGGATCGAGTAAGCGATCGCCATCCCGGATACACGGTTCGCAGTCGAGGAAGAGCCGTTAAGTCATAAAAGGTGATGCTTTAGTGCAGACGGAAGCAATGATCTTACACGGTGAGGCAGGAATTGGTCTTGCCGCTGAAGCCTACGGGGACCAGAACGCGATGCCTGTCCTGCTCGCCCATGGGGGCGGTCAGACCCGGCGGGCGTGGAGGCGCGTAATGTGCGATCTCGCTCAAGAAGGCTTTCGCACGATTGCGGTCGATCTTCGAGGGCATGGAGATAGCGACTGGGCCCTTGAGGGCGCTTACGAGGTCCGAAATTTTGCGGCTGACTTGGTCAACATCGCGTCTCTTATGCGGCGTCGCCCAGCCCTGGTCGGGGCTTCGCTAGGCGGAATGGCAGGAATTCTCGCCGAAGGCGAACTCGCACCCGGCACGTTTGCCTCGCTAACCTTGGTCGACATATTTCCGCGCATGGAGTCCGACGGCGTGATGCGAGTGATCGGCTTCATGGAAGAGCATGTCGATAGCGGCTTCGCTTCACCGCAGGAGGCGGCGGCCGTGATCGCTCGCTATATGCCGCATCGTGCCAGGCGCGGCGCAAGCGATGGCCTCAAAAGCTATCTGCGGCAAAAAGAGGATGGCCGCTTTTATTGGCATTGGGACCCCGCTTTCATCCGCAATATCGCGGCTACCAGACGAAGCGATCCTGGCAATCAGGACCGGCAGTCGGCACAGCTGAGCCTAGCCGCGAAGAATTTCGCACTTCCGCTGCATCTCATCCGCGGCGCTTCGAGCGATCTTGTTTCCAAAGAGGCCGTTTCGCATCTGCGCCAACTGGTACCTCATACAGAATACACCGATATTGCCGATGCCACGCACATGGTCGTGGGCGATGCGAACGATGCCTTTTCCGCCGCTATCGTCGATTTCCTAGGGCGCCATCACTCATCCGATACGACTCAGCCACATGGGACGAGGGAGCCATGATCGATCGAGAGCGCCTGCAGGAAATGCTGGATATCGCGCCGTTTCACCGATGGCTTGGGCTGGAGATTGCAACATCCTCCGACCAGGGAATCGCGATCACCATGCCATGGCGCGAAGAGATCGTGTCGAACCCTATGATTGGGTCGGCGCATGGAGGGGTCCTGGCTTCACTGGTCGACCTCACTGGGCTTTATACTTTGATTGCGGGGGGTTCCGCGGCGAAAGCGACGGCCGATCTGCACGTCGATTACCACCGTCCTGCAACCACAGGCCCTCTCACTGCTCACGGACAGATCGTGAAGATCGGGCGACAGATTTCGGTGGCGGAAACCCAGATTCTCGGACCCGACGGCAAGTTGGTCGCCAGCGGCAGGGGCGCCTACTTCTCGTGAACCGGATCAATTAATCAGCGCGGCGGAACTGTTGATCTCGAAACAGGCCCTTGCCACCCCAAGCCCAGCGACTTCTGCAGTGCGATCCAAGCCAGAGTAAGGGCGCCTTTTGCCCGGGCGAGGTCTGCCGAAGCCTGCTGCTGGTCGCGTAGCGCTCGATTGAGGTCAGCCCTCGAGATCGCTCCTGCCGCAAAGCGCTGGCGATTCAGATCAGCGGCGCTATCGGCCTGGCTCTTGATCTGAGCGCGGGCTGCCAGTGCGACCCGTTGTTGGCCAAATCGTGCCAGAGCTCGCTCGGCATCCTGTAGCGCCGAGAGGACGGTTTGACGGTAGTTGGCGACAGCTTCGTCGCGGACAGCCCCGGCGCGATCGACCGACGCGTCTACCCTATCAAAATCGAGGAAGTTCCATTCCAGGCGAGGTAGCGCCAATGCCGAAAATTCACCCACATCGAAGATGTCGTCGGGGGAAGATCCGCCAAGACCCAGAATCCCCATGAAGGACAGTTTCGGGAACCTTGCCGCTTCGGCCACCCCGATCCTGGCCGTTGCAGCGGCGAGAGTGCGCTCAGCTGCCCTGATGTCGGGCCGACGCGCCACGAGACTTGCCGGCTCGCCGACAGTGACTTGTTCCGGTGGCAGAGGGATATCACGCGGCGTCCCGAGTTCTTCGGCAGTCGATCCGGGAATCCGGCCGGACAGTATGGCAAGCGCGTCGAGCAGGACCGCAATGTCGGCCTCCGCCTCGGCGAACTGGGACTTGAGCACCTCCAGCTCGGCGTTCGCGTTGCCCACTGGGAACAGCGGCAGCGCCCCCTGCTGATACCGCTGATAAGTCAGGGCCAGGATTTCTTCCTGCAGCTTGATCTGCGTCCGGTATTGGTCGGCGCGGAACTGAGCCTCCCGCAAGTTGACGTAGTTATTGGCAACTTCGGCGGTCAGCTGGACCTTTGCGTCCTCCGCATTGGCGACCGTTGCCGCAGCCTGCGCGTTGCCGGCCTCGATACGCCTCCGCGAGCCGCCCGCAAACTCCAGCTCCCAGTTGGCATTGAGACCAACATTGTAAAAGCTGAGGGCGTCGTCGCTTCCCGCCTCCGGATCGGGTTGCTGTGAGGAGGGGGGTGGCCCTCCTTGGATGTCGAGGCCGGGAAGCCGGCCCTGAATAGTGGTGGCCTGTGTTCCCAGCGCTGGCATTCTGCCCGCCCGATCCTGCCTGACCGATGCCCGGGCCTGCGCGATGCGCGCTTGCGCTGCCTGGAGCGACGGATTTTCGGACAACGCAGTTTCGACCAGCCGTGTCAGTTCAGGATCGTCGAGCAGCACCCACCATTCGGCCAGGGCCGGGTCCAAGACGCCTACGTCCTCGCCAGCGCGGACAAACCCATGGCCCGTATCCGCCGACAATATTTTCGGAGGGCCTGCGTAGTCCGGCCCAGCCGTACAGCCAGCCAGCAAGGCGATGAGTAGAAGCGATGGTATTGAACGGCGCATCATGTTGGGCTCAGTGCATCGAAAGGGAGACATTTTTTGGAAGCGGCCTCAGGAAGAGGACTAGCGGAACCGTCACGAGGGTCAGGACCCCCATCACCAGGAAGACGTCATTGTAGGTCATTATGAACGCCTCGCGTTGGAGGGTGCGGCTCAGGACGGCCATCGCCCCCTCCATGCCGCCGAAGTTTCGCGCCAGCCCGTCGAGATAGGCCTGCAGCGAAACGCTGTTCGCATTCAGCGTCTCTTCCATTCGCCGGCTGTGATGCCAGATTCGTTGGTCCTGGAACGATGCCAGAGCTGAAAGAGCGAAAGAGCCACCAAGATTGCGGGCCGCGTTGAAAATCCCCGAAGCGTCGCCAGCGTCCTCCTTGGCAACCGAAGCCACTGTCGCTTGGTTCAGGAACATCATCGACAGGATCATGCCGACACCGCGTAGGAGCTGGCTCTCGGTGAAAACGGCACCCCCGGATTCGGCTGTAAGGCTGGTGCTGACAAAGCAGCTGACCGCCATCAGCAACATGCCGGCGCCGACGGCGATGCGAATGTCGATCTTTCGGATCATCAAGGGAAGCACAGGCATCAACAGGAAGGCCGGGACGCCCATCCAGAAGATGACCAGTCCAGTCTGAAGCGCGTTGTAGTCAGAAATGATCGCGAGGAACTGCGGGATGACGTAGGTCGAACCATACATCACCATGCCCAGGGCGAGCGCCATGATCGCGACGCTGGCGAACTGTCGATTGAACAGGAGCTGCAGCTTCAAGACCGGCTTGCGTGCCTTCACCTGTCCGTAGATTAGCGAGGCAAATCCGACGATTGTGATGACCGTGAGCCAGCGAATGAGCGAGGAATCGAACCATTCCTCGCGGTGGCCCTCCTCGAGGACAACCGTGAGGCCGCCCAGCCCCAGGATGAGCCCGAGAATGCCCGCCCAATCCGCGTCGGTGAGATATTCCCACTTCGGCTTCTCGTGGGGCAGACCAACGAACAGCAGGAGCAGCAGCACACCGCAAACCGGCACGTTGACGAAGAAGGCATAGTGCCAGCTCAAATTTTCAGTCAGCCACCCGCCGATTAATGGCCCCATCACGGGCCCGAGGATCACGGTCATGCCGAACAAAGCCATCCCGATCGGCTGCTGATGCGGCGGCAGCCTTTTGGCGACGATGGTCATTGCCGTTGGAATGAGCACTCCGCCCATGAAGCCCTGGCCCGTGCGGCCGATAATCATGGTCGTAAGGTCGGTTGCAATCCCGCACAGCACCGAAAAGGCGGTGAACGCGCTGACCGCGATGATGAGGAGGGTTCGCAGACCGAAAAGGCGTTCCAGCCAGGCGCTCAGAGGAATGACGACAATCTCGGCAACGAGAAAGGAGGTGGCGATCCAGGTGCCCTCAGCGCCTGTGGCACCGATCTCACCTTGTATGACAGGCAGAGCCGAATTGACGATTGATATGTCCAGCGTCGCGAGCATGGCGCCGAGCGCGCCCGCGGCCACAGCAACCCAGGCGGTCGCGTCCGCGTTTTTCCGGCCCGCGACCGGACTTCCGGGAGTGCCAGGGGCTGCCAGTCCCTCGGTCATTGCGTCCGGCTCGAGATTTCTTCCAGTTCACCTGCCGCATTCCGGGTGTCAACGGTCGCCACGACTGACATGCCGGGAACGAGCAGACGCCGAACTTCAAGAGGAGCCTTAATAGCTATGCGGACGGGTATCCGCTGAACGACCTTCGTAAAATTGCCGGTGGCATTCTCGGGGGGGAGGATTGAAAATTCCGCTCCCGTTCCCGGCGATATGCTGTCGACACGTCCCGCAATTCCAAGGTCGGGCAGGGCGTCGACCTCGAGCCGGACGCTCTGGCCGGGTCGGATCAGGCCGACCTGCGTCTCCTTGAAGTTCGCGGTCACGTAGATCGCGCTTACCGGAACCACCGTCATCAAACGCTGACCCGGCTGCACGAACTGGCCCACCCTCACCGAGAGATCGCCGACCCGGCCTGCCTTGCTGGCGCGCAGCAAGGTCGATTCAACCGTAAGGTCGGCTGTTTCTAGCTGCGCGCGCGCAGCGTCGGCCTGCGCCCGGGTCTGGCCAATCTGCTCGAACAGGGTCGCCCGGCGAGCCGTCGCGGCAGAAACCGCCGCCTGCGCAGCTGCGAGTTCGGCGCGCGCCTGCCGCGCCTGCGCCTCATACTGTTCGAGCTTTTCCCGCGGTTCGGCTCCGGTGGCGGCCAACGGTCGATACCGCGCCACCTGGTCGTTCGCGAGGTCGACCGAGGCGCGGGCACCGGCAAGCTGCGCTCGCGCCTGCCGGATGGCCGCGTCCTGCTCGGTAACCTGAGACCGGATTGTGTCTGCCCCGGCGAGCGTCGCGGCAATCTGCGCGCGTGCCTGTTGAGCTTGCGCCTGATAATCCCGCAAATCCAGTTGTACGAGGACCCCGCCGCGAGCAACCTGCTCGTTCTCCCCCACGAAGACCTCCTCGACGTATCCCGCTACCTTGGAAGAGATAACGACGCTGTCGACAGCGACATAGGCATTGTCGGTCGACTGCATGTACTGGCCGTAGGTAACGTGCCGGAAGTACCACCAGCCCCCGCCAAGCAGGACGGCAAGACCAATAATGATTAACACGACGCGCAAGCTACGTCGCGATCGCGGGTTCGTTGGGGTTGTGCCCTCCTGCTCCGGTTCGTTGGAGGTATCGGTCATCTGACTCTTTCGGCAGCTTCAGTAAGAGGTGAACGGGCCACGCGCCTATAGGCCGTGCGTCATATAGTAAAGTGTTTTAGCAGTTTGTGTTTGGGCATCCGAGGCGATCGGACTACACAGTCCTATGGACGAAAACCCAGATACCGTGACACGGTCTCAGCGTCGGCGGAAGGTATTAACCGATGATGACCGCATTCTCTATCTTTTGAACGAGATCAGTCGGGGAGCCCGAAGGATGTACGATGCACGGGTCGCCAGGATCGGTCTCAATCAGACACAGTGGCGGATCATCGGACAACTTCTTCGCGACCCTGTCCTCACGCAGGCCGAAATAGCGAAGAAACTGGAACTGGAATCAGCGACTATCGGCCAAGCGGTCGCAAGTCTTTGTGGCAGAGGGCTAATGGAAAGGGTTCGAGCCAAAAAGGACCGGCGAGCGTGGCAGCTCATTCTCACTGAGCGGCTTGATGACCTCCTGCCCGAACTAAGGGGCTCCGCTGATCGGCTTCATGACCTGCTCTGGCGCGACATTGCCGCGGATGAGAAACGTACATTGAGAGACATTCTTGCGAGGGTATCGGCAAATCTTGACCAACAACGGAACGAGGCAGATTAAAAAAACATGTCTTCTTTTCCTGAAAAGCCTATAAGCAGTATGGCTCGCGCTGCGGAGATCGGCCAGATTCTTGTAAGGCACGGGGCCAAGAACCTCGCGGGAGCCTTCGGGTTTATTCCTTCTACCAGCCCAGTTATTGACACCCGCGAATTTCGCCCAGCCGCAGTGGTCGCGTTCCTGCGTGACATCGGGCCGGTGGGTATAAAGCTGGGGCAGCTCCTCGCCACGCGCAGCGATCTGTTTGCCGAAAACTGGATCACGGCATTCTCAACCCTGCACGATCAGGTGTCGCCAGTACCTTTCGCGCATATCGAGCCCGTTCTTGCTTCAAGCTGGGGTGAGGACTGGCGGAACGACTTTGTGCAATTCGACGAACAGCCTTTGGCCTCCGCCTCCATAGCGCAGACCTATTCCGCCAAACTGCGGGACGGAAGCGATGTCATCGTGAAGGTTCGGCGGCCAGGCACTGCCGCTCGGATGGAGGCTGATGTGCGCCTCCTTGTACGCCTTGCCGGGATCGCGGAAGCACGGTCGCCAGACATTGCTCGCTACCGGCCAGCCGAGTTTCTGCGTACCTTCGGCCGCAATCTCGCCTGGGAGATGGACCTCGCTGCGGAATCCAGAGCGTGCGAGCGGATTGGCGCCTATCTCGATACCATTGGGGTCAAGACTCCGGCCATCCATTGGGAACTAACGGGGCTCCGGGTCAACGTACAGGAACGCCTGTACGGCCGGCCGGCTTCTTCGCTGGCCAACTCCTCTGGCGATCCACAGGTGGCTCGTTTCGCCAAAAGCTATGCCGACGCAGTCCTGCGCATGATCATTCTGAACGGTGAATTCCACGGCGACCCGCATCCCGGTAATGTTTTCCTGATCGGCGAACAGGATGTCGGATTCATCGATTTTGGATCGGTCGGGACGCTCACCAAGGCCAGACGCGGCGAGATTGTTCGGCTTGTGCTCGCGATTGCCGGCGAGGAAACCAGCGGGGTCGCTGATGTTCTTCTCGCATGGGCGGGAGAGCCTAAAGTGGATCGCGCTGCACTGGCGCTAGATCTCGATCAGTTGATTGGAGAGTTCAAGGGGGCGGTGCTCTCCGGTATCGAGTTCTCGCAGATCTTCTCGCGAGTATTCGACTTGTTACGGGATTTCCAGCTGGTCCTCCCGCCCGATCTAGCCATTCTTCTGCGGACCTTGCTGACGGCCGAAGGGTTTGTCCGATCGCTGGCACCCGAGTACAACATTGCCCAGGAAACCCGGCCGATTATGATGGAGCTTCTCTCAGAGCGGCTCTCACTTGGCAGTGCTCGGTCAGGGCTGAAGAAAATCCGCCGTCAACTGCTGGGATTGTCGGCGTCCCTGCCCGGTATACTTGCGAACGCGAGCTCAATCGCAAAATCTGGCTATCTGCCGGTCCAACTCGATCCGATCAGTGTCGAACGGCTCGCGGCCAGCCACCATCGAGATCAGTCCGCCAAAGGGCCGGTAGCCGCTGCATTGATCGTTGCCTCCGCGCTGCTTGTTGATCAGTCTTGGCTGCTAGCTGGTGCATCACTGGCAGTTGCCGGTCTCGTCCTTCTCTGGAGGTGGTAGCGCAGCCGTTATTTCAAGTCCGCAGGAACAGGGCGGAACTGGCCAGCGCTTGGCAAGTGCCTCGGGCGCATACCTGATAAGTGACGGAGAGACTCTTGCTGAAACGATCCAAACCCGTTTTGGGACCACCGCCTGGATAGGAGAACGCAACCCAAATGGAAGCAAGGGCCTGCTTCTTTAGACCCAGTACAAATCGGTGAGCAGCCGATTGGCTCAACGCGTTCATGGTTAAAAAATGGCGCCGTTCTTATCCCAGCGCTAAGAAACATAGAGGTCACTACTCACATAAGGTTGCTCGGCGTCCGGTCCAAGACGGCGATTATTGTAAGGCATCAACTGGACAGATATATTCCAGGCTCAATCTTGGGTTATGTTGTTATGGAGCATTTTAATGAACTTCGTCTCTATTTGCGGTGCTACCGCAGTCCTGCTCCTTGCAGCGGCTCAACCTGCGCTTGCCCAGGATGATCAGAAACCACGCCGCACGCGGATTGCGCTCGGCGGTCAGCTTGTGCCCAGCTATCCGGGTTCCGATGACCTGAGCTTTCGTCCGCTTGTCGATGTCGCTCGCGCGCGCGGCACCGATCCCTTTCAATTCGAAGCACCGGATGAAAGTTTCGGATTCCCTCTTGTTAGATTTCAGCAACTGACCATCGGCCCCGCCCTGAACTTTGAGGGCAGCCGGTCTGCTGCGGACGTTAGCGTGGACCTCCCGAAAGTGGGGTTCACGGTCGAGCCGGGTGTGTTCCTTCAATACGATCTGTCTGAAAACGTGAGGCTACGCTCAGAGCTTCGAAAAGGCCTGGGAGGCCACGAGGGGTGGGTCGGGAATATCGGTGCCGACTTCGTGGCCCGTCGGGGGGACGACTGGCTCCTTTCAGCCGGCCCTCGTGTTACCTTCGCGGACGAGACCTACAACAGCGCTTACTTCTCTGTAGCTCCCGATTCGGTATCCGGCCTGCCAGCGTTCTCGGCGGGTGGAGGGATTCTGTCGGTTGGGGCGACACTCGGCTATGTGCAGCAAATCACCAAACGTTGGGGAGTCTATAGCTACGCGAAGTATGATCGACTTGTGGGTGACGCTGCCGACTCGCCGGTAGTGCGAATAGTTGGTTCACCAGATCAGATTTCTGGAGGGCTTGGCCTGACCTATACGTTCGGTGCAGCCGGCTCGTAACGCCCGATGATGAGGGGCGGCAGGTAGCAGTCGCCGCTCCGTATGACCGCCGGCACCACCGTAAGCCTTTGCCGCAGCGATCCCGGCGCGTAAGGAATTTGAAGAGGCACGCTTCACGAGGAGAATTGGATGAATTTGCGAACGCCCGTCGATCCGGTTTCTGCCGCGACCATGCTGTTGCTGCGCGACGATCCGAAGTTCGAGGTTCTCATGGTAAAACGGCACCACCAGATCGATTTTGCGTCTGGCGCATTGGTGTTTCCCGGTGGCAAGCCCTCAGCCGGCGATGCAGTTCCTGAATGGATCGATCATTGCAGTGGTTGGGATTCCTTCGATCACACGCAACGGACCTTGCGGATCGCTGCCATCCGTGAAGCTTATGAAGAAGCAGGAATCCTGTTGGCCGAAAATAGCGACGGTACGACATTTGAGGGCGCCTGCGACCTTGAAAGCCGCAAGGCGGTAGAGCGAGGGACTCAGGGATTTTTAGACATCGTGCGCGACGCCGGCGTGCGACTGCGGCTCGACCGGCTTACTCAGTTTGCAAGGTGGGTTACGCCAGCATTCATGCACAAGCGCTTCGACACCCATTTCTACGTTGTCCGCGCTCCCGACCGGCAGATTGCCGCCTGCGACGGATACGAAACCGTCGACGCGGAATGGCTTTCGCCGCGCAGGGCGCTGCAAATGGGAGAAGCTGGAGAGCGAACGGTTATTTTCCCGACCCGGCTGAACCTGCAATTGCTGGCAGAAGCAACGAGCGCGGAAGATTGCGTTGCACAGGCTGAAGCCCGCGAGATGGTGACGGTCCTACCTGAGATCGTCGAGCGCGACGGCAAGAACGTCCTCACTATCCCGGAGAACGCGGGATATGGTGCCGCTTACGAATTTGTAGGTTGAAAGCCGGCCTGCAAGAAGCCCGAGCTTTGCTGGTGCCTCCGTACATCGGGGGCCGCTACTGAGACCTCATCGAAAATCTCAAAGTGATCCGTCAGTATTGCTGCTCGGGGACGTGCAGAACTAAGCCGTCCAGCTCTGGCATTATTGGAATCTGGCAAGCAAGACGGCTGTATTCGCTCGTCCCTTCGGCGAACTGCAGGAGGTCGAATTCCATACTGTCGTCCGCCAGGCGACCTACCTTGTCGATCCACGCGGGATCGACATGGACGTGACATGTCGCGCAGGCGCAGACACCGCCGCAATCGCCGTCTATGCCTGGCACATCGTTGAAGAGCGCCGCTTCGCGCGCGGTTTCGCCTTTGGCCACCTCGACCTCGCGCCGCGTTCCCTTACTGGAAACGAACGTTACCTTTACCATCTTGAACTCCGTATATTTGCTCGCGGGGGCAGCCGGTCAGCGTGCGTGCAGCCGAACCGGTAGCTTGGTGATTCCCCGAACGAGGTTTGAAAACAGGCGTTCGGGCTCGCCGGTTACTTCGACTTGCGCGAACCGCTTGTGAATCTCTTCCCAGATGATCCGCAGTTGCAGTTCGGCAAGGCGGTTGCCCATGCAGCGATGTATGCCATAACCAAAGGACAGGTGATGACGAGGGTTCTTGCGGTCGACAATAAACTGGCTGGCCCTGTCGATCGCTGTCTCGTCCCGGTTGCCCGACAAGTACCACATGACGACCTTGTCGCCTTTCCTGATTTGCTTGCCACCGATCTCCCAATCCTGAACGGCAGTGCGCCGCATATGGGTCAGCGGGGTCTGCCAGCGGATGATCTCGGGCACCATGCTGGCGATCAGCGAAGGGTCCTCGTTCAGCTTGCGGTATTCATCCGGGTTCTGGTTGAGCGCCAGGACGCCCCCGCTGATGGAATTGCGCGTGGTGTCGTTGCCGCCAACGATAAGCAGGAGGAGATTGCCGAGAAATTCCAGGAAGGGCATGTCCTGAGTCGCAGGCGAATGAGCCATCATCGAAATCAGATCGTTCTTCGGTTCTTCGTTGATGCGCTGCTCCCACAGGCCTTTGAAATACATTGCGCATTCGATGAGCTCAGCTCGCCGTGCCTCGTAGGATTCCACGATTCCAGTTTCGGGCGCGGCCGTTGTCACGTCTGACCATCGTGTGAGCTTGCGTCGCTCTTCCCACGGAAAATCGAACAAGGTCGCCAGGGTCATCGTGGTTAATTCTATAGAGACCTTGTCGACCCAGTCGAATTCTTCGCCAACGGGTAGCGTGTCGAGAATTTCGCCTGCGCGCTCGCGAATAATCGGCTCGAGCAGCAGCAGGTTGGAGGGCGCGACCGCGGGAGTGACTGCCTTGCGCTGCTGGTCGTGCTTGGGCGGGTCCATGGCGATGAACATTTCGAGTTCAAGCGCGCCTTCGACGGAATGCATATCCTGGATTGCGATGCCGCCCAGTTTCGCCTCCGACGAAAAAACCTTGTGGTTGGTATCGACCGCCATGATGTCGTCGAACTTGGTGATCGACCAGTAGGGCCCGACGTAGCTGGCCCGGCAGTAGTGGACAGGGTCTTCACGCCGCAGGCGATCGAAGAACAGACCTATGGTGTCCTTCTGGAACAGGCTTGGTCGCGAAACATCGATCTCGTCGATCGGGATGGACGCGATCTTTTCTGCCGAATCCAGTTCAATCGTGGCGGTTTCCATGTCCCATCCTTCGTCGTGGCTACTCGTCGGCATTGGCGAAAGGTAGGCCGCCCATCCCTAGTCGTCAATAATCCTTATAATCTTTAATTTCTCGACCCTCAGTGCCACACCCTTCGGAAGGAAGTGTGGACAGGGTTGCGATTTAAGTCTTATAAGCATTCTTGATGGGAGCTAATCGACAGATGCGGCCGAGGGCCGATGTCACGAAGAAGACCAAGCGCGCGCTCTCGCTCGCTCAGCACATTGTTCGCGATATCGAAGCTGGAGCCCATATTGCGGGGGACCGGTTGCCGCGCGAGGATGAAATGCTTGCGCGATATGACGTTGCCCGGGCAACCTTGCGAGAGGCGCTGCGCTTCCTCGAACTCCAGGGCGTCATTCATCTGCAACTGGGGCGCGGCGGCGGTCCGGTCGTCGCACGTCCGCAAACCGGCGATTTTGCTAACAGTCTTTCGCTTATCCTGCATTTCATGGAGGCAGACCTGCGGGGGCTGCTCGAACTGCGCGAAGCGATCGCGCCCGATGTTGCCGCTTACGCCGCCCAGCGAGCGACCACTGGCGACCTGAGCGCCCTTGCGGATTGCCTCAAGGAGCTCGAGCGCAATGTCGAAGGAAGCAGGTTCGAGGAATTGAATCGCCGCTTTCACGACCTTTTGGGCTGGGCCAGCGGCAATCCCCTATTCGGCCTGCTGACTTCGGCGATGCATTTGCTGACCCGCGAATTCTCGCACTCGCTGGGCTATTCGGCGCAGGAACGAGCTGTTCAATTGCGATTTCTGCGCCGCGTTCTTGAGGCCGTTCGCACCGGCGATAGCGAAGCTGCGCGGAACTCCATGGCCCGTCTTGTGTCGGGGTCCGCCGCCTATCTCGCGGAGAGAAGCCCGGAACTGGTGAGCCAGAAGGTCCGGTGGGGACACATTTAGCTACGCGTCCGGGACGGTCGCGGGATGGAGAGGAAGACAACGATGGCACTCAAGAGCCGCATTTGCGAAATTCTCGGGATCGAATATCCGATCCTCCTCGCCGGCATGGGCGGGGCGAGCGTTCCCGCGCTCGCGGCTGCCGTTTCGAATGCCGGGGGGCTCGGCGTTCTGGGCGCAGCGGCGTGCTCGCCGGACCAGTTGCGTAGCTGGATCCGTCAGACCCGCGAGATGACCGATAAGCCGTTCGGGGTGGACACCCTTCTGCCAGCCTCGGTCAGGCGGGGTTCGTCGCCACAAAGTGGTGATGCGCCCGACAACCCGATGGCATTGCTAGGCGAATACCAGGAGTTCACCCGCGATTTCATGGAGCGGGAGCATCTGCCCCACGTCGATGCTGCAGCGGCGATGCGCGCCGCGGGTGCGCCGGAAATGGGCAAGAGCGGGCTCCAGCTGTTCTCGAGAGAGTTCTTCGAGGCGCAGATGGAAGTGGTGATTGAGGAGAAGGTGCCGGTCTATGCCGCTGGCCTCGGCAATCCTGAGCCCTGGATGGACCGTCTTCACGCCAATGGCACCAAGGTCATGGCGGTGATCGGCAAGGTCAAGCACGCTCGGCAGGTGGTCGATTCCGGTATCGACATGATCGTGGCGCAGGGTCACGATGGCGGCGGCCACAATTCCCCGATAGGAACCATGTCGCTGATCCCGCAGGTCGTCGATGCAGTCGGCAATCGTGTGCCCGTGATCGGGGCAGGCGGTATTTCCGACGGTCGCGGAGTCGCCGCGGCGCTGATGCTGGGGGCCGAAGGTGCGTGGATCGGCACGGCCTTCCTCGCTACGGACGAAGCCGGGATCGAGCACTTCCAGAAGGAAGCGATCACCGAAAGCGGCGATGCGGACACGGTCGTCAGTCGTTCGCTGACCGGCAAGCCCGCGCGAATGATCCGCAACAAATGGGCCGATGCATGGGTTGCGGCGGGCAAGGAGCCCCTTCCCATGCCGTATCAGTCGATGGTTTCGGGGCCGGTCATGGCGTCGGGCATCAAGGCCGAACGCAAGGACATCATGCCTGGCTTTGCTGGCCAGGGAATTGGCCTGATCGACGCGATCCGGCCAGCGGCAGAGGTCATGCGCGATCTGGTGGATGAGGCGGAAACAGCCCTGGCCAGCGCCCGTTCATATTCCTGACAGCGGCTGAACGGGGCATGGCATGACCACATCACCCTCACGCGGCTTCGCGGACAAGGCTGCAATTACCGGCGTCGGCGAAACGGACTTTGTGAAAGGCACGGAACGGACCGCGGTTGACATGATGCTCGAGGCATCGCGCCGCGCGATCGCTGACGCGGGGCTGACGCCGTCCGACATCGACGGCATGGTTCCGCCGCCGATCTACACGACATCGGAGGAAATGGCCGCCAACCTCGGCATCGACGTGCTGCGCTATGCGGCCACCGTCCACATGGGCGGCGCCAGCCCGACGACGGCGTTGCAGAACGCTGCGATGGCGATCGCCAGCGGCGTCTGCAATCACGTCCTCGTGACGCTGGGCTGGAATGGTTATTCGGCGCTCAGGCCCAAGGCCGGTGCGCCGCCAACCCGGCCGATGAACATGAACACGCTGACCAATACCATCCAGGGCTATTATATCCCCTATGGCGTGTTCCTGCCGGTCCAGATGTATGCGTGGCTGGCGACCCGCCATTCGCAGCTATACGGGGTAGGCGCGGATGCGATGGCGGCTATCGCACTGGCCTGCCATCGGCACGCGCAGTTGAACCCCCGCGCCTTCACTTATGGTCGGGCGCTCGATGCCGAAACCTATCACGCTGCGCGCTGGATTTCCGAGCCGTTTCGCCTCTACGATTGCTGTCTGGAAACCGATGGCGCCTGTGCGGTCGTCATTTCGCGGATCGATCGGGCGAAGGACATGCCCCATGTGCCCGTGGCCATCGCCGGCACCGCCGAAGGCCATCCTTACCCCGCAGATGATATCCCTTCCCGGCCCGATCCCTTCAAGATCGGGCTCACCTATGCCGCGCCGCGTGCCTTCGAGATGGCCGGGGTCAACCGGGAAGACATGGATTTCCTGCAGATCTACGACTGCTTCACCTATGTCGTTCTGCTGCAGCTCGAAGCTCTTGGGTATTGCGAGCCTGGAGGGCAGGCGGAATTCGTCGCCAACGGACAAATCGAGCTCGGTGGCCGCTACCCGATCAATACCCATGGCGGCTTGCTCAGTGAGGCGCACGTCTGGGGCCTCAACCATGTCATCGAAGCGGTGCGCCAGTTGCGCCACGATTGCGGCGAACGACAGGTGCCAGATGCCCAGATCGGCCTTGTGACCGGCTGGGGGGACCTCGGCGACGGGAGCATTGCCATCCTCAGGAGGTTTGCATGAAAGATGAGCAGGATCTGCCGCCGAAAATGCGGACTTCCGGCCAGAAGGTGCCTGGCAAGCCGCTGCCGCGCCCTCAGGATCCGGTCGAGCAGGAGTTCTGGGAACGCTGTCAGGATGGGCACCTCTATTTCCAGCGGTGTGGGAATTGCGGCCTTTACCGCCACCTGCCCCGGTATATGTGCGCGAAGTGCGGATCGCCTGAATATTCGTGGGAACGCAGCAGCGGCAAGGGGACGCTGTATTCGTGGACTGTCACTCACCAGGCCCTGCATCCTGCGTTTGCCGCCGAGATTCCCTTCGTTGCGGCAGTTGTGGAACTGGAAGAGGGTGTTCGCATGGCCACGCGCCTGATCGACTGGAATCGCGAAAATCTCGCGCTCGACCTTCCGGTGGAAGTAGAATTCGAAACGGTCGGGGATGACTTCCGGCTGCCTGTTTTCCGTCCTCGCGAAAGATAGAAACGCCATGGATCTCGACTACGGACCCGAATACGATATCTTCCGCCGGGAGGTGCGCGCGTTCATCGAAGAGCACCGCCATCTTGCGCCGCCTCCGGGTGATCGGGCAGCCCGCCCTTCGGCCGAGGCGATCGAATGGCAAAACCTGCTGATCGCGCACGGCTACACCGCACGGACAATTCCTTGCGAGTACGGCGGGTACGGAGCAGAGCCGGATATCCTCGAATCGCGCATCGTCGCAGAGGAGTTTTCGCGGGCCAGAATGCCGGGAGGGCTCGCCAACCAGGGAATATCGATGCTGGTGCCGACCCTGCTCGAACTCGGCTCCGAGGAACAGAAGCGGCGCTGGATCGAGCCCACCTTGAAGGGCGACGTGGTCTGGTGCCAGGGCTATTCCGAACCTGGCGCCGGGTCCGACCTCGCCAACCTGAAGACGAGCGCGCGAGTCGAGAATGGCGAGTTCGTCATCAACGGGCAGAAGATCTGGACCAGCACCGCAAGGCAGGCCGACATGATCTTTTGCCTGGTGCGGACCGAACCGGACGCACCCAAGCATGGCGGCATCTCCTACCTGATCTTTTCGATGGACACGCCGGGGATCGAGGTTCGCCCCCTGAAGACGATGACCGGCCATGCCGAGTTCAACGAGACGTTCTTTACCGATGTCCGCGTCCCGGTGGACCAGATCGTTGGCCAGCGGGGCCAGGGTTGGCTGGTCGCGAACGCGACTTTAGGTCACGAGCGGGGGATGCTGGGCGATCCCGACGCGCTGGAAAACAGGATGCAGGCGCTCATCGCGCTGATGCAGGACGAACGCACCGGTGAGGGGCGAGCGATCGACAATCCGGTCCTGCGCGACCGACTGGTCGCGCTTCAGGCAGAAGTGGCAGCAATGAAGTACAACGGCATGCGCGTCCTTTCCGATAGCCTGAAGGGAGAACCGGGCGGGATGGCCAAGCTGATTGTGAAGTTGCAAAGCTGCGAACTCGCCCATCAGATTTCCGCGCTGGCGATCGACGCCATGGGCGAGATGGGTATCCTTTATCACCACAGCCCTCGCGAACGCGATGGAGGAGCGTGGCAATGGAACTACATGTTCCAGCTCGGTCTCATCATCGGCGGCGGGACCGCCCAGATCCAGAAGAACATAATCGCCGAACGCGGCCTCGACATGCCGCGCGAGCCGAAGCCGGCAAGGATTGCGGCTGCGGGGCAGCAAACGACGGCCCCCGCACACCAGGCGCAGGGAGCAAACTGATGGACTTCGGACTTTCGCAGGATCAGCAGATGCTGCGTGACGCGGTTGCGCACTGCCTTCGGGACACCTGCCCGCTCGACCACGTTCGCTGGTGTGCGGAGCAGGAGAATCCGGCGAGCGACCGGGTGTTGGAGGCCCTCAACGTTCTGGGAGTCGGCGGAATGCTGGTCCCCGAAGAACATGGCGGCCTCGGCATGACCTTGCTTGATGCGACGGTAGTAGCGGAGCAGCTTGGCTTTGCGGTCGCGCCGGTACCGTTTCTCGCCAGTCAGGTTCTTGCACCGATCGCCTTGCGCGAGGCGGGTAGCAAGGAGCAAAAAGCGCGCTGGCTGCCCAAGATCGCGCGCGGGGAGGTGCGCGTCGGTGTCGCGATCTCCGAAACGGTAGAAACGCGGGACGGTTCGGGTGTTTCCTCCGCTGCCGGAAAGCTCACCGGCACTGCCCTGTTCTGCCTCGATTTCAAAGGCGCCGACGCCTATATCGTGGCCGACGCAAAAGGCAGGCTACACCTCGTCGACGCCGAAGCATCTGGGCTGACGACTATCTCGTTGACCACAATTGATCGCACCCGAAGCGTCGGGGAATTACGTTTTTACGGTGCCGAGGCGGAGCCGCTTGCTGACGATGGCGGAGTTGCAACTTCCCGGCTGCGCGATGCGGGCCGTGTGATCCTGGCGGCAGACAGCCTGGGCGCGGGCGAGGCCATGATCCAGAAGGCCGTCGCTTATGCCGGTCAGCGCGAACAGTTTGGTCGCCTCATCGGCAGTTTCCAGGCGGTCAAGCATATGTGCGCCGAGATGGCCGCACGGCACGAACCGTGTCGTTCGCTGGTCTGGTTCGCCGCCCACACCTTCGACGCGATGCCGAATGAGGCATCGCTGGTCGCCTGCCAAGCGAAGTCCCACACGGCCGAAGTTCATCGATTCGTCGCCCGCACGTCCACCGAAGTACATGGCGGAATGGGCTTCACCGATCTGCTTGGCCTGCACTACTTCTTCAAGCGGATCGGGTTCGACCGACAGGTCCTTGGCGGGCCGGAAACGGTGCGGGCCGAGGCAGCGGTGCTTCAAGGCTGGACCAAAGCCGCCTGATAAGTTTTACCGGGAGGCGAGCGCGCCAGATCCGCCAGCCCGTACGGAGAGGAGAACTGATGTGATCGAATGGAATCTCGGCGACATTCTCGACGCGATCGAGCCAGCCATGCCAGAGGATGCGCCGGCCCTGATCCATGGTGAGCGGATGGTCACATGGCCCGAAATGTCCGCGCGTTCGAACAATGTTGCGCGCGCGCTGCGTAAACGCGGAGCCGATGATGGCGCCAAGGTCGCTTTCTATATGCGTAACCGCCCCGAATACGGCGAGTTGATGGCGGCCTGCTTCAAGGGTCGCTTGACCCATGTAAACATCAATTACCGCTACCAGGCCGATGAAGTTCTATACATCTTCGACGATTCCGACAGCGAGGTGATCGTCTACAGTTCGGAGTTCAGAGACTGCATCGTCGCGCTCAAGGAGCGCTTAAGCAAGGTTCACACCTTCGTGGAAATTGGCGACGCTTCGCATATCGCGCCGTTTGCGGTTCCCTATGAGACCCTTGCGCAGGAAGGCGACGGATCGGCGCTCGGCATCGAACGTTCGCCCGGCGATCTTCTTTTCATCTATACTGGCGGGACTACCGGCATGCCCAAGGGGGTGATGTGGCGGCATGATGACATGCGCAAGGCGCAGCTGGATGCGCAGAAGCTGATCGGCCCGGTGCCCCAAACGCTCGAAGAAAATGTCGCGCTGATCCGGAGCGAAGGACCGGGTCGGCGAACCCTTCCCGCCTGCCCGCTTATGCACGGGACAGGCTTCATCACCGCGATCGGCACGCTTATGTCGGGAGGCGCCATCGTCACGCTGGGTGATCCGTCATTCGATGCTGTGGAAATGTGGGAAACCGTTAACAGGCACAAGGTGGAAAGCATCGCGATCGTGGGTGACGCCTTTGCCAAGCCCATGCTTCGCGCGCTCGATGAACACCCAGGCCGCTGGGATACCACCAGCCTCGTGACCATAATCTCGTCGGGTGTGATGTGGAGCAAGGAGGTCAAGGCCGAGCTCTGCAGGCATATTCCTCAGGTGGTCTTGATGGACAGCTTCGGCGCGTCTGAGGGGCTTGGTTTCGGCCTCTCGGTCACCACCGCGCAAGGAGGCACCAATACGGCCAAGTTCGGCATCGGTGAATTCTGCGATGTGTTCGATGAACAGGACCGGAAAGTGGAGCCGGGAAGCGGGGTGCCGGGGTTTATTGCTCGCAAGGGTGCAATTCCCGCCGGATATTACAAGGATACCGAGAAGTCAGCGAAGACGTTCCGTACCATCGATGGCGTGCGCTACTCCATTCCGGGGGACTGGTGCACCGTAGAGGCCGATGGCAGCCTCACCTTGCTGGGTCGTGGCAGCGTATGCATCAACACCGCTGGCGAGAAGGTTTACCCCGAAGAGGTCGAGGAGATCCTCAAGACCCACCCCGCCATCGGTGACGCGCTGGTCGTCGGCGTCCCACACGACAAATGGGGCCAGGCCGTTACCGCAGTCGTCCATCTCACCGACGCCACGCTGTTCGACGAGCACGCGGTCAGGGCCCATGTCCGAAAGCAATTGGCAGGCTACAAGACGCCAAAGTCCATCCATCCGACAAAAACCCCCCTGCGCGCATCGAACGGCAAACCAGATTATGGCACCGCGAAATCGATCGCCGAAAAGGCGGTCCTCGGGGCGTGACCGAGCGCACACCTCCCGATTACGACGCCGTGGTTGTCGGCGCCGGCTTCAGCGGCATCTACCTCCTGCACAAGCTGCGCGAAGCCGGGTTCAACGTGGTGCTTGTCGACGCGGCGGCTGAGCCGGGCGGGATCTGGTACTGGAACCGCTACCCTGGCGCTCGCGTGGATTCTCAGGTTCCGTTGTACGAATTTTCGCTGCCCGAGCTATGGAGATCATGGTCCTGGAGCGAGCGCTTTCCCGGGTGGGAAGAGCTGAGAGCCTATTTTCGGCATGTCTGCGATACGCTGAAGCTTTGGCCGCTGATGCGGATGGGATCGAGGGTCGAAAGCGCCGATTTTGATGCGGGGCCGGGACTATGGAATCTACAGCTTGAGGGCGGGCAATCGGTATCGACTCGCTTCCTTTTACCCGCCCTCGGTTTCGCGTCGAAGCCGTATATCCCCGACATTCCGGGCATTGAGGATTTGGCAGGCGAATGGTGCCATACGGCGCACTGGCCGCAGCAAGGCATCGATCTGAATGGTCGCAAGGTTGCTGTGATCGGAACGGGTGCGAGCGGTGTGCAGGTCGCCCAGGAAGCGGCGAAATGTGCGCGAACGCTGACCCTGTTCCAGAGAACCCCTATCCTGGCCCTGCCCATGCGGCAGGAGATCCTGTCCAAGAAAGTTCAGGAGCGCGAAAAGCAGGGCTACCCCGCAATTTTCGAACAGCGCCGGCTGACAAGCGGTGGATTTGAAGCCCAGTCGCTTGAAGTCTCTGCTTTGGAGGTCGACGAAGCGACGCGCAATGCCCACTTCGAAGCCCTCTGGCAGCGCGGCGGGCTGGGGTTCTGGTACGCCAACTTCGCCGACCTGCTTACTGATCGCAAAGCCAATCGGCATGCGTACGATTTCTGGCGCGACAAGGTTCGCGCACGCATCACAGACTCCGACCTGGCCGAGAAACTCGCGCCTTTCGCGCCCCCTCATCCATTCGGCACCAAGCGCCCTTCGCTAGAACAGGACTATTACGAGATTTTCGCCCAAGACAATGTTTCACTCGTCGATCTCGGGGCGAATCCGATCACCGGCATCGAGGCGCACGCCATCAAAACCCAAGACGGCGAGGTCGAATGCGACCTCATCATTTTCGCCACCGGCTTCGACGCCGGGCGCGGCGGGTTGATCGACATGAACATCGCCGGGACTGGCGGCCGTGGACTTTCGCGAGCATGGGAAGATGGCTTGCGCGCCTATCTGGGAATGGCGGTATCGGGGTTTCCCAACATGCTGTTCGCTTACGGCCCGCTAAGCCCTTCGGGCTTTTCCAACGGCCCGACGAGCGCCGAGATTCAGGGTGACTGGATCTGCGATTTCATGGTCTGGCTGCGCGATGAAGGGTTCGACCGTTTCGAGGCCGATCCGCAGGCAGAGGCAGCGTGGACCGAAATGGTCGCGCAGGCCGGCGCGATGACACTCTTCCCCGAAGCGGACTCTTGGTACATGGGCGCGAACATTCCCGGCAAGAAACGACAGCTTATCAATTTCCCCAGCGTATCGATTTACGCAGCAAGCTGCGAAGAGGTGGCGCGCGATGGCTACCGCGGCTTCGCTACCAGCAAATTTGCCAATGAGGGCTGCATAATCTGATGAATAAGACGGTCCGAACAGATACTCTTTCAGCCGACATCGATCCAGTCTGGGCGGGAGATGGTTCACATCTGCCAGAATGGTTCGTAGCGGCTCTCAACGTTCCACGCGAGGAAGGCTTCGTCGAGATCAACGGCGCAAGGACACGTTACTTCCGCTGGGGCGATCGCGCCAAGCCCAAGGTTTTGATGAGTCACGGCTTCCTCGCCCATGCGCGTTGCTTTGCATTCATCGCGCCGTTTCTCGCGGAAGACTACGATGTGGTGGCGTTCGATCTCGCGGGAATGGGCGACAGCGAAATGCGCGGGCGAGCCGATCTGGAGGGAAGGGGACGGGAGTTCGCCGAGATGGCCGAGGCGCTGGATTTGTTCGAGGGCGGCCAGAAACCTACAATCGTCGCGCACAGTTTCGGCGCAGGAGCCGCGTTGACCGCTGTGACCCAATCGCCGGAGGCCTTTTGCGGGGTGGTGGTCTGCGATCTGATGATCATGCGGCCCGAGCTTCTCGAGCAATACTGGAACCTTAGACGGTCGAGCCCTGGCTCCGGCGACCCCGATAAGCCTAAAAACCGTTACCCGAGCTACCAAACGGCACGAACGCGATACATCCTTTCTCCGCCCCAGTCAGTCGGCGAGCCATTCCTGCTGGACTACATGGCATATCACTCCCTGCGTCAGGATGGCGACGGATGGACCTGGAAGTTCTCGCCTGAGGTCTTTCGGAGGAGCAACAAACCGGACGAATGGCTCACGGTTGGACAGCGCCTGGTGAGCGCCCCGGGCCGCAAGGCCATCGTACATGGGGAGAGTAGCCAGCTCTTCACAAGGGACTCGGCGGAATACATCCGCGAACTTGGTGGCGCTAATATTCCCATAATTGCCATTCCTGAGGCCCGACACCACCTGATGCTCGACCAGCCATTGGCATTCGTAACCGCGTTGCGGTCTGTTCTGGCTCTTTGGAACAACTAGCGGCCGATCGGTGGTTCCAGTGAGTTGTCGGGTCAACGTAGGAGACAAGAACCCGGCGAATTGGAGATTGATGCCCTCGGTCGGCGGAACGGATTACGACCTCAACCATAGGTTCGAAAACGGCGACCCCGCAGGTTTGGTCGCTGTCAAGGCTGGGCTGGTGGGGAATAATCCCCGGACGGTGGGCGTGCCCAAACAGATAAGGAATTGCAAATGCAAATTGCCACTCGAAAGCTCGGCTCGCAGGGCCTTCAGGTCTCTGCCCTCGGCCTGGGCTGCATGGGCATGTCGGAATTTTATGGAAGTGTGGACCAGACGGAGGCGGTCGCGACGATCCACCGCGCCCTCGATCTGGGAGTCACCTTTCTGGACACGGCCGACATGTACGGCCCTTTCACCAACGAGGTTCTAGGGTCCAAACCCAATCAGCCTCTTGAAAAGCGGCGGACAC
>TARA_R110002072_G_scaffold1380_4_pt1 | contig 30176 bp, 32 predicted proteins | sample TARA_R110002072 | Tara Oceans TARA_R110002072 (sample SAMEA4397118) | marine metagenome | biome: Polar Biome; feature: [SRF] surface water layer (ENVO:00010504); material: water (ENVO:00002006), including particulate matter (ENVO:01000060) such as... | depth 5 m
AGAGGTTAAATTACAAAAAAAGAAATAATCTACTGAATGTCTTTTTGTTATCTAGAGAAGATGTGTATTTTGTTCTTTTTAAATACAAGAAAGCCTACCTTTGTCAAAATTTTTTTTGGCATGACCACTTTTCAAGATTTAGACTTATCTAGTCAACTTTATAATAGTATAGAAGAGTTAGGATTTACACATCCAACTCCTATTCAAGAACAATCCTTTTCTGTGGTTCGTTCTGGAAAAGATGTGGTAGGAATTGCACAAACAGGTACAGGAAAAACATTTGCTTATATGTTGCCAATCCTTAGAGATTTGAAATTTTCTAAGCAAATAACACCAAGAGTTTTGGTGTTGGTTCCAACACGTGAATTAGTTTTACAAGTTGTAGATGAAATTGAAAAGCTAACCAAATACATTAACCTGAGAGTTTTAGGAGTCTATGGTGGAGCAAATATTAACACTCAGAAACAAGCAGTTGCTCAAGGAACCGATATTATTGTAGCAACGCCAGGTAGGTTGTATGATTTAGGATTAAGCAATGTCTTAAAACTAAAATCGATTCAGAAACTGGTCATTGATGAGGTAGATGTGATGCTAGATTTAGGGTTTCGTTTTCAGTTATTAAACATTTTTGATCTACTACCAAGAGCTAGACAAAACATTATGTTTTCTGCAACCATGACTGATGATGTAGATGAATTAATTAATGATTTCTTTAAAGCGCCTCAGAAGATTTCTGTAGCATTAAGTGGTACACCACTTGATAATATTCAACAAACTTCATACATAGCACCAAACTTTTACACCAAAGCAAACTTATTAGCTCACTTATTACGAGATCGAGATGCTTTTACCAAAGTGTTGGTGTTTGTTTCTAACAAACGTAGAGCAGATTTGTTATTTGCCGCTCTTGAAGAAATTTTCGGATCAGAGAGTTGTGTCATTCATTCTAATAAAACACAGAATTATAGAATTCGTTCTATCCGTCAATTTGATGAAGGAAAGAACCGTATTTTGGTTGCCACGGATGTCATGGCTCGTGGATTAGATTTAGATGAAATTTCTCATGTGATCAATTTCGATACGCCATATTTTCCAGAAAATTACATGCATAGAATTGGTAGAACTGGACGAGCAGAACACGAAGGAAAAACCATTCTATTTTCAACTGAAAAAGAATTAGAAGCGAAAGAGCGTATAGAAGCTTTGATGGATTATAAAATTCCGGTGTTAGATTTTCCAGAAGAAGTAGAAATCACCAAACAACTTACCGAAGAAGAGCGCCCAAAAGAAGATCAAGAAATCTCAAAAAACAGAACTTCTGAAGAATACGTTCCCGGTCCTGCTTTTCATGAAAAGAGCGAGAAGAATAGCAAAACCAATCAAGGAGGTTCTTATAAAAGAGAAATTGCTAGGAAATATAAGAAACCTAAAACGCGTGGCGACAAGAACTACAACATGCGTAATAAAAAGAAGTAAAAGTTTTTTGTTTTTGTGAATTGACACTGTAGATTTTCTCAAATATAGTGTTGAGTAATATTTAAAGAATCAATTCATTTATTATTTTAAATTATTGAGTTTTTACTATTTTAAGAACTTTAATGATATATCATCAATAAATTAATAAAATTTTATATTTTTCTTTCTTTAGAATTCTTTTTTTTGATTATTATCATTAGTTTTATCCACTATAATTCACCTAATCAATAAACTAATGAATAAAAAATTACTTCCCCTAATTGTTTGCCTATTTTTTCTGGGCTTACAAACTTCATTTTCACAAACAGTGAAAAACGAACCACAAAAGCCTTCTTATATCGGCAAGGCTACTAAAGTAGAACAGGTTTCATCTCTAAAGTCTAGAATGAACTCATTAAAAAGACCCGATCTTTCTTTCAAAGGAGATTACCAAGATGGAAGATCAAAATCTTCTAAAATTGAAGTTGTCATAGGCAAAGGATCTACAGGAGATGATATTTTAGCAAAGAATCCTAATGCTCTCAAAAACAGTATTCCAACACGTGCTGCAGAAATTGTTTTTGAAACAGCTTCAGGTGGATCAGGAAGACCTAGTGATCCCGCAGGAGCAGTAGGTCCAAATCATTATATCTCTGTAACAAACTCTGCCATTCAAATTTTCGACAAAAATGGAGTTTCACTTTCAGGAGGATTGATTCAGGCAACGAGTATTTTTACATTTGCATCAGGAGGATGTTGTGATTTAACAGCAAGTTATGATAATGTAGCTGATCGTTGGGTATTATCTTACCTAAGTTCTGCAGGAGAAGGAACACAAATAGCAGTTTCTAACGGACCTGACCCAGTAAATGATGGTTGGACTATTTACACATTTGCTCAAGTAAGTGATTATCAAAAATTATCTGTTTGGAGAGATGGATATTATATGACTGAAAATACATCAAGTGGAAATAAATTACACGTTTTTGAAAGAGATGCCATGATTGATGATGCAAGCGCAGGAACAGACCCGCAAATTCTTTCTTTTTCTTTACCAGGATTGGTAACTAGTGGCTTCCACAGTCCACAAGTATTAAACATCAGTAATAATAACTGGCCAACTTCAGGTGGAGCTACGATTATATACATGCAAGATGATGCTTGGAGTGGTGTCACTGAAGATCATATTAAAGTATGGACAGCAACCATGGATTGGGCTACGCCTGGAAATTCAATAGTTTCTGCTGCACAAGAATTAGCAGGAGCTGATGGAGTTACATCTTTTGTAGGAGTTTTTGATGGTGGGAGTTTCTCAAATTTAGCACAGCCTAATGGTGGAGGTAATCTTGATGCACTTCAAGCAACCATTATGAATCAAGCACAATACAGAAGATTTGCAACGCATAATTCAGCAGTCTTTAATTTTGTAGTAGATGTTGATGGTAGTTCAGCAAAACAAGCCGGTGTTAGATGGTACGAATTACGACAAACGGCAGATGGTCAACCTTGGACAGTGCATCAAGAAGGAACCTATGCAGCTCCAGATAACAAACATGCTTGGAATGCAAGTATGATTATGGATGTACAAGGGAATATCGGAATGGGATATACTGCTATGTCTAGTCCAAATAGTACAGATACAGGAATTTTTGCAGGCTCTTATTATACAGGACGTTTTGCCAATGACCCACTTGGGACTATGACCGTATCAGAAGAAGTAATTACAGCCGGAGATTCAAATTTTACGAGTAGTACACGTTATGGAGATTATAGTAAAATAGATGTAGATCCAGCTAACGATAAAAAATTCTGGTTCGTCAACGAATTAAGATCTGGTGGTATTAAAAATATTGCCGGAGTATTTCAAATAGCACCTAATTTTAATAATGACATCGGTGTTGTTAGCATCAACGCACCTACAACAGGAGCATTGTCTAATAGTGAAAGCATTACAGTTACTATTTTTAATTTTGGAGAACAAGCTGCCGCTACATTTGATGTAACTTATCAAGTAGATGGCGGAACTTTAGTAACTCAAGCGTATAATGGAGCAGCAATTGCATCAAATACATCAGCTCAATTTACTTTTACAACGACTGCTGATTTATCAACAGAAGGACAAACCTATAGCATTGTAGCTTCCACAGACTTAGGAAGCGATGAAGACAATGGGAACGACTCTTTTACAGCAGCTGTATTACATGTATTTTCAAATGACCTAGGAGTTACTGCTATTACGGCACCAGTTACTTCAGAAACTCTAGGGAATGAGCAGATTGTTGTGACTATTGAAAACTTTGGTACAGCTTCTCAATCTAATTTTGATGTTTCTTATACTATTAATGGTAGTACCCCTATAGTTGAACAAGTGCCTGGACCTTTAGCAGGAGGAGCAACAACTTCATATACGTTTAATACTGTAGCAGATTTTTCTGCTGATGGTGTATACACGATTATAGCACAAACTCAATTGACAGGAGATTCTGATGCAACAAATAACTCAGTTGAAGTAGATATTGAAAATACTGCTTGTAGTACTAGTATCAATGATACTGATTTTCCAATCGAACCAGATTTAGCGGATCCAGCTACAGAGTCTATTATTACAATTACAAATGATGTGATTATTTCAGATTTAAGCGTTACAGTTAATATTGATCACAACTGGATAACTGATGTTGATATGAAATTAATTGGCCCTGATGGAACAGAAGTGATTTTAGCGAATGATGTAGGAGGAAGTGCAGATGATTTCACGAATACTGTTTTTGATGACCAAGCAGCTCAGTCTATTGATGATGGTACAGCACCATTTACAGGAACTTTTAGGCCTCAAGGAAGTTTGGCAGATTTCAATGGGAAATCTTCTTTAGGAGATTGGACTCTATATATTAATGATGATGAAAATGCTATTGGAGGAACTCTTTTAGATTGGAGTATAGAAATTTGTTCGGCTCCAGTATTATCTGTTGATGATCTAGCCTTAGAAGGAGATTTTAAAATCTTAAACAAAGGAAATGACCAGTTTGAAATTCAATTAACTTCAGATACCTTGGTGGAAGACTTAGACTTAAATATTTACAATATGCTAGGTCAGAAACTACTTTGGAAAACCTTAAAGAAAGAAGGTGGAAGATATGAATACAAATTAAACATGTCGTATGCATCTCCAGGAATCTATTTAATTAGAGTAGGAAATACTACTTCTGGTGTAACCAAACGAATTGTTGTAGAGTAAACAATAATTGACTAAAATTATAAACTCCGTTTTGAATTCATTTTCAAAACGGAGTTTTTTTATTTTTCAATAACTTCACTTAAACGAATTGGTGAAGCATCCTCACAACGATTTTGCATTCTTAATCTAACAAACTTAAAAAAGATGGTTGTTTTTTTTAATGAAAATTGAGCAAATTCTTCACTTTCAATATTAATTGGGTCGTATTTACTTTCTTCACCGTCAACACTAATAATCCAACCACAAGCACTTCCTGATTTGGGTTCTATAACTCCTAAAGTATAGCCTTGGTTTTTATATTCTTCCATGGTTTTATTCGCTGTAGATTTTGAACTTTTACATGAGATTATAAAACACAAAAAGGAAAAAATAAAGATTTTTGAAAGTTGTTTCATGATATTTAATTTTTATAGCTTACAAATACTGATAGATGAAGACACATGCATACATCATACCAAAATATTTAATTAAAGTTAGTGGAAATAAACTTAGTATCTTTGTCTAGAGTTTATAAAAATTGATTTTTGAAGGTTAAAAACTCTTAAATTAATTAGTAAAAATAAGTAAATCACAAGAAGTTAATGCAAGTTTTAACAGCACAAGAATTGCACAATCTTGCCATGAATATAGCAGGAAAGAAGTTAGAAGAAATGGGATACGAATTTCAAGCAATTAATAGTAAGCTTAAAAGACATCCACAATTTGTTTTATTTAAAAAAGGAGAGCCGACTGTTTTTGTTTTGGTAAAAGCAACCAACAATATTCAAAATCCAGAAGAATATGATGTTTTATGGATGGAAACGTTTAAAGAACATGCTAAAAAACAAAATGCAAAAGTATGGTTTGCGGGTGTTGGAATTGCAAATGCAGAAAGTATTGAAAATCCTGTTTTTAAAGATCAACCCTATTATGTTGCCTTTGAAGATTTTATAAAAATTTTAGAATAAAAAAAGCCTCACAATTTGTGAGGCTTTTTTATATATAAAAAACTACTTTTAATTACTCAGCTTTCTGTTCTAACATTTCAAAGAACTGACCAATCTTAGGTAAGATGATAATCTTAGTTCTTCTATTTTTAGATTTGTTGGCTGGGGTGTCATTTGGTGCTAAAGGCACATAGCTACTTCTACCTGCAGCGATTAATCTGCTTGGCTTTACACCGAACTTGTATTGTAATATTCTAGTAATTGAGGTGGCTCTTTTAGCAGATAAATCCCAGTTATCTTGAATAATATCGTTTTTAATTGGAGTAGCATCTGTATGACCTTCAATCATAACATCCATTTCTGGTTGTCCGTTTACAACTGTTGCAACTTTTTCTAAAACATCATAAGCTTTATCCGTTACATTATAACTTCCGCTCTTAAATAATAACTTGTCAGAAATTGAAATAAAAACAACTGTTTTTTCAACATTGATTTCAATATCTTCATCATCAATACCATCTTTCAACTCTTTTTTCAAGTTAAAAGCGACTACAAGATTCAAAGAATCTTTCTTAGTTGCCGCAGCTCTAATTCTATTGATATATTTATCTTTTTTACTTAATTGAGCCAGTGTTTCTTTAATATTATCGGTAGCACCTTGTGTCAAAACTGTTAAGTTATCAACATATTCTAAGGTTTTCTTTTTATCATTTCTTAAATCAGCAATCGAACTATTTAAGTTCTTAACATCAGCTTCACACTTTTCTTTATCGATAATACATTTCGTTAAACTGTTTTTAACAGCAACCAACTCATCTTTAGTTTTGTCGTGTTGTGCTTGTAGTGCTGCATGTTCTTTTTGAGAAATACAAGAAGTTAAAACAACCGAGCTTATTAGTAATACTACTATTTTTTTCATTTTCTGTATAATTGAATTTTTACAATTACAAAGTTAAAAATATTGATAGGATAATCAGGGTGATTAACAATAATTTATGAACCATTTATAAAAACTTTAAATAGTATCTTTACAGAACAATAATTTAGGAATGAAAAACACTCTTCTTTTACTGTTAATTACCTCTTTTTTTGCCTTTATTTCCTGTAATGAAAAGATTACGAATAATGAACCTGTAAAATTACAAGGACAAGTTTTTGGAACCACTTATAGCATTATTTATTATGATATTTCTAAAAACTTTGATACTGAAATCAATCAACTATTTGATGAAATCAATCAATCTACATCAACCTACATTCCAACTTCTGATATCTCAAGAATTAATAAAGGAGAAACTGGAGTGAAGGTCGACAGTTATTTTATAGAAGTATTCTATAAATCGAAACAAATTTTTAAAGAAACAAACGGATACTTTGATCCAACTGTTGGAAATTTGGTAAATGCTTGGGGATTTGGGCCAGAAAAACCCTTAAATGAATTAGATTCTAACCGTGTAAAAGAATTGATGCAGTTTGTTGGGTTAGATAAAGTTGCCATAGAAAATAATAGCGTGGTAAAACAATTCCCAGAAACCTATTTAGATTTTAATTCTATTGGAAAAGGATATGGACTAGATGTTATTGGGAGATTTTTAGAATCTAAAGGGGTAGACAATTATTTGGTTGAAATAGGAGGAGAGATACGATTAAAAGGAACCAAACCAGAAGGTAAATTATGGACAGTCCAAATAGAAAATCCAAATACTGACGGATCTCGTTCTGCTTACACAAATTTGAAATTAACCAATAAATCCATGGCTAGCTCTGGAAACTATCGGAAATTCAGAATAGCTAATGACGGTCAAAAATATGTGCATACAATTAATCCTAAAACGGGTTACGCAACAGAAAGTAATTTGTTAGCTGCTACTGTTATTGCCGAATTAGATTGTGCAGATGTAGATGCCTATGCTACTTCTTTTATGGCAATGGGTTTAGAAAAAACAAAAGAATTTTTAGAAAGTAAACCTGCCTTAAAAGTCATTTTGATTTACGCAAATGAAAAAGGAGAATTGACAGAATTTAGAAATTAGTTTTTAAAAACAACCGGTAAAATTTCTCCTTTCATTAATCGGTATTTGTCTGAAAGTTCAGCAGAGAGTTTTTCAGTATAATTTACTTCATCAACTTTAAAACCAATAGATCTCAGTTTATCAAAATAATCTCGACCGTATACCCTTACATGATCATATTGTCCAAATATTTTTGCACGTTCTTTTGGATCTGTAATTGAATCATCTTCAAAAGTAGTCTCACGATTTAAATCTTGTGGTATTTGAAAGATTCCCATTCCCCCTTTTTTCATGACGCGATATAATTCTTGCATTGCTTTTGTGTCATCAGGAATATGTTCTAAAACGTGATTACAAAAAACCACATCAAAAGAATCGTCCTCAAAAGGTAACTTAGTAATATCTGCTTTTACATCAGCAATGGGCGAATACAAATCTGCAGTAATATAATCATGGTTTAGTTTTCTAAAACGCTTTAAAAAGCATTGTTCTGGAGCCATGTGAAGCACTTTTATTGCTGAACTCGTTTCAGTATCTTTTGAATTCTTTCTCAATATTTTTCGAGAACTTGAATCAAGTTCAGGTCTTAGAAAATCAGTCTCATTATTTAAATACAACCAAAGTAGTCTATGGCGTTCTAAAGATAGCGTACTTGGTGATAAAACGTTGGGTCTTTGAATCCCATAACCGTAAGGTAAAAATTTTCGAAAACTTTTTCCGTCAATCGGATCTGTATAGGCATTTCCCTTTAAATATAAAGCAATAAAAGGCCTCACAACATAACTTAGCTTAATAAGTAATGGGCGTGGAATGGTGTTTAATATGGTTTTGAATAATTTCAAAAGATTAGATTACCAAAGGAACTTGACGAAATTCATCTTCTTCATCGCTTTCAATCCCTAAGGCTTCATAAATATATTTAAATGTAGAAAGTAATTCTGGCTTTCCATCTACAATGGCAACATCATGTTCAAAGTGTGCGCTTGGTTTTCCATCCTGCGTTAAGATAGTCCAACCATCACTTAGTTGATTAATCTTATGGGTTCCTAAATTAATCATGGGTTCTATGGCAACTACCATTCCGTTTACAAACTTCTTTCCTCTACCACGTTTTCCGTAGTTAGGCATTTCAGGATCTTCGTGCATTTTTCTTCCTAATCCGTGTCCAACCAATTCACGAACTACTCCGTAACCTCTGTCTTCACAATATTTTTGAATAGCAAAACCAACATCACCAACTCGGTTTCCGGCTCTTAATTCACGAATCCCTTCATACAAGCTTTCTTTAGTAACTTGAAGTAATTTTTTAGTTTCATCTTCAATTTCACCAATAGCAAAGGTATAGGCATGATCACCATAAAAGCCATTTTTGATAGCGCCACAGTCAATAGAGATAATATCACCTTCTTGTAAGGGTTTGTCATTAGGAATTCCATGAACCACTTGAGCATTAGGACTCATACAAAGCGTGTTTGGAAAATCATATAAACCTAAAAACCCAGGAATTGCATCTTGAGAACGAATGTATTCTTCTGCTATTTTGTCTAAAAACAATGTGGTAACACCGGGTTTTACTTCTTTGGCAAGTACTCCTAAAGTTCTAGAAACAACCAAGGCACTTTCGCGCATGATTTCTATTTCTTCTTTGGTTTTTACTTTAATCATAGTGGAAATTAAAGGACAAAGATACTTTTAATTTTAAAAATATAAAGTGATTATAACTACTTCAAAAAAGAGAATAAGCCTTTTTTCTTTTTTAATTCAGGTTCGTGATTGAAGATCAATCTGTAAATTTCTGTCCATCCTATAAACCCACCAACATTTCTGTCATCTATAAACAAATCTGCGTGAATTTTTCTACTGATTTTTCCATCAAACTCTTCTTCAGGATAATTTTTATTGACGGCATAAAATTCGATTCCTTGCTCTTTACAAAAATCAACAGCTTCCGTAAGTTTTTGTCCGGACCTGTAAGTCCATAAAATTAAGCGATGTCCATCTGCTTGTAGTTTTTTGATGGTGTCAAGAGCAAAAATTAAGGGTTTTCCAATTTTAGGATACGCATCTTCTACGATAGTTCCATCAAAATCTATGGCAATAATTAAGTGTTTATTAGGTAACATTTATTTTTGGTACGTGTGTTTGTATTTTTTTCTACTTAAAATTTTTAAAATATCTTTTTCAATCGTTTCTCTTGCATGTTCTACATAACGACCAATTTCTTTTCCATCTTTATAAAAGATGAACGTTGGGGTATGTTCAATAGTATAACCTTCTTGTAAATTATCAGGTGTTTTTTTTCCTCTGGTAATTCCTATTATTTGAAAGTTATTCTTTAAATCAAAACCTGCTAATTCCATCACTTTGTAGAAGCTAGGAAGTTCACGTTTACTATCATGGCACCAACTTCCTACAAAGGCTTTAATGGTTATGTTATTGAATCGTTTTTTTAATTTTTTCAAAACCTTTTCATTGGGTTGATAATTAGTATAATTTTTCTCAAACCAAACCTTATATTTCCCTTGAAGAAAATCAGATTTTTCTATATAACCGATTAAATTTCCATTCCTATCTACTTTTGTTTGTCCTAAAATTGACATCGAAGAAAATGCTAGAAAAAGAAAAACCACAAAGGTTTTATATATTATTTTTTCTGATGTTTTGATCATTTGCTTTTATCGTACGAATGTTTGTATGGCTGTCGGGTTAGTATTTTTAAGATATCTTTCTCCATACTTTCTCTAGGATATTCTACATAACGACCAATTTCCTCTTCATCTTTATAAAAGATAAAGGTAGGAACTCTTATAATTTTTAGACCAAGTTGAAGATTGTCAGGAGTTTTTTTGCTTCTATTAAGAGCGATTAGTTTAAAGTTTCTTTTGAAATCAAAATTAGCTTCTTCCATAATTTTGTAAAAGCGCGGTGTTTCTCTTTTACTATCTCCACACCAAGTTCCCATAAAACACAATACAGAAACTCCATTAATGTTTTTCTTTATTTTCTTGACAGTTTCTTCATCAGTTTTATAATTTTTGTATTGATGTTCAAACCATCCTTTATATTGTTTTTTTAGAAAATCAGATTTTTGGGCATAGCCAATTAAGTTTCCTGTTCGGTCTTGTTTTGCTTGTCCGTTAGTAGCAAAAATTGAGCTTATAAATAATAGTAAAACAAGTTTTTTCATATTATAAGAGAGATTTCTGAGTCATTTCTTTTGGTTGCTCAACTCCCATTAAATCTAAAATGGTCGGGGCAATATCACCCAAGATACCATTTTTTATTGATTTGATTTCTTTATCAATTAGGATAATAGGAACTGGATTAGTGGTGTGAGCTGTATGTGGACTTCCGTCAGGATTCATCATTGTTTCACAGTTTCCGTGATCAGCGATAAGTATGGTTGTGTAGCCGTTTTCTAATCCAGCAGTGACAACATCTTTTGTGCAAATGTCAACTGTTTCACAAGCTTTTACTGCCGCTTCAAAAACACCTGTATGGCCAACCATATCTCCATTTGCAAAATTTAAACATACAAAATCTACTTCACCTTTTTGTAATTCTGGTACAATAGCATCTCTAATTTCATAAGCACTCATTTCTGGTTTTAAATCATAGGTGGCAACTTTTGGAGATTGACATAATAATCTCTTTTCTCCTATAAACTCTTCTTCTCTTCCTCCTGAAAAGAAAAAAGTAACGTGTGGGTATTTTTCAGTTTCAGCAATTCTAATTTGTTTTTTATGAGCACTTTCTAAAACCTCTCCTAAAGTATTTTCAATATTGTCTGTATTGTAAACTACTTTAATATTTTTAAAAGTTTTATCGTAATTAGTAATCGTTACAAAATAGAGTGGTAGCTTATGCATGTTAAATTCATGATTGTCATTCTGACTCAACACTTCTGTTAGTTGTCTACCTCTATCGGTTCTGAAGTTAAAGAAAATAACGACATCATCTTCTTTGATAGTTGCTTTTGGATTTCCATTTTCATCTACCATAATTAATGGTTTGATAAATTCATCAGTGACGTTATTTGCATAACTTTGATTGATACTATCGATCGCATTTGTAGAATTTTCTCCAATTCCATTCACCAAAGCATCATAAGTTAGTTTTATGCGTTCCCAACGCTTGTCTCTATCCATTGCATAATACCTACCTGTAACTGTTGCCAATTCTCCAGTAGTTTTTTTCATATGCTCTTCAATGTTATTGATAAAAAAGGACCCCGATTTTGGATCGCAATCTCTTCCATCTGTAAAAGCATGTAAAAAAACATTGTTCACATCATTCTCTTTTGCAGCGTCTAACAATCCTTTGACATGATTTATATGTGAGTGAATTCCGCCATTAGAAACCAACCCTAACAAATGAATGTTTTTTTTATGCTTTTTAGCATAGTTAAAGGCTTTTACCAATTCTTGTTCTTTGGACAGCTTTCCTTCCCTAACTGCAATATTGATTTTAGCTAAATTTTGATAAACAATTCTCCCAGCTCCTAAATTCATATGACCAACCTCAGAATTTCCCATCTGACCTTCTGGCAAACCAACATATTCACCATCAGTTCTTAATTCAGCCGAAGGATATATATCATATAAAGAGTTTATATAAGGAGTTTTTGCATTATAGATAGCAGAGACTTTTGGGTCTTGGGTAATTCCCCAGCCATCCAAAATCATCAAGATTACTTTTTTATTCATTTTTATAGATTGAATTGTAAAAGTAAGAAAGATTTTCAGGTGTTTACTAAAATTTTGCGAAACCGATAAAGTAGCTAGGTAACATGATTTTATTAAAAATATTTTCCAAAAATAAAAACTTAACAGAAATTGTGATAATTGATATAAATAGTGCCAATTAAATGTTAATCAGTGATTTTACTGAAACATATCTTTTTTTTTAAAGTCTCTACTATACATACAATCAATAATAAAATCTTAACAATCATGAAAAAAATCATTTTAACAATCTTATGTATTTCTGCTTTTACAATGGTAAATGCAAACTCAACAACTGTAATTAAAAAAGCTAATTTAGAAGTCAGTTCAACTTATGAAACAAATTCATTCTGTAAATTGATTCAAATGGGAAATTATGAAGCTGTTGAAGCTCTTATTGAATCTGGACAAGATGTCAATCAAAAATCAGGAGAATTAACTCCACTAATGTTTGCTGCTAGGCATAACAAAGTAAAAATCGCAAAACTTTTGATAGAAAAAGGAGCCAAATTAAAAACAAAGACCAGAAAAAGACTTACTGCTTTGGACTGGGCAAAACAATCAAAAGCAGATGGTGTCTATAAAGTGATAGAAGAAGCTTTGAAAAAAGCAAAAGCCAAAAAGTAAAAAGTAAAAAGCTCTGAGAAATCAGAGCTTTTTTAAAAACTAGCAAAACCAATAAGATAGATGGCTGCTGCCAACATAATTAATAGTAGTACTATTTTCTTTCTGAAACTTTTTCTATTCTCTTCTTTTAGTTGATTGCGAATCTTTCTTAGCTGACTTTTAGAGGCAGTTTTCTTAAACTGTAATTTAGTTTTTGAAGTATAATTTCCATGATCTTCTAATTTTTTAAAAACACTCTTTCTCCTTCTTTTGTTATTCTTCATACTTGCAACCATCGCTGCAATAGATCCACCTGCACTCATAGCAATAAATTTATAGGTTATATATATATGTATTGAAAAATAATAAAACGTTACAATTTCAGCATTCTTGTTATTGATAAAAAGTGTAATTTTGTAGTATTAATTTTAGAACTATTATTATGGGATTATTTGGGATGTTTAGTCAAAAAGATACTACAAAAAATATTGAAGAATATTTAAATAAAGGAGCAATTGTTTTAGATGTTAGAACATTAGCAGAATGGAATGAAGGTCATATTGAAGGAGCAAAACATATTGTCTTAAATACAATTCCTGAAAATTTAGACGCCATTAAAGAGTTTCAAAAACCAATTATTGCAGTTTGTAAAAGCGGTGGAAGAAGTCAGAGTGCTACAGACTTTCTAGAACAAAACGGTTTAGATGTAATTAATGGTGGACCTTGGCAAAATGTTGCTCAATTTTTGGATTAATAATAATTATTAAATCCTTTTTTTCTTAAAGTTTCTAATCTTTTATATACTCTAAAAGAAGAAGTTAGTTTTCTAACAACAGCATAAGTCCCACCTAAAAGAGCCCCGGTAAATGCTCCCATAATTCCTGGATCAAAGTGATGTCCTGTAATCCAATATTTTATATAGAAGACAATAATACCAATAAAAATCGAAATTAAAAATACCTGTAATTTTGATTTTGAAAAATGAGCATAGATTGAAGTAACGAATCCAGTAATAATGGCTGTAGAGGTGATTTTAGTCCAAAAAATGCCAAATATTGGGGTGTCTGTTGGAAGAAAAAATGAGGACATAAACATTCCAATAGCTGTTCCTGCCAATACCCCTATTATTATTTTTTGAATCATTATTACTTTTAGTAAAGTTTAAAAATACACAATTTTTTTATTAACCAATGTTATAAACACTTATCAATTTTTAAAAAGAAATTCTAGGATTTGATTTTTGAAGAGTTAAAATGTCTTTTTGGATTGTTTGAAGAAAATTTTGATGCTCCTTTGAATTAGGATTAAATGGTCTATGATTCATTCTTTTTTGGATAGAATCAACTTTGTTCATTGTGTTTTTTGATTCATCATCTATCCATGCTTCACAAAATTTTTCCCAGATATAATCAATTGCTGTTTTACTAGGATGAATCATATCTTCTTTATAGAAACGATAGTCTCTTAATTCATCCATCATAATCTCGTAACTAGGAAAATAAAACAACTTTTTTCGGGGCTCTACTACTTGATGAATTGCCGCAATTAAATGTGATTTACTTTGTTGGTTTTCTACAAAGCCATCTTTTAAATGACGAACAGGAGAGACGGTTAAAATGATATTTATACTCGGATTTACATCTTTCACTAAAGCTATGATAGATTCTAAACTTTCTGAAATTTCATCAACAAGTAATAATTCTTTTAAAAACTTTTTTTGTGGTACTTTCTGACAATTAGCAACTGTAGTATCTGTTTCAATGAAACGATAAGTCCAAGATGTTCCTAGAGTAATGATGATGTGAGATGTCTCGTTGATTTGTTGATTTGTATGTTGAATTGCATCATTAAGATTCTGTAATAATTCCTCCTTTGAAGAAGAACTCATTTCGGAATGAGCATCAAAACAATGCCAACGTTCATTGAAAAAGAACACATCTTCATCTGTATATTCTTTTAGATTGATTGCATTAGTAATGAAGGTTTCTATTGCTTTAGGATGAAATAAAATACCAAATGGATTTTGTTGAGATTGAAACTTGTAATACTTAAATTTTCCTCCAATATTTTCAGAAAAACAAGAACCTAATAAGAGAACTTTAGATTTATAATCTATAGGATAAATAGTTTCTTTAGAAAGAGGTATGTGTGTTTGAAAATTCATTTAATATTTAGCACGGCATGTTGGGCATTCAAAACTATTATTCCCTTTTTTGAGTTTAATTCCATCAATATGTGTCACCACAAAATCTTGGATAAAAGCATAATTCGCCTCATGATTATTGACATCAATTTGCTTGTCTTTATACATTTCACGAATCTCATGATCATATTCTTGTTTTCCCCAACAATTTGGGCAAACACCATCAGGTGATTCATTTATTGCTTCACTGACTGGTTTTTTAAAAAAGGAAATTAGTTTTTCAATCATGATACAATTGTTTTAGTTTAAATAATCTTTAGCTTTATCTAATGCCTCAGAAATACCTTTAGGGTTTTTACCTCCTGCGGTTGCAAAGAAAGGTTGTCCACCACCACCACCTTGAATATACTTTCCAAGTTCGCGCACAATAGTTCCGGCATTTAGTTTATCGGAAACAATTTCTTTAGAAACATAACACGTTAAGATTGCTTTTCCATTGGTTTCTGCACCAAATAATAAGAATAAGTTTTTAAACTCTCCACCTAATTCAAACGCTAAGGTTTTAATTCCGTTTGCATCTAAATCAACTTGACTTGCTAAAAACTGAACGCCATTAATTTCTTGAAGCTCATTCTTTAAATCACCTTTTAAACTCTTGGTTTTGTCTTTTAATAATTGCTCTAGTTGCTTCTTCAGAGTTGCATTTTCATCTTGTAAAGATTGCAATGCTTTTACAGGCTCCTGAGCGTTATTTAATAAGTCTTTCATTTCATGAAAAACACGATTATTCTCAAAATAATAATCTTTAGTAGCATCCATGGTAATAGCCTCAATACGACGAATTCCAGAAGCAACAGCTCCTTCAGATTTAATTTTAAAATGCCAAATATCTGCGGTGTTTTGCACATGTGTCCCACCACATAATTCAATCGATTTACCGAAACGAATAGAACGAACACTATCTCCGTATTTTTCACCAAACAAACTCATTGCTCCATCAGCGATTGCCTCTTCTTTTGGAACACTTCTTTTTTCTATTAAAGGTAATTTTCCTTCAATTCTTGCATTTACAAAATTCTCTACATCACGTAATTGTTCGACTGTTAGTTTGGAAAAATGAGAAAAATCGAAACGTAAATATTTTGAATGAACTGCACTTCCTTTTTGTTCTACATGAGTTCCTAAAACTTCACGTAGTGCTTGATGTAATAAGTGCGTAGCGGTATGATTTGCAGCAGTTCTATTGCGTTGTTTTTTATCGACAACAGCTTTAAAAGATTGATGTAAGTCTTTAGGTAAATTTTTGGTAAAGTGTATAATTAAATTATTTTCCTTTTTTGTATCCAAGACATATACAACATCTCCTCGATTAGCTTCTAAATATCCTTTATCACCAACTTGACCACCGCCTTCGGGATAAAAAGGTGTTAGATTAAAAACTAATTGATATTGATCTCCCTCTTTTTTGGAAGTCACTTTTCTATAACGAGTAATTTTAACGGTAGTTTCTAAAGTATCATATCCTACAAATTCTTCTTCAGAATCTTCCAACAAAACGGTCCAATCATCCGTTGAAGACTCACTGGCAGAACGAGAACGTTCTTTTTGTTTTTTCATTTCAACTTCAAACCCAGCTTCATCTAAAGTCAATCCTTTTTCACGTAGAATTAGAGAAGTTAAATCTACAGGGAAACCAAAAGTATCGTATAATTCAAAAGCTTTTTTTCCAGAAATTATTTTAGTATCTGAAGCTTCAATTATTCCGTCTAATAAAACCAAGCCTTGATCTAATGTCCTTAAAAAAGAAGCTTCTTCTTCCTTAATTACATTTTCAATTAATTGTTTTTGAGCTTTTAATTCAGGAAAAGCACTTCCCATTTTTTTAGAAAGTACATCTACCAAACGATAAATAAAAGCTTCTTTCTTACCTAAGAATGTAAATCCATAACGAACAGCTCTACGTAAAATTCTTCTGATGACATATCCAGCTCCAGTATTACTTGGTAATTGCCCATCAGCAATTGAAAAAGCAACTGCTCTAACATGATCTACAATAACGCGAATGGCAATATCTGTTTGTTCATCTTTACCATATTTGACATTTGATATGGTTTCAATTTCTCGAATTAAAGGTGTGAAAACATCCGTGTCGTAATTAGATTTTACATCTTGTAAAACCATACACAAACGCTCAAATCCCATACCTGTATCAATATGCTTAGCTGGTAGATCTTCTAGCGTACCATTTGCTTTCCTGTTGTATTGCATGAAGACTAAGTTCCATATTTCAACAACCTGAGGATGATCCATATTCACCAAACTCTTTCCGTCTACAGCAGCTTTCTCTTCATCGGTTCTTATATCAACATGAATTTCGGAGCACGGTCCACAAGGTCCTTGTTCGCCCATTTCCCAAAAATTATCTTTCTTATTCCCCATCAAAATGCGATCTTCAGGAATGATTTGTTTCCAAAAATCATATGCTTCTTGATCAATAGGTAAATTATCTTTGTCGGTACTTCCTTCAAAAATAGTGACGTACAAAATGTCTTCAGAAATTCCGTAAACTTCTGTCAATAATTCCCAAGCCCAAGCAATGGCTTCTTTTTTAAAGTAATCTCCAAAACTCCAGTTTCCTAACATCTCAAACATCGTGTGATGATAGGTGTCATATCCAACTTCTTCTAGGTCGTTATGTTTTCCGGAAACACGCAAACATTTTTGGGTGTCAGAAATTCTATTGTTAGTTGGAACCCCATTTCCTAAAAAGTACTCTTTAAAGGGAGCCATTCCAGAGTTGGTAAACATCAACGTTGGGTCGTCCTTTAAAACCATGGGTGATGAAGGAACAATTTGATGTGATTTTTCTTTAAAAAAATCTAAAAATTGAGCACGAATTTCTTGAGATTTCATAAATCAAAAGTTGAATTTCTTTAGGGTTAACTATGTTAACTTTTTGTTTAAAAATGAATCAAAATTAAAGTTAGTGAAACATTTTGTAAATTTGCTTGTTACTGATTGAGAGTGCTAACTTTATATAGTCGCTCTACAGCAAACAAAAGTAGCATATTTAGTTGTATGGCAAAAGTAAAATATTATTACGATTCTGACACCTTAAGCTATCGAAGGATAGAACAAAGCAAAGGATATATTTCTAAAATAGTGATTCTTATTGCCTTTAGTGTTTTACTAGTGATGTTTACTGGTTTTATAGTGTTAAGTCAGTTTTTAAAAACACCAGATCAACTAGCGCAAGAGAGAGAATTAGAAAATCTTAAACTCAATTATCAGCTATTAAATAAACGATTAGATGAAAGCTCATCAATTCTAGCGCAGTTACAACAAAGAGATAATAATATATATAGAGCTTATTTTGAAGCCAATCCGATTCCAGAAGAACAACGTAAGGCAGGTTTTGGAGGTGTAAATAGATATAGTTATTTAGAAGGATATGATAATACACAATTGGTGGTAAATGCAACCAAAAAACTAGACATTCTTTCCAAACAAATGGTTGTTCAGTCTAAATCTCTAGACGAAATAGTTTCTTTAGCAAAAGAAAAAGAAACCATGTTGGCTTCAATTCCTGCTATTATGCCCATAAAGAAAGAAGATTTATCCTATGTGGCATCTGGTTATAAATATAGAATGCATCCTATTTTAAAGATTCGAAAGTTTCATAAAGGAATGGATTTTAAAGCAGCTACTGGTACTCCAATTTATGCGTCTGGAAATGGTAAGGTAGTACTTGCACAACGTAGTGCAACTTTTGGAAAAGTAGTTTATATAGATCATGGTTTTGGCTACAGAACTATTTATGCTCATATGAGTAAAATGGCTACGAGAAAAGGAAGAAAGGTAAAACGAGGAGATATTATTGGCTATGTTGGAAATACTGGAAGATCTGTTGGATCACACTTGCATTATGAAGTTCATAAAAACGGACGCGCTTTAAATCCAATTAATTTCTATTATGGAGATTTAACTCCAGAAGAATTCTTAGCCATGCAAATCGCTTCTGAAGAAGAAGGACAATCGTATGATTAATAGTAGATTATGCACATAGACCTACCTGAAAAAAGATACTATAAAATTGGAGAAGTGGCGAAAGCTTTTTCTGTAAACACGTCATTAATTCGTTTTTGGGAAAAAGAATTTGATATTATCAAACCTAAAAAAAATGCTAAAGGAAATCGTTTGTTTACTTCTATCGATATTTCTAATTTTAAACTCATTTACAATCTTGTAAAAGAAAGAGGCTTCACCTTAGACGGAGCAAAACAAAAATTAAAGAAAAACCCTGAAGGCATCGTAAATAATTACGAAATTATTAGTAGATTAGAAGCAGTAAAATCAGAATTAAACAAAATTAAGAATCAACTGTAAAACTTTAGTAGAATGGCAGAAAAGTATGTAGATGTAGATACATTAAAATACATGCTTTATGATGTGCACAATCTAGAGGAATTGCTTTCCAGAGAACGCTTTCAAGATCACGACAAAGAATCGCTTGACATGTTTTTAGATTCAGTAAAGGAATTTGCTGATAGAGAACTATTCCCATATTGTAAAGAAATGGATGAAAATCCAGCATACCATAAAGACGGTAAAGTATTTGTTCACGATCAAGTAAAAACAATGATGTACAAAGGAGGTGAAATGGGTCTCATTTCAGCCCCCTTTGACTATGATTCAGGTGGACTTCAAATTCCACTGATGACACAAACTGCAGTCTATTATACACTCGATGCAGCAAACAATCATTTGCCAGGATATGCAGCTTTAACCTCTGGTTCAGCAGAATTGATTGTCCATTTTGGAAATAAAGAACTGAACGAAACCTATGTTCCAAAGATGTTGTCGGGTCATTGGGGTGGAACCATGTGTTTAACAGAGCCGCAAGCGGGAAGTTCGTTATCGGATATCATAACCAAAGCGACTCCAACAGATGATGGTTTTTATAAAATCTTAGGACAAAAAATATTTATTTCTGGAGGCGATAATAATTTTACAGAAAATATAGTTCATCTTGTTTTAGCAAGAATAGAAGGTGCTCCAAAAGGAACCAAAGGAATTTCATTATTTGTCGTTCCTAAAAACCGTCCAACAGAAAATGGAAACTTAGAATTTAATGATGTCACAACTGTTGCCGATTTTCAAAAAATGGGACAACGTGGTTATTGTACCACACACTTAGGTTTTGGTGATGCAGACAATTGTAGAGGTTGGTTGGTTGGAGAAGCCAATAAAGGATTGCATTATATGTTTTTGATGATGAACGGTGCTAGAATTGCTGTTGGCCGTGGAGCTTCCGCAATTGCTAGCGCAGCATATTACGCATCTTTGCAATATGCAAATGAACGCCCACAGGGAAGAAAGCTGTCTAGTGATGGAAAGAAAAATCCAGATGAAAATCAGACCTTAATTATCAATCATCCCGATGTCCGCAGAATGTTATTACAACAAAAATCTGTAGTAGAAGGAAGTATGAGTTTGACGTTTTTGTCAGCCAAATATTATGATATTATAGAAACAGCTACATCACCTGAAGAAAAGGAAAAATACAATTTGTTGCTAGAAATGATCATTCCAATTGTAAAAACATATCCATCAGAAGCAGGAAGAGAAGCCATAGATAACGGATTGCAGGTTTTAGGAGGATACGGATTTTGTACAGATTTCATCTTGCAACAATACTACAGAGATATTCGAATCTTTGCTCTGTATGAAGGTACCACAGGAATTCAATCACAAGACTTATTAGGTAGAAAAGTAACCATGCAAAATGGAAAAGCCTTGCAATTACTCTCTGCTGAAATTATGAAAACAATTCAAGAAGCTTCCAAGGTTGAAGGTTTACAATCTTATGCAAAAACCTTAGGAGCAAAACTACAACTCACGCAAAAAGTTTTGGGTCATTTAATGCCTCATGCAATGAAAGGAGATTACGAACGCTATTTAGCAGACGCTTCTGTTTTTATGGAATTTTTGAGTTTGGTAATTATAGGTTGGACTTGGTTGGATTTAGGTTTGAATGCAACAAATGCTTTAACTTCAGAAGGAAAATATTCTAAAGAATTTTATGAGAGTAAAATTCATACTATGAAATATTTCTTTACCTATGAAATTCCGAAAACATCAGGTTTAGCCGAGATTTTATTAAATACCGAGTCGATTACAATTAAAAAAGACACAGAACCTATTATCTAATGAACGCAAACAAACAATTCAGTTTAGAAGGAAAAGTAGCCATTATAACAGGCTCAAGTAAAGGAATCGGAAAAGCGATTGCAAAAGGGTTAGCGGAACTAGGAGCACATGTTGTGATTAGTAGTCGAAGTCAAGAGGCTTGCGATGAAGTGGTCAATGAGTTTATCAAAGATGGTTTGAAAGCTATTGGGATTGCGTGTCATATCGGTAAAGAAGAGCAAAGAAAACATTTAGTAGATAGAACGATTTCACAGCTAGGAAGAATTGACGTTTTGGTAAACAATGCAGCTATCAATCCTGTATTTGGACCCATTGAAGATGTTGATCCAACTATTTTTGATAAGATTATGGACGTAAATGTCAAAGCACCTTGGGCCTTATCCAATTTGGTGTTGCCTCATTTACAGAAAAATAATAACGGAAGTATTGTAAACATAGCTTCTGTTGAAGCTTTAACGCCTGGCCTCGGATTAGGATTGTACAGTACAAGTAAGGCAGCTTTATTAATGATGTCAAAAAATCAAGCGAAAGAATGGGGACAATATGGAATTCGAGTCAATGCGATATGTCCAGGCTTGATTCAAACAAAATTTAGTGCCGCATTATGGACCAATGAAAAATTATTAAGTAAGGTTGAGAAAAACTTACCAAGCGCAAGAATGGGACAACCCGAAGAAATGGTTGGTTTAGCTTGTTTGCTAGCTTCAGATGCTGGGTCTTATATGACAGGAGGAGTCTATACAGCAGACGGAGGTTATATGATTGCAGGTTAGCATAATTATTAAAACAAATCTTTCATGAATGATGCAGAACAGAAAATAGATGATTATTTAGCAAATCATTATATCCATAGAAGCAACTGGTTACGAGCAGCAGTTTTAGGAGCCAATGACGGTATCTTATCTACAGCTAGTATTGCTATTGGTGTAGCAGCAGCAAGTACAACTAGAGAGCCAGTCTTGTTAGCAACAATTGCAGGTTTGGTAGCTGGAGCTTTATCGATGGCAGCAGGAGAATATGTTTCTGTAAGTTCTCAAACAGATATTGAAAAAGGAGATATTGAAAGAGAACGACAAGAATTAGAACAAATGCCTGAAATGGAATTACAAAGGTTAGCCGATATTTATGTAGAAAGAGGACTTAAAAAAGACACAGCGCTTATCGTTGCTAAAGAATTAACAGCGCATGATGCTTTAGGAGCACATGTTAGAGATGAGTTAGGAATTAATGAGATAAGTCAAGCTAATCCAATTCAAGCTGCCCTAGCTTCAGGAGCGGCTTTTACTTTAGGAGGAGCATTACCATTGATAGTTACCTTGTTTTTACCTCTACATAATATGGAGTATTATTTATACGGTTCAGCGACTTTATTTTTGATAATCCTAGGAGGTGTTGCAGCTAAAACAGGTGGTTCTAGCATTTTAAAACCAATTATTAGAATTACTTTTTGGGGAACTGTTGCCATGGGATTAACTGCGTTAGTTGGATATTTATTTGGTGTGAACTTGTAAATAATTAGTAATAATAAATTATGAATGAATAAAATAGGTCATTCCGACAGAGTCTTTAGGCTGTAGTTTAAGATAGGCAAAAGCGACCTGGAATCTAAGATTTCTCACATTCGTTTCACTCAGTTCGAAATGACACTTAAAAATACTGAAGATTAAATTATGAACTTCGAATACTCACAAAAATCAAAAGATTTACAAGCTAAACTGAATGCTTTTATTGAAGAACACATTGTTCCACTAGAAGATGAGTTTTATGCTTTTCAACGAAATTTAGAGAATCTTTGGAAACGTTGGCCAAAAACAGAAGGATTGAAACAGAAAGCAAAAGAAGCTGGCTTGTGGAATTTATTTCTACCCAAAGATTATGGCGATTTAAGTCCGGGCTTAACCAATTTAGAATATGCCCCCTTGGCAGAAATCATGGGAAAGCGTATTTGGATTTCTGAGATTTTTAATTGTTCTGCTCCAGATACAGGTAACATGGAAGTATTAGCAAAATACGGAAGTGATTCACAAAAAGAACAATGGTTGAAACCCTTAATGAATGGAGAAATTCGTTCTGCTTTTTTAATGACAGAACCAGAAGTTGCTTCTTCTGATGCAACCAATATTGAAACTTCTATTGTTTTAGATGGAGATGAATATGTCATCAATGGAAGAAAATGGTGGTCCAGTGGCGGAATGGATCCACATTGTAAAGTCGCGATTGTGATGGGTAAAACAGATCCAACTGCACATCGCCATCAACAACAGAGCATGGTCTTAGTTCCTATGGATGCTGTAGGATTAGAAATTATTAGACCACTCTCTGTATTAGGATTTTACGATTCACCAGAAGGTCATGCAGAGATTGTTTTAAACAACGTTCGTGTTCCTAAAGAGAATCTAATTCTCGGAGAAGGAAGAGGTTTTGAAATCGCACAAGGACGTTTAGGTCCGGGTCGAATTCATCACTGCATGCGATTGGTTGGAATGGCACAATATGCCTTAGAATTGATGTCGCAACGTACTTTAGAAAGAGAAGCTTTTGGAAAAAAGTTTTACGATTTCAGTAGTATGCGTCATGACATTGCCAAATCACAATGCGAAATAGAACAAGCACGATTGCTAACGCTTTCAGCTGCCGATAAAATGGACAAACAAGGAAATAAAGAAGCCAAAGATCTCATTGCCATGATTAAGATTGTAGCACCCAATATGGCATTGAATGTCATTGACAGGGCTATTCAAATTTTAGGTGGAAAAGGCGTTGGCCCCGATACACAATTAGCACATTATTATGCGATTGCTAGGATGTTACGCTTGGCAGATGGACCTGATGAAGTTCATATGTATCAGTTAGGAAAAAGTGTGATTCGTAAACATGGAAATCAATAAGTATGTCGAACCAACAAGTACGAAAAGGAGAAGAATTGCCAGAAGATAAACTGAAACTGTTTTTGCAAAAAAACGAACTGATTACTTCATTGCAAAGCGAATTATTCGTTAAACAATTTACGCATGGGTATTCTAACTTGACGTATTTACTTTCCATAGAAGAAAAAGAATACGTGTTAAGAAAACCACCTGTTGGAGCCATTAAACGCGGACACGATATGAGTCGTGAATACAAAGTTCAATCTGGTGTTCAAAAAGGCTTTTCAAAAGTACCAAAGATGTTTGCTTATACAGATGATGCTGCTGTATTAGGAAGCGAATTCTACATCATGGAAAAAGTAGACGGAATTATTCTCAATTATAAAGAAGCTCACAAAAGAAATATTCAACCTGATCAATATAAAACCATTGCTAATTCTTGGTTAGATACGTTTATGGAATTGCATCAACTCGATTATAAATCAGTTGGTTTGTCTGATTTAGGAAAACCAGATGGATATGTAGAACGCCAAGTGACCAATTGGGGAAAACAGTATTTAAAAGCGGCTACTGATAATGTTCCTGCAGCAGACATGGTTATGAAATGGATGCAAGAGCATCAACCTAAAGAGTATCAACACTGTTTGATTCACAATGATTATAAGTATGACAATGTTGTTTTTAAACCTGTCCTGAGCGATGTCGAAGGGGATTCTTGGCAAGAAATTTCGGCAGTTTTAGATTGGGAAATGGCAACCTTAGGTGACCCTTTGATGGATTTAGGAACTTCCTTAGGATATTGGACAGTAGCAACTGATCATGATTTTGTAAAACAAGGAATACCTTCCCCAACAATTTTTGATGGGAATCCAATACGAAGTGAGATTGTAGAGATGTATGCTCAGAAATCAGGAAGAGACGTAAATAATATTGTGTTTTACTATGTGTTTGGGTTGTTTAAAATAGCGGTGATTGCTCAGCAAATTTATTACAGATACAGTAAAGGACTAACAAGCGATCCACGTTTTGCTAATTTGAATAAAGCATCAGAATTGTGTTGTAATTTGGCGATGAAAGCGATTAAAACGAAATTAATAGATTAATTGTGTCTTCGACTACGCTCAGACACCGTGAATTGAAATGATAATTGAGCGTAGTCGAAATCACATTTATGAAAAGGATAACAAGCGTAAATATATTTACCATGCAAGCAAACCAAGAAGCATTAGCAGAACTCAAAGCCTTTCCAGAAGATCAACCTGTATTCATGTTGAACTATTTGAATTATAAAGAAGTCGTTGAAGAAACTGGAAAAACAGGACAAGAAACCTATGTAGATTATATGAAAGCGGCGATGCCTTTTTTTGAACATATAAATGCTGACATTATCTTTAAAGGAAAACCCATGGGAACTATTTTAGGACCTTCAAATGAACCTTTGTGGGATGAAGTTTTGATTGTAAAATATGCGAGTAAAAACGATTTCTTTAAATTGATGATGATGAAAGATTATCCAAGAGAGTTAAGAGCATCAGCATTATCAGATTCGCGTTTAATATTTTGTAAATGACGGTGTCTGAGCGTAGTCGAAGATACACAGGTATGATTTTCAACTACACTCAATCACCTTTAAAAATTAAAATTCATGCAAGTAAAAAATAAAATAGTCATTATAACAGGAGCCGGTTCAGGAATTGGAAAAGCAACAGCATTGCATTTTGCACATCATGGAGCAAAAGTGGTCGTTTCTGATATTAATCTGGAAAGTGCAAAAAAAGTAGCTGATGAAATTGTAACAAATGGAGGAGAATCGCTACCTATAAAAACAGACGTTACTCAGTTTGATGAAGTTGAAAATTTAATTCGGCAAACTGTTGATACTTTTGGACAATTAGATGTGATGGTGAATAATGCAGGGATTGGTCCAAGAAAATTATTAAAAACAGCAGAATATACTTTAGAAGACTGGGATTCTGTAATTGCCGTGAATCAAACAGGTGTTTTCTATTGTATGAAATTAGCTTTACAACAAATGGTGAAACAAGGTTTTGGAAATATTGTCAATATTGCTTCCTTAGCAGGATTAAAAGCATCGCTAAATAATTTATCTTATTCAGCAAGTAAATTTGCTGTAGTGGGAATGACAAAATCGGCAGCCTTAGAATATGCTAAAACAGGAATTAGAATTAATGCGGTTTGTCCAGGGTATACAGAGTCTGCTTTGTTAGATCAATTATTGTCAGCCAAACCAGAAATGGATATGATGTTAAAAGCAGTCATACCAATGAAACGATATGGAAAAGCTTCAGAAATTGCAGATGCAGTTGTTTGGTTAGCATCCGACCAAACAAAGTTTATGACCGGGCAAACGATCACCTTAGATGGAGGAACATCATTATAAAAATTAAAACAATTAACTAACATAAAAACAGAGAACAAATGAAAAAGTGGATCCCATTAATAATTATTGTAGTCTTACTATTTATAGGATATAGTTGGGCAAAAGGAATTAATAACACAGCTGTCGTAAATCAAGAAGATGCAAAAGCAGCTTGGTCTAATGTAGAAAGTGCGTATCAAAGAAGAAATGATTTGATTGGAAACTTAGTGAAAACAGTACAAGGTGCAGCAGATTTTGAAAAATCTACGCTTACTGAAGTAATTAATGCAAGAGCAAAAGCAACGTCAACTACGATTGATGCAAGTGGTTTAACAGCGGCTAATATGGCTCAATTTCAACAAGCACAGGCTGGTTTGTCTGGAGCGTTGTCTAAATTATTAGTATCCGTAGAGAGATATCCAGATTTAAAATCGAATCAAAACTTTTTGGCGTTACAAAATCAGTTAGAAGGAACAGAAAATCGCATAAAAATGGAAAGAGATCGATTTAATGCGGGTGTAAACAAATACAATAAACACATTAAAGTGTTTCCAAATTCTATGTTAGCAGGAATGTTTGGTTTTGAAAGTATGGATTTATACAAAGCCAATGCAGGTTCTGAGAATGCAGTGGATGTAAACTTCGATTTTAATAAGAAAGAATAATGTCAAAAATAGAATCTTTTTTAACTTCTAAAGATGAAGAAGCGATTGTGTCTGCTATCAAAGAAGCTGAAAAAAACACTTCTGGAGAAATAAGAGTTCATATAGAAGCGCATACAGATGATGATCATTACGAACATGCATTGAATATTTTCGGTGAGCTAAAAATGCATGAAACCGAATTAAGAAATGGTGTTTTGTTCTATTTAGCAATCAACGATCATAAGTTTGTGATTCTTGGAGATCAAGGAATTAATGATAAAGTTGCAGATGACTTTTGGGATGAAACCAAAGAAATGATGCAAACTTATTTTAGAAAAGGTGAGTTTAAAAAAGGATTGGTTGAAGGAATTTTAAAAGCCGGACACGAGCTAAAAACTCATTTTCCATATCAAGTAGATGATACCGATGAATTGTCTAACGAAATCTCTAAAAGCTCATGAAAAACATCATTATAGCAGTATTTCTTGGATTTTTCTTTGTCAGTAGTAGTCATGCGCAATATAAAATTCCAGAAATTCCAAAAAAACAAACCAGTGTTTACGATTATTCAAAATTACTTTCTTCATCAGAAGCGAGAAATTTAGAGCAAAAGTTAATCCGATATTCAGATTCTACTTCTACTCAAATTGTGGTAATTATTGTGAATTCATTAAATGGAGAAGATATTAATTATCTCGCGGCGAATTGGGGAGAGAAATGGGGAATTGGTCAAAAAGGTAAAGACAATGGGATTATTTTAATGATGTCTAAAGGAGATCGAAAAGTTGCTATTCAAGCTGGGCGAGGAACTGAAGCGCGGTTGACAGATTTTATGTCTAAACAAATTATCGATTCTCGTATTATTTCTGAATTTAAAAGAGGAGATTATTATAGTGGTTTAGATAAAGGAACTGATGGGATTTTTGAAGTACTGACAGGAGAATTTAAAGAAACGAGAAAACGAAAAAGCAATAAAAAAGAAAAAGGACTTTTTGGTGTTATTCCATTTGTCATCATCATTATTCTCTTCATTATTTTTAGAAATAAAGGTGGAGGAAGAGGCGGAAGACGTTCAGGCACAGGCGCTTTATTAGACATTCTTATTTTAAGTAGTTTAGGTAGAAGCGGCGGCGGATTTGGCGGAGGAAGCTCTTCTTCTGGCGGATTTGGTGGCGGAGGCTTCAGTGGAGGTTTCGGCGGCGGAAGCTTCGGTGGAGGTGGAGCCTCAGGAAGTTGGTAAAACATCTTATAATTTATAAAGTAGGAATCTAAAATTACTAGGAAACTTATAATTTTAGATTCCTACTTTTGTACTATGAAAAAACTACTACTCCTTAGCTGCTTATTCCTTTTAATGAGTTGTGAAAATTACGGACAGCTTAAAGTAAAAGCAAATTTATCAAAATCGTTAAACGAAGTTTCAGGAATCCAGTATTCTGAGAAAGAAAATGGATTTTGGATGCTCAATGATAGTGGAAATAAACCTCATTTGTATTTGGTTTCTGAAGCAGGAAAAATTCTTAGAGAATTAAAAATTGATAAGAAGAATAACGACTGGGAAGATCTTACTCAAGACAAAGAAGGAAACATCTATATTGGTGATTTTGGGAACAATAAAAACGAACGAAAAGATTTACGAATTCTAAAAGTGAAGGTTATTGATTTAAAAGCTACAAATAAAATTGAGGTAGAAAAAATTGAGTTTTATTATCCTGAGCAGCAAAAATTTCCACCAAAAAAGAAAAATAAATACTACGATACTGAAGCCTTTTTTGAATTAGATGGTTTCTTTTACATCTTTACAAAAAGTAGAGTGAAAGATGAATACGGAAAAACATTTCTATATCAAGTTCCTAATAAAAAAGGAAATCATAAAGCTAAATTAATATCTCAGTTTGAAACAATAGGAACAGGATGGGATTGCTCTATTACAGGAGCAGATATTTCAAAAGATGGTAAAAAGGTAGCGTTAATTACGCATCAAGCTGTTTGGGTTTTTAGTGATTTCAATGCTCCAGATTTTTTCTCTGGAAACGTAAAAGAATATCCATTTACATTTATTTCACAAAAAGAATCGGTTACTTTTAAAAATGATTCGACAATTTATATAGCTGACGAACAAAGAAAAATGAGCGGTAGAAATTTGTATTTATTTGAGTTGAAGAATTAGAAATATTAAAATAGATGACTCAGAATTAATTCCAAGCCACCATTAATAATACTATTTTCTTACATCTTTAGAAGTATCAATAACTCCGTTCTTTGGCATAATCATTCTCCCTTCATCAAACTTTTCATTCAGTTTAATATCATAAATGGCATGATCTCCATATAGTTGTTTTAACTCAAGATCATTGGTAGTCATTAACATTGGAAATTTTAAACCATTGATGTCTCCTGTATAATTATTTATACGTAGCACTGGTCCAAAAAACGTCTGATTCTTAGGGATGTTTAATTGGTCTAAAAGAGCACCATATCCAACGGTATATTCATAACCCTCCAAAATATAAGTGTTAGCATTAATATACAAGGTATAGGTATCGTTTTTAGATTTACCTAAAGTAGGCGATTGGGTAAATGACATCTTAATTTTATAAACTTCTGTTTTAAAAGCAGGATGTTTCACTTTTTCTACTTCACCAAGTTGTACAAATTGATCTTGCGTTAGCCAAGGTAAATTCATGTAGTAGTAAAAAACGGAATGTTGATGATTAGGCGGATTACCAACACGCCAATCTATAGACCAAGCTTTTTCACCATCAAAAGTCATTTTTGATCCTACCAATGGCCAATCTTGATAAGAACGTCTTGTCTTCATATCAATCGTAAGAGTTTTAATCCAAAAACGTAAAAAACCTAAAGATTTACTATGCATTGCACTAGTAAAAGTTAGCGTTTCTAAGTTCTTCCATTTTTCATAACCTCCGTGAGCTTGTATCATTTTTTCTACCACTTCTTTGGTTTCTTT
>TARA_R110002072_G_scaffold117365_1_pt1 | contig 30156 bp, 23 predicted proteins | sample TARA_R110002072 | Tara Oceans TARA_R110002072 (sample SAMEA4397118) | marine metagenome | biome: Polar Biome; feature: [SRF] surface water layer (ENVO:00010504); material: water (ENVO:00002006), including particulate matter (ENVO:01000060) such as... | depth 5 m
GTTCCTGAGAAGGTGGTTGATTCCACTGACAACCCTAAGGCGAGAGCTACATGAAGGCCTCAAAGTATGAGGAGGTCTGTGCGGCAGGCTGGGCGGTGTGAGATCAAGTATCAACAGTATTGGTGACACGCTGCTGGCAGTGTGGTTCACTGTTTAGTAATGAGTTAATTGATAGGTGTAGAACAAGTGCTTGACGACAAAGGCTCGAAACGGCTGACCAGCGGTATAGGCAAGCGACGTGCCGCGGCCAAAGTGGACCGGGCCCCCAACTATGAGAAAAGACGCAAGGAGATATCCGAGGCCGCAGCGCGGGTTTTCAACCGGCGTGGGTTTCGCGGTACGACGATCAGTGCGGTAGCTGAAGAACTCAGTATCGACCGTGCATCGCTCTACTATTACATCTCCAGCAAAGAAGAGCTGTTCGATGAGCTGGTGCGTGAGGTGTCCGAGGACAATGTGGCGATGGCCCGCAAGATCCAGTCCAGCAAGCAGCCGCCGCCAGATAAGCTCCGTGAACTCATTCTGGAGCTGATGCGCGCATACGCTCGCAGCTATCCACTTTTGTATATCTATATTCGCGAAAACCTGGCCGATGTGGCGGACAAACGATCCACCTGGGCGCAGTATATGAAGCAGATAAATCGCGATTATGACAATGCGGTCATCTCCATTATTGAGGAGGGGTACCGGGATGGTTCCTTCCAGGATGTCGGTGACGCGAAGATCGTAGCCTACGGTATCATCGGTATGGTGGGCTGGACCAATCGCTGGTTCAAGCCTGACCGGGGCAAGGCTGATGCCGACGAAGTCGCCCGTGTCTACGCCGATATGGTGATTGGCGGCATGAGTTCGCTGTCCGCGACGGGGAAGAGGACGGCTAAACCGGCTGCCAAGAAAGCGCGCAGTCGCAAACCACCATCAGCCAATTCGGCTGCCGCCAAGAAGGCGCCTCGCAGCAAGCGATAGCCGTCAAATTCACTGGCTACGGGCTGACTTCGGCCTGTAGCCACCATGCTGGTTAAACATCCTGCTTTTTTACGTCGCTGCGACGTGTCATTCCCTGCACCACAAAAATCAACAAAACTGTTGACTATTTTTTCGCAGTTATGCGATGCTTCGCTCACGATAAACCTGCCGGGGGAAAGCCCGGGTGGCGACAGGGAGGAAGTGACGATGATTGAAGGAGCAGAGGCGGTTCGAGGAACCCCATCCTGGCTGGAGGATGCCATTGCCAGAGCCAATATTCCGACGCTTGCATGCCTGCTGGTACAGATAACCGGAGACCGATGCTGGATTGAAGGCAAGTTTGTTCCGTCCAAGCCACGTGGGCTGGACGACAACGATACCGGGGGTCTTGCGCCCGAAGTGCAGGCCGAAGTCCGGCAGGCAGCATTGGAAGGTATCAAAGGATTGTTGGCTGGCAGATCTATGGCCATGCCGGAGCCCTCGGATGAGCTTCTGGTGGAGATGATGAGTGTGTCTCTCGGTGAGGAAATCCCGCTGGAATACGCTCCGATGATCCGTCACGAGCTAAACCCGCTGGGCGTCGAAGCCGCCCAATTGGCCGCCTGTGCCACATCGGCAGAACCCTTTGCAGAGTTGGCAAGCGTATCTGCTCCGGAGGGCTTCCGGGCCCTGATCATTGGTGCCGGCATCTCTGGACTGTGCGCAGCGGTAAACCTGTCCGCGGCTGGCATTCCCTACACCATCGTTGAACGTAACTCGCGTCTGGGCGGCGTCTGGCACGAGAACAACTACCCGGGTGCTGCTTGCGATGTGCCCAGCCATCTCTATTCCTTCTCATTTGCGCCCTACGACTGGTCGCGCTACTTCGCTGCGAGTGAGGAAATCCAGCGTTACCTCGAGCATGTCGCTGACCTGTTCGACATTCGTCGTCATATTCGCTTTGACACCGAGGTGCTCTCGGCCAACTACGATGAAGGCTCCGCCGAGTGGGAAGCGGTTCTGCGCGGTGGCGACGACATCGAAGAGAAGCTGCGGGCGGACGTGGTGATCAGTGCGGTTGGCGCCTTCAACAAGCCGCGTTATCCGGACGTACCCGGGATCGACAGTTTTGCCGGTCCCAGCGTCCATACTGCGCGCTGGCCCAACAGTGGCGTTGAGCTTGCGGGGCGCAGGGTGGTCGTGGTCGGCAACGGAGCCAGCGCCATGCAGGTAGTGCCCGCTATCGCCGACCAGGCGGGCTCGATCACTGTGATTCAGCGCTCCACCCAGTGGGCGGCGCCATTTCCGAAATTTCTGGTAGAGGTGCCCGCGAGCATCCAGCGTTTGATGAACGAAGTGCCTCTGTACCGGCTGTGGTACCGCCTGCGTCTGAGTTGGGCCTTCAACGACAAGCAGTACGCGGCTTTGCAAAAAGATCCCGACTGGGACAACGGCGGTCTCTCTATCAACGCTCTCAACGATGTCCATCGTCGCGGCCTTACCGCATATATCAAGTCAGAGCTCGGCGATGCCCAGAATCTGTTGCCCCAGGTCTTACCCGACTACCCGCCCTTCGGCAAGCGCATGCTCATGGATAACGGCTGGTTCCGGACCCTCGCGCGGGAGCATGTCCACCTGGTTTCAGGGGCGGTCACCGAGGTGTTGCCGGATCGTGTTCGGACGAGTGATGGTTCCGAGCATGAGGCGGACGTCATTATCTGGGCAACAGGTTTTGACGTGGTCAATTTCCTGGCACCGATGGAGCTTCGCGGCATCGGTGGCCGTAGCCTGCATGACGATTGGGACGGGGACGACGCCAGGGCGTACCTTGGCACGGTAGTGCCGGGCTTTCCGAATTTTTTCTGTCTCTACGGCCCCAATACCCAGTTCGGCCACGGTGGCAGCCTGATCAGTATTGTGGAACGGCAGATGCATTACGTCATGTCACTGCTGCGCAGCCTGTTTGAGCGCGATCTACATTCAGTGGATGTACGCCCCGAGGTGCACGAAGAGTACGCCCGGGAGATTGATCGACGCCACGAAAGGATGATCTGGACCCACCCGGGGATGAGTACCTACTACCGCAACTCAAAGGGACGAGTGGTGGTGTGCAATCCCTTCAGAATCATTGAGTTCTGGGAATTGACGGACGTGGCCAATCTCGCGGATTACAACGCCTGGGCGGCAGTCCGCCGTGCGCCGGCGGCTTTGTCAGAGACGGATCGGGTCGGGGGTGGCAGCCAGTGAATACTGAGGTTCTGGTTGAACAGCATGGAGCTGTCCTGGTGGTGAGCATCAATCGGCCTCGGCGTCGCAATGCGGTTACCCGTCAGGTTTCTGAGGGAATTGCCGCCGCCATGGACCAGCTGGACGAGGACGAGGAGCTGTCGGTGGGCATCATTACCGGCACTGGCGGAAACTTTTGTGCCGGTATGGACCTGCAGGCGTTCCTTGACGGAGAAAGGCCGGAAATTGAAGGCCGCGGCTTTGGCGGTATTAGCGAGAGGCCACCACAAAAGCCCCTGATAGCGGCAGTCGAAGGCTTTGCCCTCGCGGGTGGCTGCGAGCTTGCCCTTGCCTGTGACCTGATCGTTGCTGCGGAGGATGCCTTTTTCGGCTTGCCGGAGGTTTCCCGCGGACTCGTTGCCGGTTCCGGCGGCCTGGTGCGGCTGCCGCGCCGGATTCCTCCCGCTATCGCCTTGGAATACGCACTGACCGGGGCTCGTCTGCCTGCACTGGAAGCGCACAGCTGGGGTCTGGTGAACCGGGTCACAGCGTCCGGTGGTGCCCTGGCCGGCGCGCTGGCGCTCGCCACCAGCATCTGTGCCAATGGGCCGCTCGCCGTTGCCATGACCAAGCGCATCGTCATGGAGTCGCCCAACTGGCCGCAGGCTGAACTGTGGTCACGGCAGGCGCCACTGGTGGATGCGGTGTTGGCTTCAGAGGATGCGCGCGAGGGCGCGCTGGCATTTGCCGAGAAGCGGCCGCCGATCTGGCGTGGGCGCTGAGCGTTCATTGGCGGCCTGAACTTCGAACTAACGAGGGAGAGTGCAAGTGAACAACGTGGCAGTAGTGGGTGGCGGCACCATGGGAACGGGGATTGTCTACACTGCGGCCCTGTCGGGCGCCGATGTGTGGGTGGTGGAGCCTGATGATGCCCGCGCGGAGGTCATGCGCCGCAGTATTGATGGCGCCGCCGCCGGAGGTGTCAGACGCGGCAAGCTGGATGCGCAACAGGCCGAAGCACTCCGGGGCAGGATACGGCGCCTTGCTGCCGTGGCCGAATTGCCCGATGGTCTGGACCTGGTGGTTGAAACAGTGCCCGAGCGACTGGAGCTGAAACACCAGGTGCTCGCCGCAATCGCGGACAAGCACCCGGATATCATTGGTAGCAATACTAGCGCCCTCTCGATCGACAGGCTGGCCGAGGTGCTGCCGTTTCCCGAGCGCTTCCTGGGCATGCACTTCTTCAATCCCGTCTGGTCTATCCGGCTGGTGGAACTGGTACGCGGGCGCGAAACCAGCGAGGCGACTCTGTTGTCCGCCCGTGCGTTTGCGCAGCAGTTGGGGAAGGAGTCGCTGACAGTGGCCGATGTTCCCGGCTTTGCCACAAGTCGCCTGGACCTCATCGCAAGTCTTGAGGCAATGAGGATGCTGGAGAGTGGTGTTGCGAGCGCCGACGATATTGATCGCGCTGCGGTCCTCGCGTACCAGCACCCTGTTGGGCCGTTGCGGCTGAGTGACATCGTCGGGCTTGATGTGCGATTAGATATCGCCCTCACCCTGGAGGAGGCCCACGGTCCGCGTTTTGCGCCGCCACAGATCCTTCGTGACATGGTGGACAGAGGCGAGCTGGGGCAAAAATCAGGGCAGGGTTTCTTCGCGTGGATCGACTAGGTAAAGTTGTGCCTAGAAAATCAACACACTTGTTGAAATGATGGTTAAGCTGACGTATATTTCACGGCGATGACGCCGCAACCAAATTTGCAGGGGAACAATGATGAGCGCTGACAACATATTTTTCTCACCTTTGGTGGATACGTCGGATCACCATGCGGCGCTGCGCGAGAGTGTGGGCAAACTGGTGGGAGGCTTTGGCCGTCGTTACTATCAGGACGTTGTCGCTGCCGGGGAGCCGCCCACTGCGCTGTGGAGCGCTCTGGCAGAAGCGGGTTTCCTTGGCGCCCATATTTCTGACACCTACGGTGGCAGCGGGGGTGGCCTGGCGGACCTGAACGTTATTATCGAGGAGACTGCGGCGCAGGGTTGCCCGCTGCTTTACCTGGTAATCCAGTCCATATGCGCACCTATCCTTGAGCGCTACGCTAGTCAGGCTATCAAGGACGAGTGGTTGCCGGCGTTGGCCGCCGGCACCAGGAAAATGGCATTCGCGATTACTGAGCCCAATGCTGGTTCCAATACCCATAAAGTCACGACCACCGCGCGGTCTAAGGAAGATGGTTTTGTGCTCTCCGGCACCAAATACTGGACTTCCGGGGTCGATGAGGCAGAGGCCATGCTGGTGGTGGCCCGCAATGGCGATGACGCGCAAACCGAGCGCTCTTCGTTATCGCTATTTATTGTTCCCACGGATGCAGCAGGGATCACGCTCAACCAGATACCTGCTGCGTTGATGACGCCGGAAAAACAGTTCATGGTTTTCTTTGACGATGTACAGCTGCCGCGGGAGGCATTGGTGGGCGAGCCGGGCGCCGGACTCAAGCAGGTGTTCGTCGGCCTTAACCCCGAACGAGTTTCGGCAGCGGCCATTAACAATGGCATCGCCCGTTATGCGCTGTCTCAGGGGTCGCGTTATGCCAAGGAGCGGACAGTCTGGAAAACGACAATTGGTGCTCACCAGGGGGTGTCACATCCACTGGCGGAATCCTACATTAACGTACAGGCGGCCCGTCTTCTCACAGCCCGCGCAGCTCAGCTGTTTGATGCTGGCGAGGAAGCGGCGGAGGCCGCCAACATGGCGAAGTTCTGCGCCGCGGAAGCTTCCCTCAAGGCCCTTGACCAGGCCATGCAGGTACATGGCGGCAACGGCCTGTCCTATGAATATGGTTTGGCGGACCTGTGGTTCATTGCGCGCCTGCACAAGACGGCGCCGGTGAGCCGGGAAATGATCCTGAACTATGTGGCCCAGCACAGTTTGGGTCTCGAAAAGAGCTACTGATTGCCCGGTGCCGGGACGATGGGGGGTGTGATGAACGTGAATCTCGCTGATATGCTGCGTGACCATGCGCTCCAGCGTCCGCATGCCCCTTGTCTGAGCTTTGTTGATGAAACCCTGAGCTACGAGCAGCTGCATCAGCGCAGCAGCCAGCTGGCGAACGCCTTGCTGCAGCGAGGGTTGGTCGTCGGGGATAGGGTCGCAATTGTCGCGCGCAATGCGCCGGTTTTCTATGAGCTCGCTTTCGCCTGCGCCAAAGCCGGCTTGATTATGGTGCCGATCAACTGGCGTCTCTCGGCCCGGGAGCTGGACGATATTCTGGTTGATGCGACCCCGGGGGCAGTATTTGCAGACGCCGAGTTCGCCGATAAGCTGCCGGGCACGGTGTCAACCATGATGCTCGATGAGAGCTACGCCGCGTGGCGGAACGCGGCTTCTGACTCCGACCCGCATACGCCGACTACCAGCGACGATACAGTCCTGCTGCTTTACACCTCTGGTACCACCGGCAGGGCCAAGGGTGCCATGATTTCCCACCGCAATATGACTTTCACCAGCCGCATGGCGCATGAGGTCTGGGGCTTTGGCTCCGACAGCGTCAACCTGGTGGCAGGTCCGCTGTTCCATATAGGTGGTATTGGCTATGGCATGATGGCGCTTACCCAGGGCGGCCACACCGTGTTGCTGCAGCAGCCGTCCCCGCGCCCGGCCCTGGATGCTATTGTCCGCCACCGAATAACCCATGCCTTTCTCGTACCCGCCGTGATTCAGAGCCTGGTGGAGGCTGACGGGGTCGACGACATGGACCTCACCAGCCTGCAGCTGATCGCCTACGGAGCCTCCCCGATCAGTGGAACGCTGCTTCTGCGGGCGATGAAAGTGTTCGGCTGCGGTTTCAGTCATGCCTACGGCCTGACCGAGACTTCGGGGACTGTGATTACCCTGCCTCCCGAGGCGCACGACCCCTATGGAGATGGCGCGGCACGTTTGCGGTCCTGTGGTCGGCCGGTGCCCTGGGTCGAGATAGACCTGTTCGATCCGCAAACGGACCTGCCTGTGAACGAGGGTGATGTGGGTGAGATCCGCGTGCGTTCCGGAATGACCATGACTGGATACTGGAACAATCCAGAGGAGACTCGCGCCACTTTTGCAGCGGGTGGCTGGTTGCGGACCGGTGATGCGGCGTGGCGAGACGCGGCCGGCTACTACTACATCCACGATCGATTCAAGGACATGATTGTCTCTGGTGGTGAAAACATCTATCCGACGGAGGTCGAGAACGTGCTCTATGAGCATCCTGATGTGGCGGCTACCGCCGTTATCGGCGTGCCGCATGAGCGTTGGGGAGAAACGCCAAAGGCGGTTGTGGTCAGGCGTTCCGGGAGCGCAGTGAGCGAGCAGGAGTTGATCGAGTTCCTGCGCCAGCGTCTCGCTCACTACAAGTGTCCGACATCCGTCGAATTTGTTGAGGACATGCCGCGTAGTGCGTCCGGCAAAATATTGAAGCGGGAGCTGCGCCTGATGGAGTGGCCGGCCAGGAAGGAGGCACATTGAATACTCAGTCCGACGCAAGAAAAGTTAGCCCGCCCGACATTCATCCACTGGCGGCATTGCTGCGTGGCTTTGCCGTGGACTTCATAACCGGGCATGACATTGCGGTGGCCGAGCGGATCATGGCTCCTGAGTACTGCCTCAGTATTGGTGGCCATCTCCTGAACGGTCGTGACGCCGAATACCTTCCGCCGACTGCCGCCCAGATCCATCAGTTCCCGGGGCTGTGTGTCACGGTGCACGACGTGATTTATGGGGAAAACGCCCTGGCCATGAAATTTACCGAACACGGTGCATCCTCAAGAGATGGTGGCCGCGCAGCCACCTGGCGGGGTGTCACCCTTTTTCGAACTGATGGCCGGAAACTTAGCCGGGGCTGGGCTGAAGAAGATTACTTCGCGCGCAAGCGTCAATTGACGACAGGTATTTGTGATGCGGTTGACCCCCCGCACCCGATGCCATGGGATGTGCAGCCCGCCGCGCCGGACCTTGAGGTTGAATCGGTAGCGCGACGCTGGCTCTGTTCTGGCGAAGGGCGTGCGGGGTTTCCTGGCGCGAACTGGTTATCAAAAGTCGATGATTCAGACCCGCAACCGGATGCCCTGGTTGACATCCAGGCGACGACTATTGACGAGCTCTTTTCTGCCGGCAACCGGGTAGCTTTTCACCTGCAGCACGAGGCGCGTTACAGAGGGGGGTTCGCAGGCCTGGATTCCGCGCTGGTCGGTAGCGCGGTAACTGTGCGCGCCGCAGGCATGCTGACGGTTTGCGGTGGTGAAGTGGTGGAGGCCAGCATCACCACAGACCGGCTCGGGTTGTATCGTTCGCTCAGATTCGGATAGCAGGTGCGGGGGTAACGCCCGCGTGTATTGAACACGAACTCTTACGGTCTAGCAGATATGAATAATAATGGACAACCGACTTCGCGCATCTTCTACGGCTGGTGGCTGATACTTGTCTGCCTGCTGATCCAGGCCGTAGGATTTGGTACCTCTCTATACCTGTACAGCGTGATGATAGGCGCGATCGGAGCCGAGTTCGAAGGCAGTCGCTTTGTCATGATGATGGGTGTTTCGGGGATGCTGTTGTTGGTAGGTCTTATGTCACCGAAGATCGGGTCCCTGCTGGATCGCTACCCGGTGAAGCGGGTATTGATAGTTGGCGCGGTGGTCATGGGGAGCGGCTTCATCCTCATGGCCTTCTCCACGAACATTTATCATGTGGTTGTCTGCTACGCGATGTTCATCGCACTCGGTATGACCGTTCTCAGCCCCCTTTCCTGCTCTCTGCTGCTTACGCGCTGGTTTGTACGTCATCGTGGCCTGGCACTGGGCATTTCTGCTCTTGGTACCCAGTTCGGCGGCCTGGTTTTTCCTCCCGTGGTCGCGGCTATCTCTGTTGCCTACGACTGGCGGGTCGCGGCTGTCAGCCTTGGGATATTCATCATCGGTTTCGTGCCGGCACTGGCCTGGTTCTTTGTCCACGATCACCCGCGGGAAAAGGGTCTGTATGCGGACGGTGACAGTGCTGCCGGCGTAGGGGACGCTTTCGGAGAGGGGGAGCAATCCAGCGAAGCCGGCGCGACAAAGAAGGTCGATTTCTCCATGCGGGCGATCTACACGAGTACCAACTTCATCATCGTAGTGGCGATTATCACTTTCATGTCGATGATTTACTCGGGGCTGTTGTCCAACTTTTCCCTGATCGCAGTAGACAAGGGTGAAACCTTGCAGCGAGGCGCATTTCTGGTGTCGCTTATGTCTCTGGTGGGCATGGTGTCCAGCCCATTGCTCGGTCGCCTCAGTGACATGCTGAGCGTTCGCAAAACCCTGCTCGTTTTGACTGCCAGCGCGTTGCTCGCCCTGGTGCTTTTTCATCAGGCGCAGGGCTACGGCGTGCTTGTTGCTGCCGTGGTCTGCTTCGGATTCTTCGGGGGTGCTGTAGTGCCAGTGTGGTCCGCAGCCCTTAGCCGTCTTTACGACAGCCGCATATACGGTCGGGTGCTGGGGGCGTCGAGCGCGGTGGTCTATTCCCTCGCGGCTCTATCTGCGCCGACCATCGGTCTGCTCTATGACCTCACCGAGAGCTACCAGATAACCTTTGTGATACTCGCGAGTATTGCGACTTTGCTCATACTCTCGATTAGCAAAATCAAGCCCCAGTCGCACCTGATGCCCGAAGCCCGGTAGATGATACGCCTCTCTGGCCGGCGGGAATGACTTAACGTCCCGTTATAGGAAAATTTACGCCATGACAGTCAATACATGTGTTGACAGATGGATGCAGAAGCGTAATATCAACTACAGTGTTGATGGAGTGTAGTGTTTTCTGTCGTTCTCTTGTCGGTGGCACCCCGACAGAGGTGTGAGTAGAAGATCCAACCAATATAAAAGAAAGAGGAAGAGAAAATGGCTAGATATCTTGCCGGCGTAGCGTCCGCCCTTGCGATGGTGACGGCTGTACAATCCTCAGGTGTTATCGCGCAGGGCTCTCAGCCCCGTTCGGGAGCGATGCTCGAAGAAATCCTGGTGACCGCTCAGCGGCGAGCTGAAACCATGGAGCGCACTCCCATCTCCATTGCGGTGCTCAGCAGTGAAGCGCTGGAAACGCAGGCGATTGTCTCGGAGCTTGACCTGCAGACGGCGCTGCCGGGCGTGACTGTCAGGGCTGGTCAGAGCGCCAACCAGCTCAACTACGCAATTCGCGGTCAGACAGTAGATACCTTCAGTAGCTCGCGGCCCGCGGTACTGCCCTATTTCAACGAGGTGCAGGTTGGTGGTTCAGCGTCCACAGCTTTCTACGATCTCGGATCCGTGCAGGTCCTGAAGGGGCCGCAGGGTACCTTGTTTGGTCGAAACTCTACCGGTGGTGCGGTTCTGTTTACCTCGGCCAAGCCCGAGGAAGAGTTCGGCGGCTTTGTCAGTGGCTGGATGGGAAATTTCGATGAAACCAAGGTTGATGGCGCAGTCAACATTCCCATCGTCGATGACAAGGTGCTTTTACGGTTGTCCGGATTCTACCAGCGCCGCGACGGCTATCAGTACAACCTGTTCAATGATACGAGGCTGGGTGATGTTCGGCGCAAGAATGGCCGGATAAGCCTGACCCTGCGTCCTACGGACACGATCAGCAACGATCTCGTGATCGATTATGCAAAGTCCGATGGCAACAACCTGACCAGCGTGTCCTACAACACTCTCGGGGTCGGTGAGGGGAATCCCTTTGTGTCCACACCCTTCCTGTATTCGCCGCTGGTCGATACGGCTTTTGGGCCCGGTGCCTGGGAGGCCTTCCTCGGCGCGCACCCAGGTGCTGACCCTGAAGGCTGGGTCGCCTCAGTGGAGAAACAGCAGCGGCGCGGCCCGTTCACAGTGAACGTTGATGCACCCAACTTCCACGAAGGCGAGAACCTGCTCATCTCGAATATAACTACCGTTGATCTGGGCAATGACATGCAGATCAGGAACGTTCTCGGTTATACCAATATCGACTTTCTGAACGGCAGTGAATTCGACGGCACGCCTTTTCCCGCTGATGACAATGGCACGGTGGGTCGCGGTGGCACCCTGAAGCAGTTCTCCGAAGAAATACAGCTTTTGGGTGAAGCCTTCGACGGTCAACTTTCCTACGTGACGGGTATCTTCTACTCTGACGAGGAGGAAGATGTCTATTCCTTGAGTGTGCTGTTTGATCTGCTGCCCTCGGGCCCACCGGTGAATCAGGTCAATAATGGCATTACCAAGAACGAGACGATTGCGGGTTATGCGCAGGGAACACTCGACCTGGGTGATATTGTCGGCGTCGAGGGTATGTCCTTCACTGCAGGGGCAAGATATTCCTCCGAGGATGTCAGCTTCTTCCGTTACGCGGATGACACATTCATCGCCAATCCGGCACCTCCGGGTGCAGTATTCCTGAATCCGCTGGAAGACACCTTTAACCAGTTGAGCTGGACAGTCGGGCTGGAGCAGCAGGTCAATGAAGAGCTGCTCCTGTACGTCAAGTCGCGTCGCAGCTTCCGCAGCGGTGGATTCAACTATTTTGCGCCACCTCTGCCCGGTTTCGGTAACCAAGGTGGGGCAGAATATGATGAAGAGACCGCGACTGACGTGGAGTTCGGGGCCAAGTATTTCGGAGCAATCGGCGACGCCCCCCTGCGGGTGAACTTTGCCGCCTATCGCATGTGGATTGAGGAAATCCAGCGCTCCAACTATGTTGAAGTGTTCGGCGCTCTTGCGGGCATCACGGTGAATGTTCCAGAGGCGGAGATCACCGGCTTCGAGTTGGATGCGGTTGTCAGTCCGACCGAGTGGTTGTCGCTAGGGGCTGCAGTGAGCTACACGGATGCGGAATTCACGAAGAATCTGGTGTCAGTACTCGGCAATCCCGAGGTGGCTTTTGGTCCTTACCCAGATAGTCCGGAATGGTCGGGGTCAGTATTCGCGGATATTTCCTTCCCGGTAGCAGATCGATATACCGCATCACTCCGCTCTGAGGTGTACGACCAGACCGAGACCTTTTTCAGCTCCACGGGCGACACCCTCAATCCCGGCACCCGCATTCCGGGGTATACCGTAGCAAACTTCCGCTTGAGTCTGGAGGATGAAGCGGCGGGCTGGACTATCGCTGCGCACGTGAAAAATGCCTTTGACGAGACATACTATGTCGGTGGTGTCGGGTTTGCGAGTCTGTTTGCTGTCAACACGGTAGTCCCTGGCGCGCCGCGGACCTATATGCTTGAGGCCCGATACAGGTTCTAGCGTTGGGGTCGGGCCGAATCCTGGATGCACGGTGTCAATGTGCCTCCAGGTTTTCGTTGCCTGACAGCCAGTGGTAGAGGTGCTGCAGGAGAGCAATCATGCAAATGCCTTCATTTCGGTTGGATGGCAAAGTCATCATTATCACTGGTGCTGCCAGTGGCATTGGTGCAGGTCTTGCCCGGGGCGTGGCGCATTTCGGTGCGGCGGTGGCTTGCGTGGACGTCTCCGCTGACGGGCTCAGGCAAACGGTTGCGGACATTGAGGATAGCGGCGGCCGCGCAGTGGCGATCAGCGCCGATGTGCGCGAGGAGGGCTCGCTGGCGGCCGCGGTGAACCAGGTCGAGAAGGACCTGGGTCCGCTCGCCGGGGCCCTGAACTGTGCTGGCGTCCACGACAGCTTCGCCGCGGAATCCATGACCTTGCAGCAGTGGCAGCGTGTGGTGGATATCAATCTCTCAGGCATTTTCCTCAGCTGTCAGGCTGAAGGCCGGGCACTGATCCGCAACGGCGGCGGCAGCATCGTCAATATCGGCTCCATATCGGCGCATATCGCCAACCGGGGCCTGAAGCAGGTGCATTACAACGCAGCCAAGGCCGGCGTTGCCCACTTTTCCAGATCCCTTGCGGTGGAATGGGCGGAGCATGGTATTCGGGTCAACGTGGTCAGCCCCGGCTATACCGCGACGCCGATGGCCAAGAGCCCCGAGGTGTGGCCGCTGGTCAAGCATTTGGTGGAGGACATACCGATCGCGCGTATGGCTGAAGTTGAGGAGCTTATTGGTCCCGCAGTTTTCCTGTTGAGTGACGCCAGTTCTTACTGCACAGGTATGGATCTGCTGGTGGATGGCGGCGCGGTATGCTGGTAACAGAGAGGTTTGCAGACATGTTCAAATATGCAGGAAAAACGGGTCTCGTGATCCCGCTGCTGATTACAGCAATGCTGGGGTCCCCTGGCTCATTGGCGCTGGAAGCCTCGGGGCGAGTTGTCGACATCGCTGGCAAGCCCGTGCCACATGTCAGGTTGCGATTTGCCAGTGACCAGTCAGTACCCTATTCGACCAGCGTGTTCTCCGGTCCCGATGGTACTTTTGTGGCCAGCATTCCGGATAGGAATCTGGACCGGGTAGAGCTCGATGTATTTCGAATCGGCTGGCAAGCGACCGGGGTTGAAACCACTCCCCGGGCAAACGGCGTGACTCTGACGGTGACGCTGCAGTCGATTGAGAACGTTGCGGATCAAGTGCCCTCATCGGCCTGGCTGCAAGGGGACCCCGATTCGACTGCTTACCACATGACAACGCTGCAGTGTTCCAATTGTCACCAGCTCGGGTCTGAGCGCGTGCGCAAGTTCTCCGCCAAGCTGGCGTCGCTGCCCGCGGAGCAGCGTTCTGAGGCCTGGCTGGAAAGATCAGTAGAAGACCTTTCCTACGACGGCAAGCGGGGAGCATGGCGCGAGAATGAAAGCACCCCTGCGAAGGGAAAAATTGAAGCCTGGGAAAGCATGGTGCAGTACATGCGCCTCGTCACTCTACGCCTGGGTGAACAGAACAAGCTGCGCTGGGGGCTGGAGGAGGGCAGCGATTTCTACAATGCACTGCTGCAGCCTGAAACCAGCCTGTTTGTCCCCAGAGATATGGAAATCGTGGTGCCGAACCTGGCGCGCAATTTCCCCGTGGAGTTCGACCGCTTTACGGGCTTCAATGATGTCGAGCGGCTTGGTGCCTATGGGGCTGGTACGGGTACAATCATTGAGGAGTACGTACTTCCCACCTTTGGTTGGACCAGGGAGATCGCGATTGCACCCGGATCGGACCGGGTCTGGTTCCTGGAGACCGACAAGGATCGTCTTGGTGCCCTGAATCCTGTCGACGGTTCGGTTGAGTGGTTTCCCGTCCCCGGCAAGGGGCAACAGGGGCCACACACCATGAATGCGGATGCGGAAGGGAACCTCTGGGTGGCCCTTGAGGACAGTTTCTATATTGGTCGGTTCAACACCGCTACCCGGGAATGGCGGATGTACCCACCACCAGCCGGCAAGGCATTCGGTGTCACCCATGATTTCGCCTATAACTCTGATCGGCAGGTCCAGCCAGACACGGGTGGGCGGATCTGGATTACCGATCTGGGGATGAATGAATTGTGGGGTATAAACGTAGAGTCGGGTGAGATATCGACCTACACGATGCCCATCGCTATAGGTGAGTCCAATTTTCACTCCCTGCTGTATGGCGCGGCCTACGACAGCGAGCGCGATCGGGTTTGGTGGGCGCAGTTGCACGGCTATGTTGGCAGCTTTGACCCGGTGAAAAACCACGTTGAGCGCATTGTCCCCTTTGATCGTGGTGCCGGTCCCCGGCGGCTGGCGATACAGGATGACGGTATTCTATGGATACCCCTGTACGGCTCCAGTGAGCTGGTCAAATTTGACAGCATCGCCGGGATCGAGCTGGCGCGCTTTAGCATACCTGATCCTGGTGCCGGCCCTTATGGGGTTACCCTGGACAAGAAGCGCAATGCGGTTTGGGCGGCGACGTCCAATTCTGACCGGATTTACCGTTTCAATATCGCCACGGAGACCTGGCAGCACTATCCCATGCCGCGCAAGGAAGCCTTCATCAGAATGATTGAGGTCGACCCGGTAAGCGGCGATGTCTGGACAACCTATGCGAGCCTGCCTGTCGGCAAGCGCGACCCCGCCGTGTTTGGCACCGAAAGTGCCAACAACATTATAGTAAGACTGCGTCCGGGGGATTGATAAAGTATGGCTGGAAGACTTGACGGCAAGGTGGCCGTTGTAACCGGTGCGGGTGGCGCGATGGGCGCTGCAATGGTCAGGCGTTTTTGTGCCGAGGGCGCCCGTGTTGTCGCGGTGGATGTAAACGCGGCAAAGGATGTGCTCGCAGATGAGCTTGGCGAACGTTGCGTGTCGTTTACCGCAGATGTCGCCAGCAGCCTCCAGGTGCAGGCCATGCTGCAAACAGCGCTGGACCGATTCGGGCGTCTCGACATCCTATGTAACAACGCCGCCGTGCAGGGCTACTTGCGTCTGACGGGTGACTACGAAGTGGAAGAGTTTGACCGCGTCATGGCCGTCAATGCCCGCGGTGTCTTCCTCGGCATGCGCTATGCCATACCTATTATGCTGGAGCTGGGTGGCGGCTCTATCGTCAACACCGCCTCGATGGCGGCGAAAGTGGCATTCCCGCAACTTGTAGCCTATTCCGCCTCCAAGGGCGCCGTGATGATGATGACCAAGAACGCCGCGGTGGAATACGCTGACCGTGGAATCCGGGTCAATTGCTTTTGCCCGGGCTCCATTGATACAGCGATGCTGAATAACATGCCGCAGGAGTACATTGATGCGGTGATTGCGGCCAATCCGGTCAAGCGGGTTGGGCGGCCCGAAGAAATCGCTGATCTGGCACTGTTTCTTGCCAGCGATGAGTCCTCATTCATCACCGGTACTGAAATTATGATTGATGGTGGCTATACAGCCCTGTAGCAAGATCTGTCTGGCCGCTGGACGTGCGGAGATTGAACATGAATAAAAAGAGGTGGGTTCTCATGAGAAATCAGTACCTGGTAGTGTTTCCTTTGCTGGCAGTGTTGTCGGGCTGCAACCGTGAATCCCAGATCGAAGAGTCTGCTGTGGCAGTATCTGTCGAGCCATCGGCGGTAACGCAAGACACGGTTCTGGAGCCGGTGATCAGGGGGCAGGTTCTCAATGCCGAAGGTAATCCGGAAGCCGGCGTCTGGGTGATAGCGGAAACCGGAGATTTGCCCACAAATTATCGAAAGATAGTCGTGACCAATGACGAAGGCCGTTTCGTCCTGCCGGAGATGCCCGGGGGGGATTACCAGGTGTGGGTGCGTGGCTACGGCCTGGCTGACTCGAGCAAGACAGCTGCTCAGGTCGGAGACCAGCTTGAGCTGAAGGTCAGGACGGCAAAAAACGCCGCTGAGGCTGCCTCAATTTACCCTGCCAACTACTGGCTGGCACTTATGGATCCGCCCTCGGACGATGCGGTAAAGAACGCTGAATTTCCCTACCCCTCTGCGGAGGACTGGCTCGGTCAGATGAAGCTGAACTGCACAATCTGTCATCAGCCTGGCAGCATGCTCGTCAGAACTCTGGCATCCTCCCGGGGAGCGGTCGAGCATGGTTTGAAAAAAGCCGGTGAGATGCACATGCTCGCCGCGCAGCTTAATCAAAATGTTCTGCTGGACGTGATGGAGAGCTGGGGCAAGAAAATTGCTTCCGGCGAGACACCAGAGTCGCCCCCACGGCCTCAGGGTTTAGAGCGCAACCTGGTCATTACTCAATGGGAATATGGCGGCAAATATACCTACGCCCATGACGTCATCTCCACTGACAAACGCGATCCAAGCCTGTATCCCGACGGCAAGATCTATGGTTTGGATATCGGCAATGACTGGCTGCTGGAGTTGGACCCCAAGAATCACAGCGTGGCAGAAATCAAACTGCCTGCTTACGAACATGCGGTGCCCTGGTGTGAGCAAACGTACAAGCCGCTGGGTGGTGCGGAGGAGATTGACGTCGGTGCCCGTCTGCTGGGATGTCCGGAGGACGGAGTTGTCTCAGCCCACCCGGGCGCCTATCAGAATCCGGCCAATGCCCATAACCCGATGCTGGATGCCAGCGGCAGGCTATGGATGACCGTGCAGGTTCGCCGCGAGTGGGGCGAGGATATGCCGGACTTCTGCAACCGGGATACACTGATTGCCAGCGAGTACCACCACCGTCAGTTGGGCTACCATGACATCGCTACCGGCGATTTTGTGCCCGTGGACACCTGTTTTGGCACCCACCACTTGCAGTTTGACGACAAGGGCGTGCTCTGGGTCAATGGCGACAGCAACGTTGTTGGCTGGCTCGACACCAACGTATTTGACCCTAACAAGCCCGAAACCCTGGAAGCCGCCATGGGCTGGTCCGAAAGCAAGGTCGATACTGATGGCGACGGTGTCGCGGATAAGCCGATCATCGGGTTTCGCTACAGCATCATTCCTAACCCTGTCAGGAGCGATGTGTGGATAGCCATCCCCCCCGGTTCCTACGGTAAGCACCCGACCTATGGTGACCGGGGCTATATTGAGCGCTTCGACCCTGCAACCGGGACCCATGAGGTCTACAAGCCACCGGCTCCTGCCTCGGGCGCGCGCGGAATCGACGTCGACACCAAAGGCAATATCTGGGCAGGCATGGCGGGTAGCGGCCATTTGGCGCGTTTTGATCGCACCAAGTGCAAGCAAACCTGGGGAGCCGGTGACCAGTGTCCGGAAGGCTGGACCCTGTGGGAGACCCCCGGCCCCCGGTTTAAGGGTGCGGAGGGCAAAGGGGCCGATTTCCACTACTACACCTGGGTGGATCAGTTTGACACCCTGGGTCTTGGTAAGGACACCGTGATTGTCAACGGCACCAACTCCGATTCCCTGATTGCTTTCAGGCCGGATACTGAGGAGTTCACGGTGATCCGTATCCCCTACCCGATGATAACATTCACCCGGGGAGTTGATGGTCGGATTGATGACCGCGAGGCAGGGTGGAAGGGCCGCGGGTTATGGTTTACTAACGGACTCGATCCCGTTTTCATGTCCGAAGTGCCGAGAACCTACGTCGGCAAGGTTCAATTGCGGCCGGACCCCCTGGCACACTGACGCGTACGTTCGTCGTTCCGGGGCCTGCGTCTGCAGGCCCCGGAACGACTTCTCACACGGTAACTAGTCCTAAGGCTTTACTCTCGTCGCCTATCGATTTATCAATGGTTGTGTTGACAAATCGTTCTTCGAGTGTATTATCAACTGCAGTGTTGATTTATTCGCGTCCACTGTGCGCGTGCTCAGCTTTCATGGCAGTGGTCTGGAGCGCCGTTGCGCAAGTTCCATGATTCCGTCTGCTAGCAACACCGCAAGGCTATAACATAACGAGGTAATCTCAATGAACGCTTGTCATGCAGTACCCGATACGACCCGTACGTTCTTCAAGTCACTACTGGTAGCCGCGATGTCAGCTGCAGTGGTTTCTTCGCCAGTTGCGTTGGCGCAGGGCAGGGCCAATGCGCTGTTGGAAGAAGTGATGGTGACGGCGCAGAAGAAATCCGCAGCCGAAGCTTCACAGGATGTGCCTATAGCGATCTCTGCCTACTCAGGCGACAAGGTCGAGGCCATGTTCGCAGTAAATCTGGTGGACATTGGCACCACCGCGCCTAACGTACACCTCGCTGAACAGGGCACCTCCCCCCACACTGGCAACTTCATTATTCGTGGCATGGGCACAGCGGGCCAGAGTATTCCCTCGTCGGACCCGGCCGTTGGCGTGGTGCAGGATGGCATGCCGTTTGGCCTGATCTACGGGGTTGTAACTGACCTCTTCGATATCGAGTCCATCGAAATCCTTCGTGGCCCGCAGGGTACCTTGTTTGGCCGCAACGTAACCGGGGGAGCGGTGATTATTCGCACCACGCGCCCTACTGAGGAGTTCGAGGGCAAGATTAAGGGTGTCGTGGGTTCCCACGGGCAGAAGGAAATCAGCACCGTTCTCACCGGACCTCTGGCGGATCGCTGGTCCGGCAAGCTCGCCGTTCTCGCCAAAGATCGCGACGGCTTGTGGGACAACGTTACTCTCGGCGGCGAGCATGGCGAAGAGGAGTCCCTGATTGTTCGCCCCGGAATCAAGTACACCGGTGACAACTATGATCTGACGCTTTTGACCGAGTACGCAAAGATCGAAGGCGATGGTATGGCGCCGCGGAATTTCTACCTTTTTGGAGAGGAAATTGATCCATGGGCTGATAATTCCACTTCTACCGATACTGAAGGCGCAATTGATATCGACTGGTTCAATATAGTTCTTGAGCACAATCTGGACCTCGCCGGCGGCACATTGACTACAAACCTCAGCTATCGGGATTTCGAACAGAAGTTCTGGGGCGATATTGATGGTGCTCCGGGCTTCAACCGCTTCGAATTCGCTGAAGGAACGGGCTTGCTCCAGGAGCAGGTGGCGTTTGAGACACGCTGGTCGGGTGACCTCAGTGATCGGCTGAATATCACGGTGGGGGTGAACCTGATGGATCAGGAATACACCTACCGCGAACGCCGACTGGTGGTTGACCTGCTGGAGCAGCCAGCGGAATCGACCATCGAGCACGCTACTGCAGGCCTGTTTGCCCAGGCGGAGTACCGCCTCACAGACAGCCTGTATCTGACGTTGGGTGGTCGTTACTCCTACGAGAAGAAAGATGCGGAAATCGGGGTCATCGGTGACCCGCAAGGGGTGGGAACTTGCTCGGTTGTGGTGGGCGATATTCCGGCTGCACGCAGAGTAAACTGGAGCGATTGCCGACAGGTCTTTGAAGATGATGAGAGCTGGGGCAACTTTACCCCGAAAATCGGCCTGACCTGGGACGTCAACGAACAGATCATGGCCTACACCAGCTACACGCGTGGCTTCCGCAGCGGTGGTTACAACGTCCGCTTTGCTGACGCCAGTCTTGTCAGCACGCCAGAAAATCCGACGTCTACTCCCGGGCCATATGATGAAGAAGTGGTCGACGCTTACGAGGTGGGAGTCAAGTCAGAGTTGTCTGGAGGACGCGTGCGCATGAATCTGGCGCTCTTCTACAATGAGTACGAAGACCTCCAGCGCTCGGCCAACAATCAGTCCGGAGTACAACAGATATTCAATGCTGCTAGCTCGACTACGCAGGGCTTTGAATTCGACATCGTTGCAGCGATTACGGATAACGTAACCTTGGAATTCTCTCACGGCTACACTGATGCAGAGTATGAAGAGGCGGACTATCTGGAAGCCGCTCGTGGGCTGCCCGCGAGCAGTTTCAAGCTGCAGATGGTGCCTGAGAACACTACCAGCGCTGCGGTGACTTTTGATCACGCGGTAGGTAACGCCGGATACCTTACCTGGCGCCTCGCCTACTCTTACATGGACGATGTCGCCAGTGATGATTTCAACTTTCTGATTGTTCCTGCTTACGAGCTCTACAATGCCAGCCTCTCATACACCAATGCCGCAGAGAATCTAAAGGTATCGCTGTTTGGACGCAACCTGAAGGACGAGGTCTACTCGCATTTTGGCTTCGACAACACTTCGATTGGTTCACGCACGGTGTGGTTGGCTCCACCAAGAACCTACGGTCTGGAAGTCGTCTACAACTTCTGAGTTCGCTTCGCGGTAGTTGCATCCCACGCGGCTGCACTACCGCGCTTTTTTTTCCGAAACCCGTTATCCATTCAATCAGGTACCCCGATCATGCGAGAAGCCGTCATTGTTTCTACCGCCCGTACTCCTATAGGCCGTGCCTTTCGCGGCGCGCTCAACAACATAAAATCCCCGACTCTTGCAGGTCATGCGATTGCCCATGCTGTGAAACGCGCAGGCATAGACGCTGAGCGAGTAGAAGATGTTATTCTCGGGACGGTGCTTGGGGCGGGTACCGCCGGCCTTAATGTCGCCCGCAATGCGGCACTGGCCGGGGGGTTACCGGTAACGGCCGGGGCGCAAACTATCGACCGTCAATGTTCCTCCGGACTTATGGCCATCGCGACCGCTGCGAGGCAGATCATGGTGGAAGGCATGGATGTCGTGGTTGCCGGAGGACAGGACAATATATCCGCGCTGCAGAACCAGTACCTCAAGTGGGTGCAAGAGGAAGCGGACGAGAATGTAGTGCAGAAGCAGGAGCATGCCTACATGGGCATGCTCCTGACTGCCGAACATGTGGCCCGCAAATATGGCATCAGCCGGGAGGTGCAGGATACCTACGCGCTACAGTCGCAGCAGCGTACCGCGGCGGCGCAGGCTGCTGGCCGGCTCGACGCTGAAATAGTACCAATAACCGCGTTACAGAAGCTGGTTGACAAGGAATCCAGGGAGGTGTCCTACCGGGAAGTCACCCTCGACAGGGATGAAGGTAACCGTGCTGATACGACGCTGGAAAGCCTGCAAAGTCTTGGGCCGGTTATCGAGGGCGGCTGCATTACTGCGGGCAATGCCAGCCAGTTGTCGGACGGCGCATCGGCCTGTGTGCTGGTAGAACGCAAGCTTGCCGAGCAGCAGGGGTTGCAGCCGTTGGGGCTTTACCGCGGGATGAGCGTGGTGGGTAATGCACCAGAAGAAATGGGTATTGGGCCGGTATACGCGGTTCCAAAGCTCCTGAAACAGCACGGGTTGGGTATTGGTGACATCGGTCTCTGGGAGCTGAACGAGGCGTTCGCGGTGCAGGCGGTCTATTGTCGCGACACTCTGGGCATTGATCCCGAGCTCTACAACGTCAACGGTGGCGGAATTTCGATCGGCCACCCCTACGGCATGACCGGTTCGCGACTGGTGGGCCATGCACTTATCGAGGGCAAGCGTCGCGGAGTTCGTTACGTGGTAGTCACCATGTGCGTCGGCGGCGGCATGGGCGCTGCGGGTCTGTTCGAAGTCCTGTAGCCGCAAAAAAAAGGGCCACTATGGGAATAGTGGCCCTGACTCCGGCCTCGTGTGTTGCTCAGTTGGCGTCATCCACCTTTCGCATATCAAACCCTTCCCACTGGTTTGCCATGACCTTGTGCAAGATGCGGCGATAGCCGCGCACGCCGCCGGAGTAGGGCATGAACACGTGCGGCTTGCCCGGAACCTCGTCACCCATATAGTACGAACGAGCCTTTGGGTAGAGAGTCTCCTGAGAGCGCTCATTCACGTGCTGAACCCACTTTTGCTCTGCATCAGGTCGTGCCTCCACCTCATCCAGGTCCCGGGCATTCATATCGGTGATCATGTCGCGAATAAAGTCCGCGTGGTCTTCTGTGGAGACCAGCACGTTGCTGAGCAGCGACGGACTACCAGGGCCGACCATGATGAAGAGATTAGGAAATCCGGTGGTACTCAAGCCGAGGTAGTTGGCGGGGCCATCGCTCCACTTTTCTCTCAGTGTCACACCGCCACGGCCAATAATCGCCGGTGCGAGAATTGAGCCGGTAAACACGTCGAACCCGGTGGCAAAGATAATCATGTCCAGCGGGTACTCTCCGGCCTTGGTCCGGATACCGTTTGCGGTGAATTCGACGATAGGGTGCTCCTTGATATCAACCAGCTCCACGTTGTCTCGATTGAAGGCTTCGTAGAATCGGTGGTCCACCGACGGACGCATGGCCCCGAAAGGAAAACCGCGCGGCGTGAGCTTTTCGCGCACCACGGGGTCGTGCACTTTTTCTGCGATCTTGCGATGAACGAACTCCACAACCCTGTCGTTGGCCTCTTCGTTGAGCAGGATGTCGTGATAGGCGAGTGCAAAGCCGAATCCCAGGCGGTTCCAGGCCCTCTCCAGAACTTGTTCGCGAACATCGGGTGGATCTTCCAGCAGTGACTTTTTGTTGGGTATGAATCCCAGACCGCTGGGAGAATTGCGGGCCTGTTCGCGTCGAGCCGGGTAGCCGGCCTTGATGGCTGCGTCTTCCGCGTCGCTGATATGGGCGTGGCATGCCGGAATGCTGTAGTTCGCTGTGCGCTGGAAGACGCAAAGATGTGCCGCCTTTTCGGCAATGACGGGGGTCATCTGTACACCGGATGAACCGGTGCCAATGATGCCGACGCGCTTGCCGATGAAGTCGACCGGATGACGGGGCCACAGGGCGCTATGGTAAACCTCACCCTGAAAATGGGCTTCACCCGGAAAATCGGGTTTCTTCGGTTTCGACAGTTGCCCGACCGCCATCACCACAAAGCGCGCGGTAATGGGACCACCACGACTGGTGGTTACCGTCCAGTTCGCCGCGGCCTCATTGTAGGTGGCGGATTCCAGCCTCGTGCTGAACTCAATGTCCTTGCGCAGCTCAAACTTGTCTGCGACATGGCGGATGTAGTCGAGAATTTCGCTTTGCTGTGCGTAGCGCTCGGTCCAGCGCCACTCCTGCTCAAGTTCTTTCGAAAACCCATAGGAATAGTCATAACTCTCAACATCACAGCGGGCGCCCGGATAGCGATTGTAGTTCCAGACACCGCCGACTTCGTCCGAGGCTTCGATGACTCTGCAATTCAGCCCCTCCTTTCGCAAGGTGTACAAGGCTCTCAAGCCCGCAAATCCGGCACCGACGATCAGTACATCGATCATGTCTTTGGGCATCTTGGTCATCTGGTTCTCCTTCTGGTGGTCTTGGCGGCCCAGCCGGGTTGTATCTCCGGTCAGGATCTTGCTGGGCGCAGGCTGGACAAATTATCAACAAGTGCGTTGCATTTAGTCAACATATATGTTGAACTTAATTTGTCTGGACTATGATTTGGGTCATGCTCGCGGCTTTTTGTGGGCACTGCCGAGCGGAAAATGTAAAGGAAATCGACAATATGAATCAGCGCGCTGACAGTGAATTCCCCTCTGTACGCATAACCCGCGACACACCAGTCGGCTACGAATTGCAGCCGGTGAAAAAGCGGGCCGTAATTCAGTTAATGGGATCGCGGCTTTGGGGGCGCTTCAATCCAAATCACTGGGATCCGGATTACGCGGATTCCACCGGGCTTGATGCCCCGATCCAGACTGGGGAAATGTCCTCCGCCTATATCGCTGAGATGTGCGTCAATCATTTTGGCGCTGACCTGTTTCGCAACGCGCGGATAGTTTGCAAATACATTGCCTCTACCCTGGCGAATGAAGTCATTACTACCCACGGGGTGGTTTCCGCCAAGACACCGGAAGGCGATGGCTACCGGTTCAAGGTAGAGGTCTGGTGTGACAACGAAGCGGGCGAGAAAAAAACGGTCGGTTGGGTGGAGGTCAGCGTCGGTGGTTGACCCGGTGAGAACATCGGCAGAGTGCGGCACATGACAACAGCAAGGAGCAGGGCAATGAAAGAGACAACGGCGGCGTTAAATCAATTGCGCCCTCAGAGTGCCATCCAGGCAGAACAGACACGAGCGTTCATCCGGGGTCTGGAGCAGGATGCCGAGACCTACTGGGATATGGTGCAGGTAGGGGATGAGCTGTCGCGTGATCTTCACATGACTCCGGAGCTGATTATCCTCTATGCCGATGGCGTCGAGGACTTTAACCCCTGGTACGAGGCCTGGAGAATGAACTCGTGGCATATCCCCGGAGAGTCTCCCTTTGGAGGCGCCATCGTACCACCGCTGCTGGTATCGCATTTCATCCTCTCTGTGCAGTTCGACCACACCCGCCCTTTTGCGATCGGCTCGATCCACACTTATCACGATTCTGAAATCCTGGCGCCGATTCCCGTCGGTGCAACGGTCCGTATCACGACTCGCGCCGTGGACAAGTACGAAAAGCGCGGGCGGCGTTATGTGCGCCACGAGGCAGATGTGGTGGACGCGGATACCGGGACACATTACTTCCACGAAACCCGCGACATTCTATCCTTGTAGGGAGACAGCCATGATGCATGAAGCAAAGAGCTTCGTTGTCGACGGCTTGATGGCAGAAGGTTCCGAAGGTGTCCGCTTGTGTGCTTCCAGTTGCGGGGGATGTGGCAGTGTGTATTTCCCACGGACTGTCAGCTGCCGCAACCCCGATTGCTCGTCAACGTCTCTGGAGGAAAAGCTGCTGGAGGGTCGGGGCATACTTTACAGTTATACGATACAGCGCTACCAGCCGCCAAACCTGTTTCGAATCGATAACTGGGAGCCCTATGCGCTTGGCTTGGTGGATCTGCCGGAGGGGATTCGGGTGATGGGAATGTTGTCTGGTTTTGATCTCGACAACATCCGTATCGGCGAGACGGTGAAGCTGATATCCGAATGCCTGTTCACGGATCTGGAGCGGGGAAAAGTGATGACGTACAAGTTTGCTCCCGAGATAACGGGGAGGGACGCGCAGTGAAGCCAGTTTATGTCCTCGGCGTCGGCGCCCACCCGTGGGGGAAATGGCCGAACAAGCCCCAGGTTGCTTTGGCCGTAGAGGCGCTGCAGGCCGCATTCATGGATGCGGGAATTGGCTGGCCGCAGGTCGAAGGCATGGTGGCCGCCAGCTCCCGTTTTGAGGGGGGTATGGGCTGGGGACTGCATGCCAACGAAGTTGTGCAGACGGTGTCTGAGCAGGGTATTCCCTGTATCAATGTGGGCGGCGCCTGCGCTGCAGGCGTTATCGCTTTTCACACGGCCTGGGCGATGATTGCGAGCGGGCAGCACGACGCAGTGGCCGTCGTGGGAGCGGAGCGGATGCCCAAGGGGTTCATTCCGCGACCGCCGGGTAGCCAGGACGATATCAGCGACTCCGACTACCTGCGCTGGGTCGCGATGGGTGCCACTAATCCCGCCTACTGGGCGCTGGAGGCACAGCGCCGCTTTCATGAATACGGCACCACGCCTGAGACCCTTGCACTGGCGGCCGTCCAGATGCGTAGTAATGCCGCGGGTAACCCTTATGCCCGTTACCGCGAGCCGTTGACGGTGGCTGAGGTACTGGCATCGCCGATGGTCTCCGATCCGTTGCATTTATTGCAGATCTGCCCGGTGAGCGATGGCGCGGCCGCTCTGGTGTTGGGCAGTGAACGGTTTCTCGCGCATGTCGACCGGGATCCTGTGCAGGTCGCGGGCTGTGCCGTGGGGTCGGGCCAGTTTGGCGATCCGGCAAGACGCATTCCCACCATTGCCAATAATGTCTTGCCCGGTGTGGCGCATACCAGCGAAGTGGTGGGGGCGGTCAGTCGCGCTCTGAAGATGGCAGGCATGGGGCCCAGAGACGTCGATATTCTGGAGATGGCCGATAATTCAGCGTGGCACCTGCTGGCCTGGCCGGAGCTGTTTGGTATTGTCGAGCCCGGCCAGAGCGACTGGATGCTGGCGCGTGGCCGCTATGCCCGGGACGGGGATCTTGCTCTCAACCCCGGCGGTGGCTTCCTGTCTTTTGGGGAGGCGACCACAGCCCAGGCGGTACTGCAACTCTGTGAACTCACCTGGCAGTTGCGCGGCGAAGCCGAGGGGCGACAGGTGGCGGGCGCCAAGGTCGGTTTGTCTGCGGTGCTGGGTCTCGGCGCCAATGGTGGCTCGGTGGTGCTAAAACGCTAACCGGCAACCTTTGTGGTTGTCTTGAGGGGGACATTCATGAGCATGCGGAAATCCGTGGTCGAGCGTCAGCAGGCGCTGGAAAGTCGTCATCCGGCGTGGGTGGCGCGCACCCTGGACCAGGCGTTGGATGAGGTCGCCCGGACATGGCCTGATCGCGAGTTCATCGTCACCGACCATGTGAGTTTCAGCTACCGGGAGGTCGACCAGTGGGCTACCCGTCTCGCCTATGGTTTGCAGCATGCAGGCATTCGCCCTGGCGATCACGTTGCCCTGATCATGGCCAACTATCCCGAGTTTGTGGCCCTCAAGTTTGCCATCTCTCGTGTTGGAGCCACGGCGGTTCCGATCAATTTCCTCAACCGGCGAGACGAGCTTGCCTATGTTCTGGAACAGTCCGACGCCCGTTGCCTGGTAACCATGGACAGTTTCCGCAATCTTGATTATCTCGAGATGCTTGACCAGCTGGCGCCCGGCTGGGAGCGGGCGGGCGGTGGCGCCCGGTTTCCTGATCTCGAGCGCGTCTTTGTATTCCCGACTTCCGATCGTGCCCTGCGTCCGGGGGCCCGCCCGCTGGCGGAACTGGATAGCGGCAACGCCGCGCAAATGGCCACCTTTGCGGACCCCCGGGCGACCGCGGACATCATCTACACCTCGGGCACTACCGGTGGCCCCAAGGGCGTCATGTTGACCCATGACATGTTACTGCGCACGGCCTACGGCAGTGCTTTTGGCAGGGCCTTCGAGGATGGACGACGTATTCTGTTTGCGATGCCCATGTACCATGTCTACGGTTACGTTGAGGGGCTGCTGGCCGCTCTAATGGTGGGTGGCGCGGTGATTCCCCAGCTGCAATTCGACGCTGCCAAAACCCTGCGCGCGGTCGGCGAGCACCGCGCCAACGATATACTGCTGATCCCTACCATGACCCTGTCCCTGCTGGATGAACTGGAGCGGCAGCCCTATGAGCTGGGGTCGCTCACCGCCATGCTCTCTTCCGGAGGGAAGTCGCCGCCCGACATTTGGGATCGCATTGCCTCACTGTTCGGCTCCATTGAAGTAACAACGGGCTACGGCATGACGGAGGCCACGGCATCCTCGACGGTGACTCGCCCGGACGATCCTTCAGAGCGGTTGAGAAATAGCAACGGTCGCCTCCGTGACGTCGGTGTGGCGGGTGATCCGGACAATGACGGCAAGCTCGTTGTCTACCGGGTCGTGGATTCCGCCTCTGGGGCCGAATTGTCTCGGGGTTCCCTGGGCGAATTGCGCATGAAGGGAATGGGTGTCACGCGCGGTTATTACAACAAGCCTGCCGAGACCGCCGCAGCCCATGACGACGAGGGTTGGTTCCGCACAGGAGACCTGGGCATTCTGGATGAAGAGGGTTACATCACTCTCAAAGGGCGCACCAAGGAGAGTTACCGCTGCGGTGGAGAACTGGTGTTGCCGCTGGAGGTAGAACAGGTGCTCGCGACGCACCCTGCGATCAGTGAGGTACATGTGGTAGCCGTGCCGGATACGCGCATGGGAGAGGTTGGCATCGCTTGTGTGGTGGCACCATCGCAACCGCAGGTCACCGAGGCTGAGTTGATCGAATTCTGTGCGCCTCGTCTGGCCCGCTTCAAGATGCCCAGACACGTAATCTTTATCCGCCCGGAGCAGGTGCCGGTCACCGCGACTGGACGTCCGCGCAAGTTTTTACTCGCCGAGCTTGCGCAGGATCTGTTGGCCGGAAAATGAATAAAGGGGCAGTGCAATGAGCAAGGTGGCAGTGGTAACGGGCGGTGCCCGCGGTATCGGTACAGCAATCGCGAAACGATTGGCCGGTGACGGTCTGGATATCGCGATCCTGGATGTCGACGTCAGCCAGTGTGCAGCCACTGTGGCAGCGTTAGGGGCTCTGGGTAGCCGGGCTCTGGCGATTACCGTGAACGTGGCCGATGAGGCCTCCGTGGCCGCAGCGGTTACCCGCATTAGCGATGAGTTGGGGCCTCCGCTGGTGCTGGTGAACAATGCCGGCGTCATGCGTTCCCGTATGGCACATCGGATGAGCCTGGCTGAATGGGAGCTGGTACTGGACGTGAACCTGCGTGGTGCCTTTCTGATGAGTCGTGAACTGGCGCCATTCATGCGCGCGGCGAAATGGGGCCGGATCATCAACCTCTCCAGCACCGGGGCTCTGGGCCTGGTGGGTGGTGCCAACTACGCCGCCGCCAAGGCTGGCGTACAGGGTTTGACCAAGACCCTGGCTCTGGAGCTGGGGCCCTTCAACGTCACCGCTAACGCGATTGCGCCTGGCTTCGTCGTGACCGACATGACCCGCAGCATGGCCCAGGAGGTGGGCGTCAGTGTCGAGGAGATGGAGGCGGATATGGTGAAAGATATCGCCGTCGGTCGCGCCGGCACCCCTGAAGATATTGCTCATGCAGTGGCGTTCTTTGTCGACGAGCGCTCCTCGTTTGTCTCGGGCCAGGTGCTGTACGCTGCCGGCGGCCCTAAAACCTGATTCCGCGCAGGCCTACTGGATGATCGCTACGGCGCGGGTCCACCCCGCTGAGGCGCCGCGTATCTTGCAGGGAAAGCAGGACACCTCGAAACCGGTTGGCGGCAGTGCTTCCAGGTTGTGCAGCTTTTCCAGGTGACAATATCCGATATCCCGCCCGGCCTTGTGCCCCTCCCAGATCAGCCCCGCATTTTTTGTCGTTTCGTAGCGTTGTCCGGTGTGAACGAAAGGCGCGTCCCAGCTCCAGCCGTCGGTGCCAGTCACACGCACGCCCCGCTCCAGCAGGTACATGGTGGCTTCGTAGCCCATGCCGCAGCCGGCTGAGACGTAGTCGTCATCGCCGTAGCGGGTGCCGGCGGCTGTGTTTACGAGGACGATCTCCAGCGGCTGTAGAGTGTGGCCGATCCGCGCCAGCTCCGCCTCCACGTCCTCTGCGGTTACCACGTATCCGTCCTCGAAATGGCGAAAGTCGAGTTTTACCCCGGGCTGAAAGCACCAGTCCAGCGGCACTTCGTCGATGGTGATGGCTCGCTCGCCGCCGTTCATGGTGGAGGCGAAGTGCCAGGGCGCATCCAGATGGGTGCCGTTGTGGGTGATCAGTTCCACCTTCTCTACCGCCCAGCCTTCACTGTCGGGCAAGTCGTCGGCCTGCAATCCAGGGAAAAAGCCGAGGATTTCGGGAAGCGAGGCCTGGTGATCTATGTAGTGGATTTTTGGCTGGTAGCCGGGAGGATCAGAGATGACGTCATTTTCGAGGTAGATGGAAAGGTCGATTATCTGCCTGCTCATGGGATGTGCCTCGCTGTAGAGTGCAGTAGATTGGCCTGCGCGGTTCAGAATGGTAGCGTATCAACAACAATGTTGACAACCCCTGCGGCTTTTTGTTGAAGCCAGGCCGCGCTCTTGACCATCAACTCGCTTCCTTGTTGCAGTAGTCGCTTCCCAGTGGAAAGAGGCCATGTTTCAGGTGGTGCCCTGACCGGTGGTGTCAGGGATGGCGACTCCAGTGGTGATCCTTGTGGTCCTCCCAAGATGAGCCACGCACCGCATTCGGTTTACTGCGCACAACGGCGGTCCTTCAAGGCGGGCCTGTTACTGTGCAGCCTGCGTTTCCTGCTGCTGGTGCCGCTGACCAATGCCCTGGGGCGCTTGCTTGGCACGCTACTCTCTGGCTGGC
>TARA_R110002072_G_scaffold174802_17_pt1 | contig 29976 bp, 27 predicted proteins | sample TARA_R110002072 | Tara Oceans TARA_R110002072 (sample SAMEA4397118) | marine metagenome | biome: Polar Biome; feature: [SRF] surface water layer (ENVO:00010504); material: water (ENVO:00002006), including particulate matter (ENVO:01000060) such as... | depth 5 m
TGTTTTGTAGGTGTTCAAATGTGTTAATACGCTCTTTCACTATTTCCTTCATAGAAATTGATGAAAGCTTTATTAACAACTCTGTTTCCTCCAGAGGTAGGATAATTTCCTGTGAAATACCAATCTCCAAGGTTTTTTGGACAGGCTTTATGAAGATTATCAACAGTTTGGAAGATTAATTTCACATCGGCTTTTATGTCTTCATTACTAAGAAGCACTGCAATTTTATCTGAAATTTCTTGATCACTAAAGGGTTCATAAATTTCTTTTACAAAATTCTTCACCTCATTGTCCTTAAGTTGTTCTTGTGACTTACATTTATTATAAACATCTTCTATGATTCCCTCTCTTCCGGTTTGTTTTAGTAATGCCAGAGTAGCTTCAAAGGCTATCAAATTTTCAAGCCTGGCCATATCTATTCCATAGCAATCAGGATATCTTATTTGTGGAGCAGAGGATACTACCACAATTTGTTTTGGATTGAGACGGTCTAATATTTTAAGTATACTTTTCTTTAGGGTGGTACCTCTTACAATACTGTCATCTATAATCACAAGATTGTCTTCGGGTTTTATAACACCATAAGTTACATCATAAACGTGCGCAACGAGATCATCTCTGCTGCTGTCTTCGGTTATAAAGGTTCTTAACTTGACATCTTTAATAGCAATCTTTTCAGTGCGTAATTTATAGGATTGTATTTCTTCAAGTTTTTCTTTTGTAAGATTGCCTTGTTCTTTTAAAATGGCTTCATTTTTTTGCTTGTTAAGCTCATCCTGAGCTGCCTCAACCATCCCATAAAAAGAAGTTTCAGCAGTGTTTGGGATATATGAAAAAACTGTGTTTCTTGTATCATATTTAATAGCCTCTAAAACTTTAGGCATCAAAAGGCGTCCCAATTCTTTTCGTTCAAGATAAATTTCAGCATCGCTGCCTCGTGAAAAATAGATGCGTTCAAAGGAGCAGGATTTTCGCTCAAGGGGTTCCAACACCTGTTCTATAGAAAATTCGCCTGATTTCTTTACTATTAAAGCACAGCCGGGATCAAGCTCCTTCACACTCTCAAAAGACACATTAAAAACCGTTTGTATAACAGGGCGCTCTGAAGCTACAACAACCACCTCATCGTCTTTGTAATAATAGGTGGGTCTTATTCCTGCAGGATCTCTTAAAACGAATGAGTCGCCATGACCCAATAGTCCTGCCATCGCATAACCACCATCCCAGTCTCTGGATGATTTCTTGAGAATTTTAGCAATGTTGAGTTTTTTAGCAATATATGGAGAGGCCTCCACTTTTGTCATTCCTTTTGATTTTGCTTTCTTATAAAGTTTAGATACAGCATCATCCAGGAAATGACCAATTTTTTCCATCACAGTAATAGTATCTGCTTTTTCTTTTGGGTGCATCCCAAGGTCAAGAAGATTGTTAAATAGTTCTGTGGTGTTTGTCATATTAAAGTTTCCGGCAATAATTAAATTGCGGTGCATCCAGTTATTCTGACGTAGAAAAGGATGTACATTTTCAACACTGTTTTTGCCAAAGGTCCCATAACGCACATGCCCCAGTAAAAGTTCGCCAATAAAAGGCATATTCTTTTTTTGTGCGGCTACATCACTAATATAGTCTGGGTTCTCTGTAAAATAGGAGTTGATTTCACTATTGATGTAATTAAAAATATCTTGAATAGGTTGTTGCGCATTGGAGCGTTTTCTACTTATATATCTGCTTCCAGGATCGACATCAAGCTTAATACTTGCAAAACCAGCACCGTCTTGCCCACGGTTATGTTGCTTTTCCATCATTAGGTACATTTTATTTACCCCATAAAATGCAGTGCCATATTTTTCATGATAATATTCAAGTGGCTTGAGAAGTCTTATGAGTGCAATACCGCACTCGTGTTTTAATTCATCACTCATAAAGGCAATTGTTGTTGTATTATGATAATTAAAAAACGCTCCAAAACTAAGGAGCGTGTGTTTATGTTAATTCTATTTCAAATTGAGTTAAATTTTTAAACTGATGCAAACGTTTTTGTAATTGTTGCTGCGTAAGAGTTTGCATACGCTCTGTTCCAAATTTCTCAACACAAAAGGATGCTAAAGTTGATCCATAAATCACGGCATTTTTCATGTTATCAAAGCTAAAGTCTTTTGATTTTGATAAAAATCCGGCAAAACCACCGGCAAAAGTGTCTCCCGCTCCGGTTGGATCAAATACTTCTTCTAGAGGAAGCGCAGGAGCAAAAAATATTTGTTCTTTATGAAATAATAATGCACCGTGTTCTCCTTTTTTAATTACAATGTATTTAGGCCCCATTTGCTGAATTTTTCTGGCGGCAACTACCAATGAATATTCGCCGGTAAGTTGTCTAGCTTCTTCATCATTGATGGTAATCACATCTACTTTTGCTATGACTTCTTTGAGTAAGTCCAGCGTATTGTCCATCCAAAAATTCATAGTATCAAGGATAATCAATATAGGACGTGTTGTCATTTGTTCTATCACACTGAGCTGCACTGCGGGGTGAAGATTTCCAAGCATCACAATTTCAGCGTCTTTAAAGTTTTCAGGCACTTTTGGATTGAAATCTGCCAATACATTAAGCTGTGTGTCTAAAGTGTCTCTTGAATTAAGGTCATTATTATATTTTCCGCTCCAGAAAAAAGTCTTGCCGTTTTCAACGATTTCAAGGGCTGAAATGTCAATATTTCGCTGTTCAAATAAGTCTAGATATTTTCTGGGAAAATCACCACCCACTACAGATACAATTGCAGCTTCTGCTTGAAATTGTGAGGCAGCAAGGCCAATGTATGTCGCGGCTCCACCTAAAATCTTATCGGTTTTTCCAAAGGGGGTTTCAATAGCGTCAAAAGCGACGGTTCCAACAATGACTAATTTGCCCATGCTTCTTATTTAAAGTAAGCTGCAAATATACGGCTTTGTATTAACTCTAAAAATTGTTTGCAAATTAATTAAGCACATTACTTTCTCCCAAAATCTGCCGGGATTTCACCCCAGGCTTTGGTTTCCCATTTTACGATTTTTGTTGAATACGAATTGGATCTTAACCATTGCTCAGCCCTGTAAACAAGTTCAAAAAGGGCTTTGTTTTTTTGAGTTTGCTGAAGTTTGGTGCGGCACTTTTTTACTTTTACCCAACCCATAGCTATTTTTGAGTCCGTATAAATGATACGGTCGCTGTTGTTTTTTTTAAGATATGCCAAACCGTGCACCAAAGCTAAAAACTCTCCAATATTATTGGTGCCTTGTTGAAAAGGCCCTTGATGAAACAATTGTTTATGGGTTTGTGTGTCGACGCCGCGATATTCCATAATACCCGGATTTCCACTGGAAGCAGCATCAACCGCTATGGAATATAAGTTGGGCTCGCCAAATTTTGCTTTTTCAGCAGTTGAAAGTGATTTCTTTTTTAAACCTTTACCTGCGTAGTCTTTATACTCACCCTCAAAAGCTATTTTGGCTTCAGCCAGAGTGGAGAATGATTTATATTGAGCACCTGCAATCCCCTTAATTGCATTTTTGCATTCTTCCCAAGATTCAAAAATTCCTGTGGGATTGCCAAACCAGACGACATAGTATTTTTGTTTCATAATCCTCCCCCTAAGCCCCTCCATAGATGGGGGAAATTTTATTATTTATGATAAGTTTCTCAATCACCGTGGGGAAATATTCTTGTTCCAGTGTGTGAATTTTTTCAGCTACGCTTTCAGGGGTATCTGTATTTGTAAGATTTGTTTTTGCCTGAAATATAATTTCTCCTTCGTCATAATTTTCATTTACATAATGTATGGTAATCCCGGTTTCCTTTTCTTTGTTTTCCACCACAGCTTTGTGGATGTTCATTCCATACATTCCTTTTCCACCATATTTTGGCAAGAGAGCTGGGTGTATATTAATGACTTTATTTGGATACTGTTTTAAAAGAGTTTCAGGAAATTTTAATAGAAACCCGGCGAGGATAATCCAATCTACACCAGCGTCTGAAAGTTTCTTAAACACAGTGTTTTCTGAATAGAGATCTTCTTTAGAAAACTCAAAAACAGATACATTTAAACGAGTCGCTCTGCCAATTACTCCAGCATCTTTATTGTTAGTAAGCACCAATACCACCTCGGCAAAATCGCTTTTTTTAAAATATTGAATGACATTTTCTGCATTACTTCCATTTCCGGAAGCAAAAATGGCTATTTTTATCTTCATTTGTAAAGGGTTGCTATTGTGCAATTTCTAATGTTTTAAGAGACAAAAGTAATAGAAATAAGATTGAGTTAAAGTAAAAATTACTAAATTAGAGCACATTTTACAAGTATCGTGTTGTATTAAATTAAAATATTTTATTTTTGCGACTTAATAAAATTTAAAAAAACAAAAATTATGTCAGACATTGCATCAAGAGTAAAAGCGATTATCGTAGACAAATTAGGTGTAGACGAAAACGAAGTTGTAACTGAAGCTAGCTTCACTAACGATTTAGGGGCAGACTCATTAGACACCGTTGAATTGATTATGGAATTTGAAAAGGAATTTGATATTCAAATCCCAGATGATCAAGCCGAAAATATTTCAACTGTGGGTCAAGCAATTTCCTATATAGAAAACGCAAAATAAGAAATCTCCCACAATGGAATTAAAGCGAGTTGTTGTTACCGGATTAGGTGCTCTCACTCCAATTGGGAACAATATTTCTGAATATTGGGACGGATTGAAGAATGGGAGGAGTGGCTCAGCCCCTATCACCTATTTTGATACTGAAAAATTCAAAACAAAATTCGCTTGCGAACTTAAAAATTTTGAGGCTACTGACTATTTCGATAGAAAAGAAGCCCGAAAACTCGATCGATTTGCTCAATATGCTTTAGTAGCTTCAGATGAAGCCATTAAAGATGCACAATTAGATCTTGAAAAACTTGATAAGTTTCGCGTTGGTGTCATATGGGGAGCAGGAATAGGAGGGCTTGAAACCTTCCAGGATGAGGTGTTAAACTTTGCTGCGGGCGATGGCACGCCAAGGTTTAACCCTTTTTTTATTCCCAAAATGATAGCCGATATTGCACCGGGTCACATTTCCATTAAACATGGGTTTATGGGGCCAAATTACACAACTGTTTCTGCTTGTGCTTCCTCAGCAAACGCCATGATAGATGCCTTAAACTATATTCGCTTAGGGTACTGTGATGTTATCGTCACCGGTGGTTCTGAAGCGGCAGTTACAAAAGCAGGCATGGGTGGTTTTAATGCCATGCATGCACTTTCAACACTTAACGACACCCCACAAACAGCCTCAAGACCTTTTGATGCCACACGTGATGGTTTTGTTTTAGGCGAAGGTTCCGGAGCGCTCATATTAGAAGAATATGAACACGCAAAAGCACGTGGCGCAAAAATTTATGCTGAAGTCCTGGGAGGCGGTATGACAAGTGATGCTTATCACGTTACAGCTCCCCATCCAGAAGGGATTGGCGTAGAACGAGTTATGCAAAACTGCTTAAAAGATGCGGGAATTTCTGCAGACCAGGTTGATGCGATAAATACTCATGGTACATCGACCCCGCTGGGTGATGTAGCCGAGCTAAAAGCAATTTCAAAAGTATTTGGCGCACACGCAAATAAAATTAATATCAATTCTACAAAGTCAATGACGGGACATTTATTGGGTGCTGCCGGTGCTATTGAGGCCATAGCTTCTATTTTAGCTATGGAACACAGCTTAGTACCTCCAACAATAAACCATACAACCGTTGATGAGAATATTGACCCTTCCTTAAATCTTACCCTAAATAAGGCTCAGTCAAGAGAAGTGAATGTGGCAATGAGCAATACTTTTGGTTTTGGCGGTCACAATGCTTGTATTCTCTTCAAAAAGATTGAACAGTAATTTTTAATGAGTTCATTTCGTGACATATTCCACTCCCGCGCTGAAAAAGACGGGATGTTTTTTCGTGAAATAAAAAATATCATTGGTTTTAGACCCGGAGACCTATCCATATATGAAATGGCCTTTACACACCGCTCTTCACAAATTAAAAATAATAAAGGTGAAATTTTAAACTATGAACGCCTTGAGTTTTTGGGAGATGCAATGCTGGGAGCTGTAATTGCGGCACATTTGTTTAAAAAAGTCCCGTCAGGTAATGAAGGGTATTTGACAAAAATGCGTTCAAAAGTAGTGAGTCGAGAACATTTAAATGAATTGGGCAGAGATCTTGACCTCATAAGGTTTGTAAGGTCATCGATTCCTTTAGATAACTTTGGCCTCAATATTCACGGTAATATTTTTGAAGCGTTAGTAGGAGCCATTTATCTTGACAAAGGTTTTAAGTCCTGTGAAAAATTTATACAAAAAAGGGTCATCAAACCTTATGTTGATATTGAAAAACTGGAAGGAAAAATTACCAGTTATAAAAGTTTAATTATTGAATGGTGCCAAAAACACAAAAAGAAATTTGATTTTGTGGTCTATGATGACACCGGAAATGATACTGTAAAGCATTTTGCCGTAAAATTAAAAATTGATGATGTCAATATTGCAAAAGCAAGAGCCACCTCAAAGAAAAAGGCTGAAGAACGTGCTGCAAAAAGGGCTTATTATAAACTTCAATCCAAGATAAACCAAACAGAAAATAAGTGAGCCTCTCAATTTTAATATAAATTTTACAATAGAAAAGCTCTTCATCACCTCAGGAACCCTTATATTTACAATTCATTTTTGCGTAAACACCTTATGCAGCGCTACAACCTTAGTCTTGCTCTTGATGAAGATTTTTTACTTCTGGCCATTCACAGTAGTTTGGAAGAATACAAACTTGCTTATTTAATAAACAAGCATTTAAACTTGCGGTTTCAAAGAAAGAAAAAAGACCTCGATTTTTTTAATAAAAGCGCGACAATTACCTATCCAATTTATGAATACTCAGATACAGTAAAAGATGATCTATTTTATTTATTAAGCAATGTCTGTAAGACAATTACTGAAAAAACTGTAAGCGCAGGCAGCTTGTTTGATACAGAATATGAAGAGAAAACACACTATTTGGTTCACGAATTCAAACAAGCTGATTTTTTGATAAAAATCATAACAGATGAAACACAATTTTATGAAAACGAATTTTTAAAAAAATTATCAATAATCCCCGGCATTGTTGCTGCTCATAAAATTGACCAAAACAAACTAAAATCAAAACAAAACCTTAATTTTGACTCATGCCATTAAGAAAAAAAACTAAAATAGTTGCCACACTGGGGCCTGCAACCCAAAGTAGAGAAACCCTAAAAAAAATGATATTAGCTGGAGTAGATGTATTTAGAATTAACTTCTCTCATGCAAACTATACCAATGTCAAAGAACGGATTGAAACCATTAGAGATATAGGCAAAGAACTTGAGTTCACCCCAGCTATACTGGCTGACCTTCAAGGTCCAAAACTGCGCGTTGGGATGATGAAAGAGGAGGTTATCGTAAATCTTGGTGATGAAATAGTGTTTTGCACCGGAGATGAATTTGAAGGCACTTCAAAGCGAGTTTATATGAACTATGATACCTTTCCAAAAGATGTGAAAGTGGGTGAAATGATTTTACTAGATGATGGAAAGCTACATTTTCAAGTGATTTCAACAAACAAAAAAAATGAAGTCAAAGCTAAAGTGATTCAAGGAGGTCCATTAAAATCCAGAAAAGGTGTTAACCTGCCTAATACAAAAATTTCTTTACCCGCTTTAACCGAAAAAGACCTTGAAGATGCTGTTTTTGCAATTGAACAAAAGGTGGACTGGATTGCACTTTCTTTCGTTAGAGATGCAGACGACCTTAAAATATTAAATGACCTCATTAAAGAGCGTTCAAAATACAAAATACCGGTGATTGCAAAAATCGAAAAGCCAGAAGCGGTTAAAAACATTAAACGAATTATCGCTCACTGTGACGGTTTGATGGTTGCCAGAGGAGATTTGGGTGTTGAAGTTCCGGCTCATGAAGTTCCATTAATACAAAAAGAATTAGTGCTCACTGCAAAACAAGCCCGTATTCCTGTCATCATAGCAACTCAAATGATGGAAACAATGATTACATCATTAACTCCCACACGTGCTGAAGTCAATGACGTAGCTAACTCTGTTATGGATGGTGCAGATGCGGTGATGCTCTCTGGTGAAACTTCAATCGGAAACTATCCTGTGCAGGTAATTGAAACAATGGCAAAAATTCTTAAAAGTGTTGAAAATTCGAGATTGATAAGGGTTCCTCAAGAACCCCCGCAAATCAAAACCAATAGATATGTAACCAAATCTGTTTGTTATCATGCTGCTTTGATGGCTAATGAGATTGAAGCAAAAGCCATTTGTACTTTGACAAACAGTGGATATACCGCTTTTCAAATCTCAGCTTGGAGACCCAACGCTCACATTTTGGTTTTCAGTTCTAATAAAAACATCATCACCAGAATGAATTTACTTTGGGGAGTAAGAGCCTTTTATTATAATAAATTCGTGAGCACAGACACTACTGTTGATGACGTTAACAAGATTGCCCTGAAAAAAGATTTTGTTCAAAAAGGTGATTTTTTAATTAATCTGGCAGCAATGCCTATAGTTGATAAAGGTATGGTGAATACTTTGAGGGTTTCTCAAGTTTAATTAAAACTCAAATTCCAATTGAACGGCAACCGTTTCCTTTTTGGAAACGGTTGCTGTTTTCTTTTCAGTATTGAGATTTGACAGCGAAATCCCCAACAAACGCACTGAGTTATGCGTTTTTTCCTGATACAAAAGCTCTTTGACGGTTTCCAAAATCAAGGCTTTATCTGAAATAAAATAAGGAAGGGTTTTACTGCGTGTCTGCAGAGTAAAATCGCTGTACTTTATTTTTAGCGTAATGGTTTTCCCGGCAACTTTAGATTTTTTTAGCCGGCGCTCAATTTCATCGGCAATATCGTTTAAGCGTTCAAGCATAAATATTTCTGAAGAGATGTTTTCAAAAAATGTGCGTTCGGCGCCCAGCGATTTCCTGATGCGGTTGGGTTTTACCTCGCTTTTGTGAATGCCACGCACTACATAATAATAGTAAGTGCCGCTTTTCCCGAAGGTTTCAGTGAGATACTCAAGCGATTTGCTTTTTAAATCCTTTCCGGTGAAAATGCCTAGATTGTACATTTTTTCCTGTGTCACTTTCCCCACCCCATAAAATTTTCTGATATCTAATTTTTCAAGAAAATCGAGCACTTCTTCAGGCGCGATGGTTTTTTGTCCGTTGGGCTTATTGATGTCACTCGCCACTTTGGCGATAAATTTATTGATGGAAATTCCCGCGGAAGCGGTCAAACCTGTTTGTTCAAAAATCTTTTGCCTTATCTCTTTTGCAATAAGCGTGGCACTGGGATTGCCTGTTTTATTTTCAGTCACATCGAGATAGGCTTCGTCCAATGAAAGCGGCTCAACCTTTTCTGTATATTCTAAAAAAATAGTTCTGATTTTTTTAGAAACTTCTTTATACCTCTCAAAGTTGGACTTTACAAAAATCAGATCAGGACATAATTTTTTTGCCACTATACTTGACATTGCACTGCGCACACCAAACTTCCTTGCTTCATAACTAGCCGCAGAAACCACCCCGCGATCTGAACTTCCTCCCACAGCAACAGGTTTGCCTCTCAAATCCGGGTTGTCCAGTTGCTCTACAGAAGCAAAAAAGGCATCCATATCCACATGGATAATTTTTCTGATGGGAATTTCGTCGTGCATCACACAAAAATACTGTAATTTTAGGTCTATGAAAAAAACTGCAATCATTCTAGGAGCCACAGGATTAACAGGCGGTAATTTACTTGACTTTTTGTTGAAGAATGACCGATATGGAAAAATCAAAGTGTTTTCCCGAAGTAGTGTGGGTATCTCAAACCCCAAACTTGAAGAACATCTCATTGATTTGTTTGAACTTGAAAAACATAAAGAAATCTTCCAAGCCGATGAAGTTTTTTGCTGTATTGGTACAACCAAGTCAAAAACACCTGACAATAGCCTTTACAAAAAAATTGATTATGGCATTCCTTTCGCTGCAGCGAAATTGTGCAAGGAAAATAACATTCACACTTTTATTGTAGTTTCAGCAATGGGGGCAAACCCAGAGAGCAAGGTGTTTTATAACAAGACCAAAGGCGAAATGGAACGCGATATCCTAAAACTAAATATTAAAAATACATACATTTTACAACCCGGATTGATCGGTGGAAACAGGAGCGAAAAACGCCTTGGCGAATCCATAGCCAAGTTTCTTTTCAAAATACTGAACCCTATTATCCCAAAAAACTACCGCACCATTTCTCCTGAAACGATTGCAAAATCGATGGTGATACTTGCTAACCAAGGGTATTCCAAAAACAGAGTTGAAAACCAAACCATCAAAGAAATCGCAGAAAATGCTTGAAATTGAACGTAAATTTTTAGTCATAACCGATGTCTTTAAAAAAGACGCTTTTAAACAAACCCGTATTGTTCAAGGATTTCTAAATACACATCCTGAACGCACTGTGCGGGTGCGCATCAAAGGAGATCAGGGCTTTCTCACTGTTAAAGGAATCTCAAACCAATCAGGAACCATAAGAAGTGAATGGGAAGCAGAAATTTCAGTTACAGACGCTGAAGAATTATTGGAATTATGTGAACCCGGTATCATTGATAAAACCCGTTATGAAATTAAAGTGGGCAAACATATATTTGAAGTCGATGAATTTTCAGGCGAAAATGAGGGATTAATAGTTGCAGAAGTAGAATTAAATTCAGAAGATGAGTTGTTTGAAAAACCGATCTGGCTGGGAAAAGAAGTCACCGGGGAGGTAAAATATTACAATTCGCAATTGAGTTTGAACCCCTTTAAAAAATGGAAAAAATAATCAACCCTCGAAGGGTTTAGAACCCTTCGAGGGTTAAATACTAAATTTATGAAACCACTATTTTACTTATTGACATTCACCGTTCTTTTTTCATGTAACCAAAACCCTGAAAAAACTGTTGAAACTCCTTGCCCGGAAGAAGAAAAACAATCGATGGCCACTTTAAAAAAGAAACTTACAGAAAAGGGATTTTCAACCTTTGATTATGTGGATGAAGCAACGCGGGACACCGTAATAATGCAACAATATTATATCGCATTTCTAAGACGGGGAGAAAACCGTAACCAGTCCAAAGAAGAAGCAGATAGCCTGCAACAACTCCATATGGCACACTTGGGCAGAATGTATGCTGAAGGTTTTGCAGATATTTCAGGCCCGTTTGGAGATGATAGAGACCTTAGGGGTATAACTATCTATAATGTTCCCACATTAAGAATGGCAGATAGTCTGGCAAAATTGGATCCTATGGTGAAAGCCGGAAGGTTGGCTGTAGAAGTGAAGCCTTGGTGGGCAGCAAAAGGAGTTAGTTTAAGATAAGTATTGCTAATCAAATTTCACCACCTCAACTTTCTCTTGAATCTTATTCCCTTGGTGGTCCATAACGGTTAAAAGATAAGTCCCGGGACTAATGACTACTGCGAGCTCATGAAATGTCTCGGTTTTACCAATATATTTTTCATCTAAGTACCAATACACTATGGCATCCCGATCGCGATGTGCCAATTTAAAAATAACATCATTAATAGTTTCATCAAAATCTTTGGGAAGCATCACTTGTTCTCTTCTCTTGGGATAAATAAATGCCATTAATTGTTCATTTTCTGTAATGCAGTCAGGGTGAAATGGAGGTAAGGTTTTGTAATGCGGATGAAGCCTCGAATAATAGTATTCCATTAAAGGGGGCAAGCTAAACCAGTTCTTTTGTTTGCTGTTTTCCAACGGATAACATGAAGAATTGACACGGTAGCTTTCGGTTTGATTTAATGTTGTTTGGAGGTGGTAAGGACACGACGCAGTATTTCCGCCTTGAATTGGAATCCATTCCACAGTAGTGGGTTCACAAAACAAACCTGCTCGGTGACCGCTTTGTGAACAGATGGTCTCTTCCATCAAATCATCATAAGGAATATCAAACCACAGTTTATTTATGGGCAAAACCTTTAAAACATCAAACAAAACTGGAGCCGCCGCTTGAATACCGGTAAGCCCGGGTCGCCCTTCCCCTATGGCGTTGCCCACCCAAACCCCAATGGTGTAATCTGGCGTTACACCCACTGCCCAAGCATCCTTAAAGCCAAAACTTGTTCCGGTTTTCCAGGCGATGGGACGTGCATCTTGATAAAAACTCCAGTTTTCATCTGCATTGGGGCGGTTGCTTTCGCGTAAGCTTTCAAACGTTTTATAAATAGCGCCGGCACCCAGCACCGGTGGTTTAAATTGTAACTTTCCAAAGTCCTGTGTCTCGCCTTTAATAAAAACCGGATTACTAAACTCGTTAGCACGATACTGGCTTGAATTTGTATTAAAATGATTTAAAGTGGCGGCTAAGTTTGCATACACTTTTGTCACTTCATAAAGGCTACTTTCGGCTCCGCCTAAAATAAGTGTAAGTCCATAATGGTCTGCGGGGTGATTTATATTTCCCAAATTCATTTTCTTCAACTGGTTGTAAAATCGTTGCAATCCATAATCCTTTAACAATCTCACAGCCGGGACATTCAATGAACGGCTTAATGCGGTACTTGCAGGAACGGCACCATTAAATTGTTTTTCAAAGTTTTCAGGACTGTACCCGTTGATAGTGGTTGGAACATCTGCCACCAGGGTTTTAGGGAGCAATTCGCCCGATTGCATGGCCGAAGCAAACAAAAAAGGTTTTAAAATACTTCCTGTACTTCTGGGTTTGTCTGTTACGTCCACAAATTTTTGATGATCAACGGTAGTGGGTGTATTGCCCACATATCCTAAAATTTCACGCGTGTGCACATCCATCACGATGATAGAAAGGTTGTGAATTTGATTTTGACGTAATTGAAAGTGATGGTCTCGTGTGATCTGGTTGAGTTGTGATTGAAGTGTTGTTTGTATGGTTGATTGAATTCGTTCTCCGGGGTGATTTCGCTTCATCTTTTCTGTGAAATGTAGCGTTTGATCAGGCAACGGATAGGGTTTCCCGGGGAGGGGTTCAAGAATGGACATTTCGTAAGTGAGTTCATCAAACACCTCTTTATCATAAAGTTTTTTTAAGAGTCGGTCTCTCTTTTGCTTTAAGAGCGTCTCATTTTTTCCGGGAAAAATAAGTGCCGGGGCATTAGGCAAAACGGCTAATGCGGCACTTTGTCCCCAACTTAGTTCTTTTGCAGGCACACCAAAATAGCGCCATGAAGCGGTTTCCAGACCCACAACATTTCCGCCAAAGGGAGCATTGGACGCATAGAAGTTTAGGATTTCCTTTTTACTATAGCCGGCTTCCAGACGAGTTGCTTGAAAGAGCTCGATTACTTTTTCAAAATAGGTGCGTTGTTTATTTTTTCGCGAAAGCCTGATAACCTGTTGTGTAAGTGTGCTTGCTCCCCGCTTTTTGTCTGTTAATAAATTTTCCTTAAGTGCCTTCCCCATAGAAATGGGATTAAAACCGGGATGTCGATAAAAGTATTCATCTTCAAAATATTGAATACTGGTTGCAAAGCGAAAAGGCACACTATCCATTTGAGGAAACCGCCATTGGCCGTCTTCAGCAATGCGAGCACCCAGCAAATGGCCTTCCCGGCTTTCAACCACGGTTGATGTGGGGTCGTCAAAAAGGGGTTTGGGGAGGCAGAAGAGCCATCCCAGGAAAAGAATAATTCCAAGGGATAGTTTAATCTTGTGCCGGTATAAAAAGGTCTTTATTTGCTTTTTTTGAAAAGTCATTTATTGCTCCACCTTAATCCACTGCCCTTTGTTTCTGGCCAAGTAATTATTGTCATACATGGCTTCGGCCTGTGAACCCGGAAGGTAGTAACTCCCCAGATAAGAAGCATTGAGTTTTACGGTAAAGGTTTTGGTTTCTTTTCGATTTAAATCAAAATAAAAATGAACCCGGTCATCACGTATATCTGTATATCTTGCATTTCCTGAGGCACCGCCACCCAATTCTGTAAAACTGGTATTGACAATTTCCCAACCGCCAGGGAATAATTGCGAAAGGGCTACATTATCTACAAAATCATTGGAGGTGTTTTCAATGCGAATCTGTGCTGTAATTTCTGTGCCTTGTCGCAGGGAGCTTATATCCATTCTTTTGCCTTCACCATCAAAATAGTTTGTGACCACATTGAGGTTTCTGCGTTCAGCGAGTTCATCACCCACAGGAAGCTTGCCAGACTGGATGAGCCTTACATAAACCACATTGTCTTTTGTGTTTTTCAGGGTCAGTTCATTTTCTCCCATTGTAAAGCCAATTTCACGTTGTGCAACCGCTTGATGGGTTTTTATGTTTTGGGATTTTCCGTTTTGGATATAGCTCACTTCAAGCGCTTTGCCTCCGTTTTTGGAAACCATTTTTGCCAGAGCCATCAATGCAAATGAAGTTTCCTGAGTGCTGTACCATCTTGATGAAGAAAGGTCTCTGGCAATGGAGAGTGAAAGCTCCCTTTGTTTGGCATCATTGATCAATACCAAAGTTTCCAATGCCATAGCCCTGTTCCTGAAAGGGGATCCATAAGAGTGATAATCATAATTTTTTGGTTGAAAATCAATATTTGCTGATTGTGCAAGTTGATTTGCCACCCGGTCCTGACCTGCGAGTGCATAAGCGGCTGCCAATCTCCATTTAGCGTCATTGCTAAGGCTGTTTGTTTCGCGTAAGCGGTTCATAGCTGCCAATTCCGGTTGACCTGCAAGTGCTAGTGTATAAAGCCTGTATGCCTGGGTGAGCTCTGTATTGTATGCTCTTACATTGGGTCGCCATTGTCTCGCTGCATTTTGTTGGAATCTCAACCAGTTACTTATAAAAGTTACAGGTAGTGCATAGCCTTTGCTTTTGGCCTCCAGCATAAAATGCCCCACAAAGTTTGTGCTCCATTCATCTGCCTCGCGCTCGCCCGGCCAGTAACTTATCCCGCCGCCGGCACTTTGATACGTGTTTAATCTTCTGATGGCAACCTCGATATTGCGCTGAATTTTTTGTTTTCTGTCCAATGTTATATCAAAAACATCTGCCAGATAGAGTTGTGGAAATGCCGCAGATGTGGTTTGCTCAACACAGCCATGAGGATACTGAATTAGATATTCCATCCTTTTGGTAAAATCCATAGGGGGCAGCGTGGAAAATTCCAGATAAGCTTCGTTACTTCCCGCCACTCCAAAGGTGGAGAAGGTGATGTTTTGTTCAGTATTGGGTTCAAGGGTAAAATCACTTACCCTTTGTGTGATGGGATTGGGGTTTTCCACATCAATTTCAACTTTATAATTGGCCCTTTCCCCACCGCCGCTTGCTGAAATTTCAATAGTTTGTATTCCCGGGGTTGGTAAAACTTCATATTCAAAATTGACAATTTGTTCCCCCACATTGCGGAAGGATATAGATTTGTTGTTTCCGTTAAGGGGTTTTAAACCTGCTGAAGTTGAAACATTTACAGAGACATTTTTCACTTTGGATTCCATTGCAAAAACGGTTACGGGGAGAGTTACTTTTTCTCCCGGAGACAGTTTTCTGGGTAGTGAAGCCAGTACCATCAAGGGTTTTCTTACAGGGGTTGCTTTTTCAGCGTTGCCATAAGCCGCATTTTTATTGTCGGCAGCTACGACCATTGTGCGTACTGATCCCACATAATTGGGCATCGTTAGATTGTGTGTGACTTTTTCACCGGCTTTGAGCGTAAAGGGGCCTAAATACATGACTACCGGTTTAAATCGGTCTGCTTTTCGGTTTTTAGCTCCTGCAGCTTCATCACCACCACCCACGGCATAAATATTTTCAACACTACCTGAATAAGCGCCAATCACATAGTCATACATATCAAAAGTTCTTACGCCTAAAGCTTCACGGGTATAAAAAGCCTCGTGAATAGCCGGAGTTCTAAAACGTGTAAGATCCAATAGCCCCTCATCGACAAAGGCAAGGGTATAAGTCATTGGTTTTTTGTTTTTCTCTGAAACTTTAACTGTAAACTTTTCTTCCGGTTTAAGCACATCGGGAAGTTCGAGTTGTGGTTGTAAAATGGTTGTTGGGTCCTCTACCAGAAGTGGAATAACTCCATAAAGTCTTATGGGCAAATCATTAGATGTTTGTTCATGGGGTTGCAATAAGGAGATGTTCACATATATATTGGGCGCCATTTCTTTGGTGATGGCGATGGTTGCTTGAGTTTCACCTTTTTTGGTTTCAATCCATTGTGTTCCCAGTACTTCGGTTCCATTTTCGATGCTAATCAAAGCACGCCCTTCACTTCCGGAAGGGAATGTAATTGTGGCTGTTTCGCCCACATTGTATTTTTCTTTATCAGCTGAGAAGACTAGCATTTTAGCGCTTTCAGCATCACCACCGGCTCCTGCTCTTGACCACCAATTTCTGTAAAAATAAGCCACTCTTCCTGTAGCGTGACCACTTTTTGGGTCTATGATGCGAATGAGATAACGACCGCTTTCCTCTTCAGTGATGTTGAGGTTAAAGGTTGTTTTTCCATTAGCCGCAGTTTTAATTTTAAATTCCTGAACAGGGCGGTGAACAGTAGCATTTTCATAGCTGGATAGGTTATCCTGCCCACGGCTCCACCACCAGCGCCATTCAATTTTAAAGACTTTTACTTCGAGATCACGATTTCCTGAAGCAATTCCTTTTTCATCAACTGTAGCTACATCAAAGGTGTTATTTTCGTCTGTGAAATAAGACCCATAAGCTCTTGCTTTTGGAGATTGGAGTCCGACAAAATGGGTGAAAGGTGCTACATCTTTTGAAATAACATCAATCGAAAAATCACCTCCTCCTTCAAAAACTTTGGTTAAAAAATTTGCCCGCAACATACCGGGTGCATTTTTACTTAGTTCCAACCTTTTGTTTATAGAAGTTTTGCCTTCTTCATCTAATTTCCCTTTTAAGACAGGAATTTCAGTTTCCTCAAATGTCCTTACGGGATCTGTAAATATGTAATTTGGAAAACCCTTAAATGAAGTGGTCGTTGACCTGATGGTGGCATCCATTTCAATATTGAGATTTCTAGCGGGTGCACCGTGAAGCCAGCTAATAGTAGCATTGCCAACTATTGGTTTATCAACCGTGAGTATTTCATCATCAAAAGCGAGATTTATTTTTAAGCGATTGGGTTTCACTGTTGCTATGCGCAGCGTTTCAGTAAATTCTGCACCACCCACATTGATGGTTGCCCGCCAGTTGCCTGTGGGTGCAGTTGCCTCAGTTGCAATGGGGAAATAAAACACATTATTTACTCCTTGTCTTGCCACTGTTTTATGAACCACTTTTCCTCGGGCATCACTTACTTCCAGGGTGACAGGATGGTCTTTTGGAAGTGGATTAGTCAAGTCGTTTAAAACGAAAGAAAGGTGAATGCTATCCCCGGGCCTGTAAACTCCTCTTTCTGTGTAAATAAATCCTTTGAGACCTTTTTGAAGTTGCTTGCCCGAAACATCAAATTTACTTAGTGATAAGGCGTTTCCATCATCCAGTTTTGCATACGCATAGTTATTGTCTTTTTGGGCTACTGCAAAAGCGATATTTTTATCACTATCAAAAAGGATTAGGCCATCTGGTTCAGTGGTAATAGTTGTTATAAGTTGTTGCTGAAAATTGTACAGGGAAATCTTCACGCCTCCCTCAGGATTTGTTGTTAAGAGGTTTGATGTAGCAAAATGATAGGACTGGTTGGCTCCTTTTTTTACAATAAGTCCCAGGTTTGACCCTAATATATTTGTGCTTAGAACCCTTTCTTCATTATAATAAGCTTCATGGCAAGGGTTGTCCCTTTCTTCCCAATTATAGGAATATGTCCGCCATCTGTAAATACGATTATCCCAGTATTGCTGCTCCCGTTCTTCTTCATCAGCAGAAAATGGTTCTGTATCAAAATCTTCATAGTAATAATCATCTTCATAATTTTCCTCCTCATTTGAAGTTACTACTGCATCACAATTATAGTTTGTATGTTCTTTCTTGAAGCTTAACTCAACTCTGTATATAGCTCCTGGGTCTGCGTTGAAATACTCTGAAAGATTGAGTCCATAAGCTTTCCATTGGCCGTCATCGGGAATATCGCCTTTGTTTAGTTCAATGGTTTTTTTTGCGATTCTTCTCCCCACCCTGTTCAGGTTATAGATGGAATTGTCATTGAGATTTGAGTTTTGTAAATATTGCAAGACATTATTTTCAAAGATTTTGATGATCCTTACCTCAACAGCATTGAGGTTTACTGCTTCAAAATAGAAAGGTGTGGACGTAGCATTGGGCAGTATGACGCCATTTGTAACCAGTCTTAATGCCGGCTTCAATTGTTCAAACGAAATGAGTTCTGAAAATGGTTTTTTAAGTTTGTAACCATCAGTGCTTGTGATGCCTTCAAAAATTTCAACCAAGGCTTCACCCACAATTCTTTCCTGCGGGTAAACCCTTAGTAAATTACCATCCACTTCAAAACTTAAATTGTCTTTGTTTTGGATGGTCACAAGCCCACTAAAATTTTGATTTTCTCTTATTGGGTCTGAAAAATTGATTTTAAGATGGCTGTTTGGGGCAAAATTGGCGGTAACATTTACGACAGAGAAATTGTTTTTTCCGGCAATGGTAAAAGGGGCTTCCCCTTTGGTTTCTGACTGAATGGATTTGCCATCCCAAGAAATCATAATTTCTGAATCATCTTCAAAACGCTGGATGCTGTCAATAACAAAATGAAATAGTTTAGAGGGCGACGAATTGTCTTTAAAAGCAATCTTCAATGGGTTTTTGCCCTGTGAAGCTTTTACTAATTGGGGCAAAGTTTTAGGATCAATAACATCATTGGATTGTAACGTGGCTGAAAGGTATTGCCAATCTTTGCTATAGGATTGCAGATCTTCTATCGAAATTTTAAAGTTTGGCGAAATGGTTTTAAAGCTGAAGGTGAATGACCTGAACTCTTTTTTTAAGTCATCATAAAACTTGTCGAGTTTTAAGGTTACACTAAATTCTGTATCAGGTTTTAGATTGTTTTCGGGAATGAAGACTACACTTTTTCCATTTTCAATTACCAGTTTACCCGGCGTTTTTGGGCTTATTTGCAGGTAATCTGAAGGAAGCTCCTGAGTGAGATCAAACTGATTCAGGGTCTGGGCAAGTTCTATCCGGATGTGATCGGTAACAGATATGCGACCTGTTGTGTGTTGGGTTATGTATTCCCTGAATTTATATAAGTTGTCTGTATCGGTGGTGCTTTCTTTTTTTCCACAGGAAATCAAAATTGAAAAAAAGCTAAATAAAACGAGAAGCTTTGAAAAGGTATTCATTGGGTTGGTATCAAGATTAATAAACAAATACAATAGTGAAAGCCCACAAGATATTTAAACAAATAAGCCCAGGCTCATTTCGATTCAGAGCATCAGTGGATTACACCCATTTAATGAGTTTAAAATTACTATTTATTATGAGAATATTCCCGCTCGACCCTGCAAATTTTTACATTATACCATTTATACCAATCTGTTCTTCCTTTTTGCTGTGCTATGAGGTGGTCACTATTTTTTTTCCAGTTTGCAATGGCCTCAAGACTTTGCCAATAGCTAACGGTTATTCCAATTTCTTCTCGGGCACTTTCAATACCCAGAAAACCGGGTTGTTCTTTGGCTAGTTGTTCCATTTTTTGGGCCATTTCGGTATAACCGGTATCGTCTTCATTTTTTAATGAAGTAAATATGACGGCATAATAAAGATTGAAATTTTTGCTCATTATTCTTTATAGATGCCTATGGTTATTTCGCCTTGAGCGTTCATAGAAGCACGGTACATTCCTGCTGTGTTAAATTCTGCTACCATATTACCCTCTTTGTCAATGGCAACAATACCGCCGTCACCCCCCAAAGACGGTACTTTCTTCTGAATTACTTCTTCTGCAGCCTCTTTGAGGGTCAACCCTTTGTACTCCATTAAAGCCGAAATATCATGTGCCACAACAGCCCTTATAAAAAATTCTCCCCAGCCAGTGGATGAAACGGCGCAGGTTGCATTGTTTGCATAGGTTCCGGCGCCGATGATGGGAGCATCACCAATGCGGTTCCACTTTTTATTAGTCATACCTCCGGTTGAAGTTCCTGCTGCCAAATTGCCGTGTTTATCGAGTGCAGCGGCTCCAACAGTCCCAAATTTTGAATCTTTAATTTCAGATTTTATAGAGGATGTTTTGCCATCGTGATCGAGTTCTGTTTTTTCAGAATCTTTGATGCGTTGTAAGGATTTGAATCGGTTTTCAGTAAAAAAATAGGAAGGGTCAACAAGTTCAATGCCTTTTTCAGAAGCAAATTGCTCTGCTCCCTCACCACTTAACATAACGTGTGGCGAATCGGTCATTACTTTGATAGCGAGATCTATGGGGTTTTTGATTCGTGTAACACCACTGATGGCACCGGCATCCTGAGTGTTCCCCACCATAACTGAGGCGTCTAGCTCATTGGTTTCATCGTGAGTGAAAACAGCGCCTTTTCCTGCATTAAATAGAGGGGAGTCTTCCATTATTTTGATTGTCTCTGATATCGCTTCAAGGCTGGTACCGCCCTTTTCTAAAACTTGATGCCCAGTTTTAATTGCGCTCTCTAAAACTTCATAATATGCCGCTTCAAGAGAATCACTCATGTTTTCTTTTAGAATTGTTCCGGCTCCTCCATGCAGGATGATGCCAAAATTATTTTTAGCGCTTTTCTCTTCAAAAATTGAGTTTTCTTCATTGCTTTTTTGCTCATTTATTTGTTCACAGGCACTAAAAAAGAGTGAAATACATAAAAAAATTGAAATTTTTTTCATAGGTCTGATTCTTAAGTTTTAAAAAATAAAAAATACGTATAAATACTGACATTCAGAAAAGATTTTTGTGAAAATATTGTAAGAAAAAAATGCGCTGAAACAAATAAAAATCCGACAAAATGCATAATTTATCAGTTTAAACGTATTTTGTATTCATATTTTACTTACATTTGGAATGTATTAATTCCCAAAGTTAATACAAAATTAAGTACCCAAACTTAACCTACTTACTATGAAAACAAAATTACACGGACTCATAGTCCTAACTATGCTTGTTGTTTTTGCATCTTGTTCTAAAGATGAAATTGACCAAAATGATGTTGTTAATCTTGATATTGATTTAAGCATTGTTGTCAAAAATGACGTTCAAATGTCACAAGACATTTTAGACCTAGTAAACGATCACCGGCAATCTATTGGTTTAAATACCTTAGTAATGGATCAAGCTTATGCTTCTGCTTATGCTGTAGATCACACAGATTATATGATTGAACTTAGTCAAATAAACCATGACAATTTTCACATTCGTTCAAAAGCTCTAAAAGACAGAGGCGCTGTAAGAGTAGGAGAAAATGTAGCCTACGGTTATGATGATGCTGCGTCTGTGGTTAACAGCTGGTTAAACAGTCCTGCTCACAAAGAAGTCATTGAAGGCAACTATACCCATAGTGGTTTTGGAGTTTTCAAAAATGATAAAAACCGTTACTTTTTTACTCAATTATTTTATTTAAAATAATATTACACCCCCAATTTTCCCCATAATTTATTTTTTGGATAGCAACATTTCCTGTATTTTTACGTAAATCAAAATCATACAGGAAATGGCTATTCAAAAACCTTTTAATTTAAATGCCTGGATTGAAGAAAACAGGGATCTTCTTAAGCCACCTGTTGGCAACAAAAACCTTTACAAGGATGCCGGTGATTATATCGTGATGATTGTAGCCGGCCCCAACGCCCGAAAGGATTATCACTACAATGAAACTGAAGAACTATTCTATCAACTGGAAGGTTCCATAAACGTGATTATTCAGGAAAATGGCGAGCGCAAAGAAATGAAACTCAATGCCGGGGATATGTATCTTCACCCTGCCAAAGTGCCCCACTCCCCTTCAAGAAGTGCCGGTTCAATCGGACTGGTCATTGAGCGTAAACGTGCCGGAAAAGGTTTTACTGACGGACTCCTTTGGTTTTGTGATAACTGCAATCACAAAATTCACGAAACATATTTTGAACTCCAAGATATCGAAAAAGATTTCCTTCCTCATTTTAAAAAATTCTATAATTCAGAAGCATTGCGCACCTGTTCAAATTGTGGCACTGTGATGGAAACCGACCCGAGATTTACAGAAAGCGACAATTAGTTTAAAACACACAACTTTTCTTTTCATTGGGGGTTGAAATTCATACCTTCGCAAAAACTTTTTTTAATTTTCAGAAACAACAATTATGGCAACAACAGCTACTGCATTTGGCATTCAGGATGCGTTAGATCAATTAGGTATAAAACAAACAAATTTAGGCACTTCAACAGGTTCCAACTGGTTTTCTTCAGGTGAGGAAATTGCTTCTTATTCGCCTGCAGATGGTGAACTTATCGGAAAAGTAAAGACCACCACAAAAGAAGATTATGAAAAAGTGATGACTGCTGCAACTGAGGCATTTAAAACCTGGCGAGTAAAGCCCGCTCCTTTGAGAGGTGAAGTGGTACGTCAATTTGGTGACGAATTGCGTCGTTTGAAAGAACCTCTTGGAAAACTAGTCTCTTATGAGATGGGAAAATCCTATCAGGAAGGTCTTGGTGAAGTTCAGGAAATGATCGATATCTGTGATTTTGCAGTGGGCCTTTCGCGTCAGCTCCACGGTTTAACCATGCACAGTGAACGTCCCGGGCACAGAATGTATGAGCAATACCACCCGCTTGGTGTGGTTGGGATTATTTCAGCATTTAACTTTCCTGTAGCGGTTTGGGCCTGGAACACAGCTTTAGCCTGGATTTGTGGAGATGTTTGTGTGTGGAAACCCAGTGAAAAAACACCACTTTGTGGCGTGGCTTGCCAGCATATTGCCGCAAGGGTATTTAAAAACAACGATTTGCCGGAAGGTATTTCCTGTTTAATCAACGGTGATTACCGTGTGGGTGAAATGATGACCACAGACAGACGCGTGCCTTTGGTCTCAGCCACCGGTTCAACCCGAATGGGTAAAATTGTCGGAAAAACAGTGGCTGAACGCCTTGGAAAAACATTATTGGAACTGGGTGGAAACAACGCCATTATCGTCACTCCAGATGCTGATATCAAAATGACGGTAATCGGTGCAGTATTTGGTGCTGTTGGAACCGCAGGCCAACGATGTACTTCAACAAGAAGATTGATCATTCACGAGTCTATTTATGATAAAGTAAAAGATGCCGTGGTTGCTGCTTATAAGCAATTGCGAATTGGTAACCCCTTGGACCAAAACAACCACGTAGGGCCATTAATTGATACAGATGCTGTAAAAATGTATCAGGAAGCTTTGGACCGTGTGGTGCAAGAAGGCGGCAAAGTGATTGTTGAAGGCGGCGTTTTAAGCGGCGAAGGCTTTGAAAGCGGTTGTTATGTGAAACCGGCAATCGCTGAAGCGGAAAACCATTTTGAAATTGTGCAACACGAAACGTTTGCACCGGTGCTTTACCTTTTAAAATACAGTGGTGACGTGCACAATGCACTTGAGCTCCAAAATGGAGTTAATCAAGGACTTTCATCAGCGATTATGACGAATAACCTGCGTGAAGCAGAAGCTTTCCTCTCTCATGCCGGAAGTGACTGCGGGATTGCCAATGTCAACATTGGTACTTCAGGAGCTGAAATTGGCGGTGCCTTTGGAGGCGAAAAAGATACCGGCGGCGGACGTGAAAGCGGAAGTGATGCCTGGAAAATCTATATGAGAAGACAGACCAATACTATTAATTATACCACTGAATTGCCTTTGGCGCAGGGGATAAAGTTTGATTTGTAATATCCTCCCCCCAACCCCCTCCCAAGGAGGGGGCTTTAAAATTTCAAGAAACCTTCTCATTTTGAGGAGGTTTTTTATTTAAATGGCATTCATTTTGGTTATGATAAATCACTTACATTTGGTTTATGAAAAAGATGTTAATTTTAGTTGCGCTACTAAGCATTTTGGGGTGTAAAAAAGATGATGGCATTGCTTGTACTCAAGAAGCACGCGCAGGGCTGAATGTTACTGTTAAAGATGCTGAAACAAATAATTATTTGGGTTTAGGGACGAGTGTGATAGCAAATGAAGGCGATTATTCTGAAGCCCTTGAATATATGGAGGGTATCATCCCCACATTTACGGGGGCCTGGGAACGGGAAGGAAATTATATCCTAACAGTTTCTGCAGAAGGATATGTTTCTTATTTTTCAGAAATAATTACAGTAACTGCAGATGAATGCCACATAATACCGCAGCAAGTGGAAGTTTTATTACAGCCTGAATAGGCTCTAAAATCGGTATCCAATTCCGACTCCGGCGTGAAACTCGATAGCAGAGAAGCGTTCTTTAACCTCGTCGCTGAAGTTTCTTCCAATGCTTCCGTAAAGGGAGATAACAAACGAATTGCTGAAATTCCATTTATACCCAGAACCCAGTCCAATAATAAAGGTGTTCATATCTGTGGTCACTTCTTCAATGAGAGGTGGAAAAAAATCATTGTCTCTAGTCACTTCTTCAAAATCGCCAAACCGGTATTTCACAAAAGGGTTGAAATACAAACCCGAACCGGGGTTTTCTGTTCCAAAATAAAAATTGTATCCCAACTTTACACTGTTTGTGTTAAACTTATTAGTGCTTGTCTCGTCATAAAAATTAATTCGGTCATTGATTAACACTTCAGCATCTATGGATTGGTTGTAGTCAAAGAGGTATTCATAGCCCACTTCCACAGAAGCAAAAGCAATGACTCCGGCAATATTGAGTTTTATTTCATTGTTAGGAAATTCCTGTGAAGAAAGTGGTCCTATTATTAGAAAAGTAAAAACAAAGAGGAAAAGTTTGTTCATGGCAAATGAGTTTATTTAGTTAAGCTAAAATAATTAAAATTTGTAGGTTTAAACCACATTTCTTCCATTTTCATCAGGATATAATGTCCAGACAGGGTCGCTTTGCCAATACTCCTTTGTATCTACATCAATGACTGTAACGGGTCCTTTAAAAGCAGCGCCGGTATCTATATTCCAAACTGTGGCAGCATTGTGTGGAGTGGTTTTACCAATGCGGGTCACGGGGGTGTGGCCAATATATATTTCGTTAAATAGTTTTAACCTTTCCGGATAAAGAGAATGCTTTTGATTTAAACTTTTATCTAACGCCAAAGCCATTTCCCAGAGAGTTCTGTCCCAGTATGCAGCGGTGTCATAATGTTCATATTGTGGTCCACGCAAATTTTGGAAACCCGCGTGAATAAAAAGCCTGTTTTTATCGTCTATATGATAACTCAACAGGTTCTTAAAAAAGGGTATATGGCTGTTGATTTCACTTTTGTTCAGTTTTTCATAACTGTCAATTGAAGACTGACCGCCTTGTTGAACCCATTGCATTGGCTTTTCATTATGTGCCAGCCATTTATAACATAAATCATCGTGGTTTCCTCTAATAAATATGCATTTATTTTCTTTTGAAAGCCCGATTAAATAGGAAACCGTTTCTGCGCTTTCGCTCCAGCCATCCACATAATCACCCAGAAAAATTAATTCATCCTCCGGATTTATCTTTGCCCGGTTCAGGGCTTGTTGAACTCCTTTAAATCCTCCATGTATGTCTCCAATGACTAAGGTTCTCATTTAGCTGTAATTTACTTTTCTCAATATGCGCATCACTTCTTTGTATGAAGCATAAATAGCCTTATCGTACTCTTTAATAAAAGGTTTTGCCTCATCCAATTTTTCTTTTGCATCTTCAAAATTATTGAGGTAGCACAACAAATAGGTGGCCGGCAAATTGGTCATGTCCTTTTCCTCCCTTTTATTAAACGGAATATTCTTTCTTAACTTATCCAGCAATGCATTGTTACTGTTATATATATGATAAAGCGTTTTCTTGTTGAATTGTGGAGGCTCAAAAATGAGGTTGCTGTTGATGCTATAGGAACCGTTTTCATTAAAAACAATCATGAGTTCTTCAAGCGGATAATATTTAGTTTCGCTGTGAAGCCCTAATTTAACATATTCTACAATTTTAAAATAGTCTTCAGTATAATCAATAGTGATCTCATCCAAAGCAGAATAGAAAAGTCGTACCTGTTCATTGATTAACTCAATATCCACCCGTGAATAAAAAATATTCCCTTTCACTTTTTTTGGAATTCCAGCCCAGCATACCACAAAGATTTCTTTAAACACTTTATAGTGAGCATCCAGGTCTTTATGCCTGTTTATTATAAAATCCATCACGCCGTCTAAAGTTAATTTGATGTTGTTTTTCGCGTGGTTTTCAATTTCGGCAACAATCGCCGAGTTGACATCTTTTATTTCGATATCAAAAACCTTGGGCATTGAAATACTGCCATCCCTGAAAAAAACACTTCCGCCCCAGTATTTCCAGATGTTTTTTCGCAAAGAAGTGATTTTATTGTTTGGCCTAATTGTTACCAGACCCACAACTTTCCCTTCAACTAAATGTGGAAAAGGAATGTTTTCATAAGAAATCAATGGGGCATTTTCCAGATAAGCATTGGCTAAATTCTGTATTTTACTGTCATCAAAGAAGTCAACCCCAAGTATCTCATTGGTGCTGTCATCAATACCAACAACGATGTAAGAATTGTTTTTGGGATTGGAATTACTCAAGGCACAGATGTGTTTTAAAAACTTGGCCTTTCCCTCTTTGTTGCTGAAGTCAAACTTTAACTTTTTGTCATAGAAACTACATTCATCATTGTGAGCAAGCAGGTTTTTGATAAGAAGTCGTTTGTTAATCATAGCTAAATTCCCACCCCCAAGTCTGCTTGGGGGGGAATCTCATTTTTAAATTTCCTGTTTCTTATTAACAATTGTACTACTCGCCTGGTCAATACTCATGACAACCAAATCTGCAATATTGACATGTGCAGGGCGTGTGACTGTAAACCAGATAATTTCAGCGATATCCTCGGGTAAAAGTGGTTGGTATCCTTGATAAACTTTTTCAGCGCGTTCCTTATCTCCTTTGAAACGCACTTCACTAAATTCGGTTTTTACAAGGCCAGGGTGGATGGCTCCCACTTTGATTCCGGTGCCATTAAGGTCAATACGCAGCCCTTGATTGATAGCGTCAACTGCTGATTTGCTGGCACAATACACATTGCCTTTGGGGTACACCTCCTTAGCCGCAGTTGAGCCTATATTAATAATGTGCCCTGAGTTTTTTTCAAGCATTTTTGGTAAAATTGCTTTTGTTACATAAAGCAACCCTTTCACATTGATGTCCATCATTGCTTCCCAGTCGTCTAGATTTCCCTCTTGAAAATTATCAAGCCCGTGTGCATTACCAGCATTATTAATAAGTATATCAATGGAGGAAAATTCTTCAGGCAGTGACGCAATGCTTTTAAAAACATCCTCTCTATTTCTTACATCAAAGCTCAAACAATGAACTAAGGTATGTTTGTCTAATTCGGTTTTAAGTTTGTTTAATCTTTCTTCTCGTCTTCCGCATAAAATTAACTGAAAATTATTTTTTGCAAAAACCCTGGCGGTCTCAAGGCCTATTCCTGATGTGGCCCCTGTGATAAGTACTGTCTTTATATTCATAATTACTTTTAGAAATTCAATAAAATTAATGTTTTTAAATTTCAATTGGTAGTTAATTTTTAGTTAAGCGGAAAGTTAAGTAGTGTTAAAAAAATAATTATTGCTCGATTGTGGGGTTACCTATGCATCAAACAGTTAATAAATAAAATAAAAAACATGAAAACTTTAATTAAAATTAGTTTTGTATTTATCGCGCTTTTTGCATTTATATCTTGCAGCGATGATGATGATTCAAATGAACAGGGAACTTCCAGATTAATGGTAAGTATGACTGATGCTCCGGGTGATTATGAACATGTATATGTGGATGTTCAGGATGTAGTTGTGAAATATAATGACAATGAAGATGAGGTGTCCCTTGGAAATATCAATGCCGGCATTTATGACTTGCTTGAATTAACGGGCGGAATAAGTGTTTTGTTAGCAGATGAAGAAGTCCCCTCAGGTAACATTTCTCAAATGAGACTTGTTTTAGGTTCTGAAAACTCTATTGTTATTGATGGTGAGACCTACCCACTTCAAACACCGAGCGCTCAACAATCAGGATTAAAACTGAATGTGAACCAAACTTTAGAAGATGGTATTTTATATGAGTTCTTGCTTGATTTTGATGTGAATGAATCTATAGTCGTTCAAGGTAATGGTGGATATCTACTAAAACCGGTTATTAGAGCCAGCACTGCAGCAGAATCAGGGTCTATATCAGGAACGGTACTGCCGGTAGGTTTTCAAACTTTGGTAACCGCTTCAAACAATGAGCATACAATTTCTGCATACACTAATGCAGAAGGAATTTTTGTTCTACACGGTGTTCCTGATGGAACCTATACTGTTACTATTGAACCCGAAGTAACCTCCGGATTTGAAATTATGGTGCTTGAGGATGTAGTAGTTACTAATGGAGAAATAACCGCTTTAGGAAGCTTAATGCTGCTTTAAATAAAGGTAATTAAATAATCTATTTATACAGGCGGTGCTAAATAGCACTGCCTGTTATTTTTAACCAATTGTTAACAGCATATCTGCTTAGATTTTTTCAATTTGCACCCTCATTAAATTATGCTTAAAATAAAAATGTTATGGAAGATACTAGCTCAACAATTGACATTGGAGCATTAAATGAAAAAATAGAAAAAGAAAGTGCTTTTGTTGATATTCTTACCTTGGAAATGAACAAGGTTATTGTGGGTCAAAAGCATATGGTTGAACGTCTTTTAATTGGATTGTTAGGTCAAGGTCACATCCTTCTTGAAGGAGTTCCCGGTTTGGCTAAAACTCTTGCGATAAACACTTTATCACAGGCCGTTCATGGAACCTTTAGCAGAATTCAATTTACACCAGATTTACTCCCTGCAGATGTTATTGGAACTTTGATATACAATATGAAACTCAATGATTTCAGTATTAAAAAAGGACCCATTTTTGCCAATTTTGTATTAGCAGATGAAATCAACCGTGCCCCTGCTAAAGTACAATCAGCTCTTCTAGAGGCGATGCAGGAAAAGCAAGTAACCATTGGTGAAGAAACCTACATTCTTGACAAACCTTTTCTGGTAATGGCCACTATGAACCCCATTGAACAGGAAGGTACATATCCCTTGCCAGAAGCGCAGGTTGACCGATTTATGTTAAAAACGGTTATCAAATATCCTCAGTTAAACGAGGAGCAACTCATCATTAGACAAAACTTAAAAGAGGGATTCAGCAAAGTCAATCAGGTTGTTACCCTTGAACAAATCAAACGAGCTCAAGACGCCGCAAGAGAAGTGTACATGGATGAAAAAATTGAAAAATACATCCTCGATATTATTTTTGCCACCCGAACTCCCGAAAAATACAACTTAGCTGAAATCAAACCACTCATCCAATATGGAGCTTCCCCACGCGGAAGTATCAACCTGGCTATTGCCTCAAAATGCTATGCATTTATCAAACGCAGAGGATATGTCATTCCGGAAGATGTGCGCGCTGTAGTTCATGATGTGCTTAGACATAGAATTGGAATCACTTATGAAGCTGAAGCCGAAAACATTACCTCAGAGGACCTCATCAACAAAATTGTCAATCAAATAGAAGTACCTTAATCTAGTTTTTAATGGTGAGTGGTTAGTCGTGAGCGGTCAACTAAAACTGTTTAATTATTAAAAATAGAAAGTCCCTTTCCTTTGGAGAGGGATTTAGGGAGAGGAAAAATGGATACTAAAGAACTTCTAAAAAAAGTCAGGAAAATTGAAATCAAAACCCGAAGGTTGAGTGACAACCTTTTTGGGGGTGAATATCACAGTGCTTTTAAGGGCAGAGGGATGAC
>TARA_R110002072_G_scaffold1598_3_pt1 | contig 29952 bp, 31 predicted proteins | sample TARA_R110002072 | Tara Oceans TARA_R110002072 (sample SAMEA4397118) | marine metagenome | biome: Polar Biome; feature: [SRF] surface water layer (ENVO:00010504); material: water (ENVO:00002006), including particulate matter (ENVO:01000060) such as... | depth 5 m
CTGCTGCTACTTTAGTTACCGCTGTGACAGCTTCTATCACAGGGTTTTGCTGTTCAGGATCTGGCTCGATTGTTTTTACGGTAGCTTTTGGTTTTGCTTGAACAGGCTCTACCGGTTCATCCCCAAAATCGATGATGTCACCATCATCCTCCACCGAGGAAGCTATAGGCTCCTGTTTTTTAACCGTTTTCTGAACAGGCTCGGTAGCGGGTTGCTTAAGAGCCGAGAGCAACTTATTTACAGCGGGTTGTGGTTGCTCAAATTCAATCGTTTTTTTTTGAGGGGTTTCGCTGTTTTCATCATCAGCAAAGGGGGTAAAGGCCAACATCCTTAGCATAATCATTTCAAAGCCAGACTTCAGATTTGGTGCATAGGGCAGGTCACGTTGACCGACCAAACCAATCTGGTAGTACAGCTGCACATCTTCTTCAGTCAGGGCATTGGCGACCGCTAACACCAACTCACGATCTCCCTGACTATTATCAATGCCATCGGGCACCGCTTGAGCCAGTGCAACTCGATGTAGAACGGAAAGCAATTCTGACAACAGACCGCTGTAATCCGGAGCCTGCTCGGCCAGTTGATTAATCTTCTCCACGATGCGCTTTGCATCCTGGTTAATCAGACCGTTAATCAGATCGTAGACTTCCTTCTGATCGATTGTGCCCAACATCAATTTAACGTCGTCTTCTCGAACGGAGTTATTACCGAACGAAATGGCCTGGTCGGTTAAGCTCAAGGCGTCACGCATGCTGCCGTCAGCTGCACGACCCAGTAGCCACAGGGCTGGCTCTTCAAATTCAATACCTTCAACCGGCAAAATCTTTTGTAGGTAAGTCACAATTCGTTCGGGTGACAGATTTTTAAGGTTGAACTGCAGACAGCGGGATAAAACGGTAACCGGTAATTTTTTAGGGTCTGTGGTCGCCAACAGAAACTTCACATGTTCCGGCGGCTCTTCCAGGGTCTTGAGCAGCGCATTAAAACTGTGGGTAGAGAGCATGTGTACTTCGTCGATTAGATATACTTTGAAGCGATTGTGCGTCGGCATGTATTGGACGTTATCTAACAGCTCCCTGGTGTCCTCGACTTTAGTTCTGGAGGCGGCATCCACTTCAATCAGATCAACACTTCGACCTTCTGCGATTTCAAGGCAGGTGCCACATTCACCGCAAGGTTTTGCACTGATGCCTTTCTCGCAATTCAGACATCGGGCCAGAATTCTCGCAATTGTCGTCTTACCGACCCCGCGGGTGCCTGTGAAGAGATAAGCATGGTGCAGGCGATCGTTTTCAAGGGCATTCACCAGAGCGCGGAGCACATGCTCCTGCCCCTCCAGCTCCTCAAAGCTGGCGGGCCGATACTTTCTGGCCAACACCTGGTAACTCATGAAAACTCACATTCGAATGACAGTCGTTGATTGTAACGAATAATGAGAGAATAGATCACATTAGGAACAAGAATAATTTACGGAATGGATATGGCATTTATCTGCATTGCGCACAGAGGCGCTTCCGGCCACGCGCCGGAGAACACACTCAAGGCGTTTGAACTCGCCATCGAAATGGGTTGCCCCTGGATAGAATTGGACGTTTACAGCGTCGAGGGTGAGCTAGTTGTGATCCATGACGACGATGTGGACCGCACCACTAATGGCTCTGGCGCTGTTATGGAGCTCGGACTTAAGCAGCTAAGAGCACTGGATGCCGGTCAGGACCAGCAAATACCAACTCTGAGGGAGGTGCTAGATCTTTGTGCAAAAAGAATCAGCGTGAACGTCGAACTTAAAGGTCCAGATACCGCATTGCCCGTCAGTGCATTGCTGACAGAGGCCCTGGCTGAAGGTTGGCAGGCGGATCAATTCCTCCTGTCGTCGTTCTACCACAATGAGCTCGCCAGGGCGGACCCGCAATTCAAGCGTGGCGCGCTTTTCCATAAAACTGCTGATTATTTCTCGGTGGCCAAAACCCTAAATGCTTCAGCCATCAACCTGTCGCAGAAAATCGTCACCAAAGCTGCGGTGCAGGAAGCCCACCAGAGAGGACTTGCCGTCTACGTTTATACCGTTAATACCAGGGCAGAGATGCAGGAACAAAAAGACATGGGTGTCGATGGCGTATTTACCAATTTTCCAGATCTATTCCCTGGATGACAGAACTTAGATTCACCCAGGTTGACACCCAGGAGTCCACTCGCATTCGTGTCTTGATGCCCGATTACCTGGTTGAAATGGGGAACTACGTCGATGTACCCACAGACGCCAACGGAAATATGGTCTATCCCTATCTAGAACACTACTGGCAGGCACCGGATAGGCTTCCCTTTGTCCTAATATCCGATGAAGTAGATTGTGGTTTTGCATTGGTGCGCAGCATGATTAACCCGGACAATGGAGCTTCATATCACTCTTTGGCTGAATTTTTTGTCATACCGTCATTTAGGCGCCGTGGGTTTGGTGCATTGGCTGCTGACATGATCCTCAAATCCCTCGGTGGCCAGTGGGAAGTGTCGGTGTTGAAGACTAACCTACCTGCCCAAAAGTTTTGGGCCCGGACCCTGACGGTGCTTTGTCCTGATCTGACCTGCACCGATACAGGGGATTCCCACAGCTATAGGCTGCATGTTTAACCCGCCAGATTATCAATATCGCGACTGAGACTATGTTTGCCATCTGTCACAATTTTTTCGAGCACAATAATTCGATCAATTGCATCTTCGAGGTCCCCTTCGAGCCGGGATAGATCTTCCTGCAAACCTCGAGTCTGCTTGCGGCCACCCTGCCCGCCATACAACCTCATCACCGACTGGGAAACGATCGCAACAATGGCGATCAGCGCAATACTTGTCCACATGCCCATATCTAGACCCTCTGATTTAGTGTTGTTGATTCAGGAAGCTGTTTTCTACGTCGAACAATATGCCCAGCGCCAACTTTTTTGACCTCTGGATATCCAATATAACTAAGGGTACTTTGCCCCCCAACATAGGCGGTTAGCTGATCATTGACCCTAACGGAAGCATTAGCATTCTGCGTCAGTCGTATATCAGCGGAGTCGGACATCAAATCTTCTGCTTCGTAGCTCGCAGAATCTCCCAGCACAATAAACTGGGATTCAATATCTCCTTGCACTCGCATTTGCGCCGCTGCGGCCAACGCAACATCAAGGTGATCGGAGGTTAGCTGATCTAGTTGGATGGTACTTCGACCGGACAGTCGACAGACGAGTGTGTCGGTATCCAGATCAGGGATCTCAACCCGACCACTGCCGGTGATCGTGATCTTGCTTAACTCTTTTAATTCTAGGCGATAGCGAATAGGCGTTTGGTAAATTGCGAGGGGAGAAACTTTTTCAGCTTTGTAACCGAGATGAAGCTTCTCGGACGCCACCCGGCAAACAATATTGTCAAGGACAGCACCTGGCGCTTCAATCGATAGGGATTCTGATTCGCCCTGCCGAACCTCAAGCACACCGGGTCCGCGGAAGACCAGCTCTCGAAAATCACTGACCTGTCGATACTGAACGATCACGCCTCATCTCCGGCAATCTTGCGAAGTTCACGCTGGAGTTCAAATTTTGGTGACGTCACATGGCTTTCCATGGACCGGAGCCGTTCTTCAATATCAGCGAACTTTTGTTTTGCTGCACGCAGATTATGCACATTTGACACCTTTGCCTCGCTGCCTGATCTTCTTTCGGTATTTCGTTTGGTTTTCCGCTTCTGGCTTCGGCCGAAGCCCTGTTGGTGATCCTTCGGCGCGCCATGTTCCATATCGTCTCCGTCATCCAATTCATGAAAGCGATCAGTCACCTGTTTGTAGTAGGGCTTATCGTCCATAAGGAAGTAGGCAATAAAATATCCAGGGACCGCCACGGAGGGCACAATAAATAGCGCAAAAACCGCCATCATCCTCACCTGCCAGGTTTCCATACCCCAGTAATCAGCAATACCAGAGGAAACCCCACAAATTTTCTTGTTCTTTGAATTACGGTAGAGATTGCCGTTTCGATTTCGGCGCTTCCAGCTTTGTGCGGTTCTGCGGGCTGCTTTTATGCCGGAGTTTCGCCGCCGAGCCCGCTCTTTCCTGCGGGATCGTCGAGTGGATTCAGTATTGGAACGAGCAGGGGCTTCATCACCGCCGTCATCCATATCTCCGCCCATGCCATAGGCATCATCATCGTACGCACCGGAACCCATACCATCTGAATAGTCATCGTCGCGGCTACCGGCGCCGAACATTTGTTTTGATTGATCATCCATCCAGGCTTCCGCCTTTCGCGACCATTTATCTGCCACGTCATCAACAAAGTCTTCTATTGATCGCTCCATGTCGCGGTGTCTGGGACTTCTGCGATGTCGTGCTCTGCGAGCTAATTGCTCCGCCCGTTCCGCCGCTTGCTCGGCTTCTTTTGCCTGGCGTTTTGCACGTTGTGCCGCTCGCTCAGAAAGACGTTTTGTCCTTCGTGCCTCGCGTTCTGCTTCAAGCTTTTCTCGTTCAGACCTGTTCACTGGTCTCCCCTTATGCGTATATCGATCTAGCAGCTCAAATATGTGGCGTTACGAACCGTTTCCAGTTTCACGCCAGCCTGGACTTTCAACATCCAAAATTGCTTCAAGGGTTTCGATCCTTGCGGCCATTCTGTTTGCCACCTCAATCATCTCCTCCAACTCGGCTCTCTCACCCGTGCTCAAGCCGTCTTTGGTTCTTGCCACGGAGCGATAGTGAAAGATAATCCAAAGTGGTGCCACGATGACCAGGAACGCAAGGACCGGGACAAAAATTGCGACTAACCAACCTTCCATAATGGTTCCAACCTTTTAGCTTCTATTAAGGTTTCTTTTCAAAGTGCGTGTTTTAGGATGCCCTTGCTAAAGCTCACTGATCCGATTCACTATTGCCGGACAGGCGAGCTTTTAATGCGGCGAGTTCTGCATCCACTTTTTCGTCGGATTCAAGGTCCGCGATCTCATTAGATAAAGATTGCTGACCGAGGTCATAGCTCTCAATTTCACCTTCCATGTGATCCAGCTTGCGTTCGTATGTCTCAAAGCGGCTCATTGCGCCATCAATATCAACCTCGTGGAGCTGACGCTTGACACCCATCCGGGATTGCGCGGTTTTGCCACGCAGAATCAGAGACTTCTGGCGGGTTTTGGCATCGGTTAGTTTTTGCTGAAGTTGACCAATGTCCGCGGACAACTTTTGTAAATTAAGATCAATTTGCTCCAGATCTGCGGCCAGTGTTTCTGACTCCTCAAGGGCATTAGTCTTTTCTTTCAATGCGGCGCGCGCAAGGTCTTCACGACCTTTGGACAAGGCTACAGCCGCTTTAGACTCCCAGTCATCAGACTCTTTGCGGGTCTTCTCGACCTTACGGGCAATTTCTTTTTTATCGGCGATCAGCTTGGCTGATTGGGTCCGTACCTCAACCAGAGTCTCTTCCATTTCCTGGATGATGAGCCGAACCATTTTCTCAGGATCTTCAGCCTTATCCAGAATAGCGTTAATGTTGGCGTTAATAATGTCGGTGAATCTGGAGAAAATGCTCATTTCCTTTGCCTCACTACGTTCATGATAGTTTGTACTGCTTGTGGCCTTTTACTAACCACAATCTGTGCCAACAATTTCCAGCCTCGTAACCCGTTGTAATTCCAGCACTTTCTATCTTATTTAAGTTTGATGTATGATGCTCAGCACTCACTAGTTGGCAAATAAAACCAACTATTAGTGTTTTAACCCAACGGTATGAACTATGACGCAACGACATCAGGCTGAACGACTGATTGGTGAATCCCCCGCCTTTCTTGAAGTACTCGAGCTTACCTCTCAGGCCGCATCGCTGTCGAAACCCGTCCTTATTGTGGGTGAGCGAGGTACCGGCAAAGAATTGATTGCAGCGCGTTTGCACTATCTGTCGCCCCGTTGGGATCAGGAATTCCTGAAGATGAATTGTGCCGCCATCAGCGACACCCTGCTTGAAACAGAGCTATTCGGCCACGATGCCGGTGCCTTTACCGGCGCCCAAAAGATGCATATGGGTAGATTTGAACGGGCCGACAAGGGCACCCTGTTCCTTGATGAGCTGGCAACCACGTCGCCTCTAGTCCAGGAAAAACTACTGCGCATCATTGAGTACGGTGAATTTGAACGGGTCGGTGGCAGCAAGACCCTCGTCACGGACGTCAGATTAATCGCCGCGACCAACGAGGATCTACCTGCCCTTGCAAAAAAAGGACGCTTTAGGGAAGACCTGCTCGATAGATTAGCCTTTGACGTCATTACATTACCGCCGCTCCGGGCTAGACCCGAGGACATCATGATCCTGGCGGAACACTTTGCCGTTGCCATGGCCATTGATCTCGGCCGGGAATATTTTCCGGGATTTACAGCATCTGCAAGAAAGGTATTGCGGAGCTATAACTGGCCTGGAAACATACGGGAGCTGAAAAATGTGGTGGAACGCAGTGTCTACCGCTCCCAGAACCTTGATGACCCGGTGGATCTGATCTCTCTTAATCCATTTGAATCGCCCTATCGGCCGATTGGACCGAATGAGGCATTAAGTCTTCCCTCAGGTGATACCGACGAGTCTCCGACTAGTGTCATTGTGCCTTCAATACCTGATATCGGTGAATTCCCGATTGATTTCCGTCAGTCCGTTAAGGACTATGAGGTTGGATTGATTAAAAACGCCCTGGCAAGCTGTCAGTTCAACCAAAAGAAAACCGCCGATGCACTGGGAGTGACTTACCATCAACTGCGAGGATATCTGAAGAAATATGATCTTTTAGACAACCAATAGCATTTTGATTGTACTCGTTGTAAAAATTGCCCCGGGAATGGGTTTTAAATACATTCCAGTTACAGCAACGTGAGTCAACCGAGCGTAGTATACGGCCACTTAAATTAGGAGCTATACCATGGAAAACCTACCGATATCGATTCCTGTCGACGACCTCGACAAATACGCCGATACCGCAATTGAACTGACAATCGCTTACGCACCCAAGTTTGCGCTTGCGCTAATCACACTCTTTATTGGTCTTTGGATCATTAACCGCGTTACCGCAGGACTAGGTAAAGCACTATCTAAAGGTGGCATCGAAGCAACTCTGCAGAAATTCCTATCAAACCTGATGGGCGTGGTCATGAAAGGCTTATTGCTGATCAGTGTCGCGGCAATGATTGGAATCGAAACCACATCTTTTATCGCCGTTTTAGGTGCCGCTGGTCTCGCGATCGGCCTGGCCCTACAGGGTAGTCTTGCGAACTTCGCAGGTGGCGTTCTAATCTTAATGTTCCGTCCGTACAAGGTCGGTGATTTTATCGAAACCAATGGCCACATGGGTTCGGTACAGAGCATAGAAATATTTAATACCATCATGACCACTGGTGATAATAAGACCATTATCATTCCAAATGGATCTGTCTCAAACAACCCCATCACAAACTTCTCAAAACAAGCCACGCGCCGGGTTGATATTGTATTTGGTATTTCCTACGACGATGACTTGCGTGTGGGTAAAGAGGTTTTGACTAAACTAATCCAGGCTGATGAACGCATTCATTCTGATCCAGCACCACTTGTGGTGATTAGTTCACTGGGCGATAGCTGCGTGAATATCACAACACGATCATGGGTCGACTCAGCAAACTACTGGGGTGTTTATTTCGACCTGATGGAAAACGGAAAATTAGAGCTTGAAGCAGCAGGTCTTAGCATTCCGTATCCACAAACTGACGTCCACATCCATCAGCAATCTGGCGGTTAAGATGACCAGTCAAGAGCAACTCTGGCATCTACATCACCCGGCTAGTTATGGCCTTAATGTCAGAAGTTGAGCAATCCTATAGCGAGGTCGCGCGACTTTACGACGCGCGGCTTCGTCGGATTAATCAGATTGTTCTCGGAGTCATTGCTCTACTAACACTCTCCGCCGGAATTCTAGTCTGGCTCTTACTCGACGAAATCTATCGTCAACAGGAACTTGAGACCAAAGATCGCCTCACACTGAACCTGGCCCAAACGGAAAAAGTCCTTAGCATCTGGCAAATACAACTCGGCCGAGAACTACAAAGCATTGCTTCGGAACCCACCACAATCAATGACACAAAAACGTTACTCGAAGCCTACCACCGGGGAGAAGATCTATTTACCCATCAGGCTAGCATCACGATGCGTGACAGATTCGATGAACTGTCAAAACGCACCCACCACCTGGGATTTTTTATCATAAGTCCCGATGCAATCAGCTTATCTTCGATGCGAAATGAAAACATTGGTAGCAAAAACCTCATTGCAATCCATAGGCCTGACTTACTCGCTCGAGCATTTGCGGGAGAGACAGTTTTAATCCCGCCGATTGTCTCGGACGTGGCAATTGACGGCGAAGATCAAATTCTCAATATCAATCTACCTGCTACGATGTTTATTGCCACACCAATCTACGGCGCAAAAGACAATGTTATCGCTGTACTCACCGAGCGCTTGTCCCCGACCAACTCATTTTCATCACTCATTGCGCTCGGCAGCATCGCTGCCCAGGGACATACCTACGCTTACAACAGCGAAGGCGCTCTGGTCTCTTTTATTGAGGGCCAGGATCTTCTTTCGACAAAGGTCCCTTTCCGGGGTACCCATCTCGAGACCCAGGCCACTACAGATTCATACGTTGACTTTTTCGGCACCCAGGTACTTGCTGCATACCAGTACTTCCCCGCCCGAGGGATTGGATTTGCGAGTGAAATTCCGGTTGAGACCGCTTTTTCTACCTATTACAAAACCAGAATACTGATTGTTTTGAGTCTTTTGGGTGTGCTGATTGCAGGTGTCATTTTTGCCATTGGCCTGGTCCTGGCAAATCGTAGATCAAATAACCTGTTGCAAAAAAACAACCGCACTTTGGAAACGATCAATCAGCGCTTAGAAATGCGCGATGAACAACGGGAAGAAATGGTCTATACCCTTTCCCACGACCTTAAATCGCCACTCATCAATATTGCGCGATTCAGCAGTCGAATGGCGAGTGAATACAAAGACAGCCTGGATAAAAGTCAGCGGCATTACTTAAACCGCATCGACAAAAACGCTGAGCGGATGAGTAGGTTAATCGAAAGCCTGTTCCTTGTGCTGCAGGTTGAATCGGGAACAAGCCGAAAAACCTGGGTCCAATCAAAGGAAGTGATTCAGGAAGTACTAGAAATGGTGGACGAAAGCCTGAACAGTGCCGGTGGGACTGCCACGGTTATCTCTGATTTACCGCTGCTGTATGCTGACTCGAACATGCTATTTGACTGTATCGAGAATTTGATCAGCAACGCAATCAAGTACCGCGACCCGTCTAGAGCGCCCAGGATCACCATTAGCGCCGTCGAAACAGTGTCAGGTGTTGATATTAGCGTCCAGGACAACGGACTTGGCATTGCAGAACATCAGCAAAAAAATGTGTTTCGTATCTTCAAGAAAATCAATTTAACCGTCGGCCACGGGATTGGGCTTACTATCGTCAAATCCGTCATGGAAAAACATGGCGGCAGCGTCTCGCTCGATTCTGAGCCAGGTGTCGGATCTACCTTCACCCTACACTTTCCTAACGGGGCACCACCACCAATCTAACCATTACTCGCCAGTAAACTTGGCGGGACGTTTATCAATGATCGAATGCACCGCTTCCATGTGATCTTTGGTTTGATGGGCCAGTGCTTGCATCGACGCTGACATTTCCAGCAAGGGTTCCAACGGCATATCCTGACCTTCCTTAATTAACCGCTTGGTCATTCTCAGGGCACCGGGAGGATTGACTGCAATCCGGTTCGCCAACTCATTGGCGGCAACAAGCAATTCCTCGGCTGGTACCACTCGAGACACCATGCCCCAGGCCAAAGCTGTCTGTGCGTTAACTGGCTCTCCGGTGAAGGCCATCTCGTTTGCCCGGGACAGGCCAATCACCCGCGGTAGAAACCAGGCACCGCCATCTCCAGGAACCAGACCGACCTTGACGAAACTCTCGGCAAAGAGTGCTTTTTCCGACGCAATCCGCATATCACACATCATCGTCAGATCACATCCCGCACCAATTGCGGGGCCATTCACCGCGGCAATAATGGGTACTTCGAGACCACTAATCGCCACGGGAATACGCTGAATACCGTGTCTATACCCATCTCGAATTTCCGATGCAGTCCCACCAAACATACCCTTTTTGTCGCGCATATCTTTTACATTGCCGCCGGAAGAGAACGCTGATCCAGCTGCGGTCAATATCACGACCCGCACACTGTGATCGCGGTTAATTCTGTGACAGGCTGCTTCTAATGCGTCAACCATTTCGTCCTCGGAAATTGCGTTTCGAGTTTCATGACGATTCAGTGTTAGCGTGACAATGTGGTCATTCTGTTCATAGAGAATAGGATCAGACATAGTAGTTCCAACAAAATTTGATATCGCAAACTATCACAGGGAGTCCCTATTGTGAAAACCCCGGCCGCCTCAATACGCTGGTTTTGTATATTGTTCATATTCCTTTCAGGAAACTGCATGGGGCTTGGAAACCAGGATTCATCCATTGACAACGATCTTGGTCAGTTAATTAACAGTCGCCTGTCATATATGAAGGATGTCGCTGCCTATAAGTGGATTAATGGCATAGAAATCGAAGACCTGGTTCGGGAACAAAAAGTCATTGCAGCGGCTCAGGCTTCAGGGCTGCAAGAGAAACTCACACTGGACAGCAGCCGCTTGTTTTTCACGGTTCAAATTGATGCGGCTAAAGAAATCCAACGCTACTGGTTTGAGCAATGGAAACAGGGATCAGCGCCCAAACAAGCACCGGACCTGGTCAAAGACGTCAGACCTAAGTTGATAGAAATAGGCAACAACATTGTCAGGGCCCTCGGACAAACAGAGCCGCTGACCAAACTTGCCATGCCTGGTCTGTCTATCGAAACCGCCAGGCGCTTAGAAACTGCTGCACGCTCTGTTAAGTTCTACCCAAATCAGCTCGATCAGATACTCGACAGCCAACAGCTAAGAGTTGGCACGACACTGGACTATGCACCCTTTTCCTACGAGAAAGGTGGTGAGGCAACGGGGATCGACGTTAACCTGGCTGCGGAGTTAGCCACGACGCTCGGCGTTGAACTGGTGCTGGTAAAAACCTCCTGGCCAACCCTCATGACAGATCTCAAAACAGGGAAATTTGATATTGGGATGAGCGGGATCTCAATCAACCTTGATCGACAAAAGTCCGCCTTCTTTTCACTGCCCCACCATACTGGCGGTAAGACAGCGATTAGCCGTTGCGATCAGGTAAATCGCTTTGATGACCTAACCAAAATTAATCACCCAACCACCCATGTAATCGTCAACCCTGGAGGAACCAATCAAGGTTTTGTCAACGCCAGCCTGAAGCAGGCCACGGTCATAGTGCACCCGGATAACAGGACAATATTTGACGAAATAATCCAGGGACGTGCAGACGTTATGGTCACCGATGCAATCGAGGTACAACTGCAAAGCGCCTTACATCCGGAACTATGTGCCGCAACGCCGGACAAGACTTTTACTTTTCAACAAAAAGCCTTCCTTCTACCCCGGGATCAGGTTTGGAAACAATTTGTCGATTCCTGGTTAACCCAGCGTCAGGGAGAAGGCGTGATTAAAAATGTGTTCACTCAACATCTGACAAACTAAGTTTAAGTTCCCAATCCGCCGTCGGTATTTCTTCGCCGGTCAGGAAAGCCTCGATCATGACATTACAAACCTCTGGTGCTTCCTGTTGTACCCAATGGGACACCCGGGGTAAATACCGAATTCGAAAGTCCGAGACAAAGTCTTCTGTGCCATAGGTAGACTCCTTATTGAGCGCTACATCATCCTCACCCCATAGCATAAGTGTTGGGGTGTCAATTTTGGGTATTTCTTCAACCGGTGTTGTTTTACGAAACCTGATCAGCGCCCGGTAGTAATTCACCATAGCTGTCAGTGCTCCGGGCTGATCTGCGTTCCGGCGGTAGACCTCAAGTACTTCTTTCGGAAATCGGGATTTATCGACGGCTGAATTTAGAATCGCGTCGGCAACGGGCTGGGCATTGTTTTTGCCTAACATTCGTTCCGGGAGACGGGGCAATTGAAAAAACAACACGTACCAGGACTTTTTCTTCTGCGCCCAACTACTTTTAATCAGCTTAATCATCGGCCCCGGATGGGGAACGTTGCAGATAATCAGATGGGTCAATGGCCGAATTTTTTCGATGGCAAACTGCCAGGCAATCACTGCGCCCCAGTCATGGGCAACCAGCACCACCTCTTTTTTCCCGGCTGCATCAATTAAGCCCGCCACATCAGCGAGAAGATTTTCCATTTTATAATCTTCAATCTGGGCCGGCCTTGACGACTTACCATAACCTCTTAAATTTGGTGCCCAGGCCTCGTAGCCTAGGGACGCAAGTAGCGGCAACTGGTATCGCCAGGAGAACGAATGTTCTGGAAACCCATGCAGACAGATCGCCAGCTTATCCCCGGCTCCACATTGATCCACTTCAAATGTGAGGCCGTTGGCTTCAACAAACGTTGTTCTTATCGAGGCATCCCTCAACCCTGAATCTACAATATCCACCGCTACCCTCGTTGCAATTACGTTTTACGGTAGACTACCTCAATAACCGATTGGGAACATCGTATGGGCTATCCAGATTTAGATTTCGGCATCTTTCTTGCCCCGTTTCACTCGCTGCAGGAAAACCCAACCGAAGCACTGGCTCGCGACCTTTCTCTAATCGAACACCTGGATCAGTTGGGCTACGATAGAGCCTGGATTGGGGAGCACCATTCCGCAGGGCTTGAAATCATTGCTAGCCCGGAGGTCTTTATAGCCGCGGCAGCGGAACGGACGCGGCATATCAAATTTGGTACCGGTGTTTCGAGCTTGCCATACCATCACCCCTTAATCCTCGCAGACCGAATTATGCAACTCGATCATATGACCAGAGGCCGCGTAGCCTTTGGTGTCGGCCCCGGTGCACTGCCGTCCGATGCATTTATGATGGGCATTGCAACGGAACATCAAAGGGACATGATGCTTGAAGCCATAGAAGTCCTTGTGCCTCTGCTTCGTGGCGAAACCGTCAGCCGTAAAACCTCATGGTTTGAGCTGAATCAGGCCAGACTACAACTCCAGCCCTACACCAAACCCATGGTTGAAATGGCAGTCGCCTCTCAAGTTTCACCCGCCGGTGCCCGGGCAGCTGGCGCTTTTGGTCTGGGCTTACTCTCCATCGGCGCAACAACCGCGGGAGGGTTCAACGCTCTTGCCAGCAACTGGGAAATTTATGAACGAAAAGCCAAAGAACAGGAACATATTGTTGATCGAAAACGATGGTCACTTGTCGGTCCGATGCATATCGCTGAAACCAGAGAACAGGCCTTTGACAATGTTCGCTACGGCTTACCGGACTGGATTCGATATTTTCAGGATGTTGCGGCCCTACCAATCGCACCGCAGGGTAGCTCAGACCCAGCACAGGCATTGGTCGAAAGTGGAATGGCCGTGATAGGAACGCCGGACGACGCTATAGCGCAGCTTAAACGCCTGCAGGAAGAATCCGGAGGGTTTGGAGCGTTCTTGCAAATGGCACACAACTGGGCAGAATGGCAGCCAACCCTAAAAAGCTACGAATTATTTTCCCGGCATGTGGCACCGGTATTTCAATCTCGAAATGCTAATCGGGCAGCCAGTTACCATTGGGCAGCGGGTCAGCACGAACAATTCATGGGCGCCGTTGCAGGTGCAATCGGAAACGAAATCGATAAGGACAACCTGGAAAAAAAGCAGAAGAAAAAGAAGAAAAAGGCATCCAAAAAATGACCCAACTTATACTGCATCAATTTGCCTCTTCACATTTTAATGAAAAAGCTCGATGGGCTCTCGATTTTAAGAACATCCCGCACCAACGTATTAGTTATCTACCGGGCCCCCACATGGGCAAAATCAAGAAGCTGACCGCCGGTACAGGAACAAGCACACCCGTACTTGAGGCTGAAACAGTTATTCAGGGCTCAGCACGCATTATTGATTACCTTGAATTATTGCAATCAGATCCCGCCCTGTACCCCACCGATGGCGACAACAAATCCTCTGCCCTGGCGTGGCAATCCCGAATGGACAGTGAGTTAGGTCCGGCTGTCCGTACCGTGGCTTTTTCAATATTCGTCAATGAACCTGGGTTTTTGGCGAAGACCTTTAGCATCGGTAAATCACTCCCGGTCAAGACGGCATACCGTGCGGTGATTCCCTTACTCACTCCGGTGATCAGCAAGGCTAATGGCGCGAACTCAATCGAAAATATCGAGAGATGTGCTGAATGTGTCGATCAGTATCTAACCGAAATCTCAAAATCAGTTCAGGCAACGGGATATCTGGTTGGCAATTCATTCTCGGTTGCTGACTTGACCGCCGCTGCGCTGCTAGCACCCTTGGCCCAGTTACAACATCCAGATATGCGGCGACCTTCTCCTATCCCAGCAACTATGCAGGCGCTAACGAATGCCTATGCAGCACACCCAGCGATCGATTGGGTTCACAGGATATATGCTGAGCATAGACCGACCAGGACAAGTAGCGGGGTTACCTAGATGGCAAAGAAAAAAACCGGAATCTATTACGTAACAAACCCCGCTGGTGTTGTGGTCATGGATAATGGAATTGAAATCGCTCGATATGAATCAGTTGACGCTTTTGTGAGCAAACACAAAGAAGGGCTATATGCGATCGGTCGACTTGAGGAAAACATGAATGGAATCTTAGAAAGTCAGTACACGCCATATCCCCCGGAATTTTAACCGTTATATCCGCGACACCCTAATTGGACTGTCTCTTAGCCAGGGCAGCAAAGGCTAAATGCCCTGAACCCTTGCGCCAATTCACCCGCTCCCGTTCCGACATTTAGCTCTGAATCAAATAAATATGTACTCCGATATGCGTGCCGGCTATATAGGTCATTTTTGGCACAACATCACAGTAGTGTCATCTCACTTAAAACCCTACAAATATCGAGCGAAACGAACATAATCGACCATACTTAAGCGATTAACGGGGAGAAAATGGAATTTTCTGGTGATAACGCTTTCTGAATACGTGGTGATAGGTCTTTTAGAAGTCTTTGCGATTCTACTGCTTGTCGTCTGCGCACTCATGATTTACAACCACAAATTGCATAAGCGGGGCACGTCTCTCGCGACGCAAATGCATCAGCTCAAAGACACCACCCGTTTTCTACTCGATAAGGTGAATGAATTTGGCAAGATCTCCTATGCGTCATTTTTAGGTGATGAGCTTGGGCCCGCTAAAGTTCGCGTCACTGACTTCTTTGTCGATGAAGAATTGCACTTTCAAAGTGAACAAAGCTGTGACGATAAAGCCGCAATCATGCGGTATATGCTGTTAGAGGCTGAACTCGCTGCTGAGGAAGAAATTGATGAAACCGCTAAAGAAGCACTCCGAAATGGGAAACTTAACGAGATTGTCAGTGACTTCGAACAGGCCAGCGGCCCAACCACCATACCAACAACAGAATCAGCAGAATCGTCCATTGATGAGGCAGATCTAAAGCAAAAATGGGGCTATCTATGCGACGCCGCACTAAGCCTTATAAAACAGCGCTCCTTTCAGGCAGAAGACGATCTCATCGACATTATTCGTGTCATCAATACTGATCTGGAACTCGAGCGACTAGACGTTCCCGAACGCGGTGAAGTCATGGGTTCAAACAATCAAACCGTAGAACTCGTTCGACAGGAGGCAGACCGAAGCCGCGAGGTCATCACTAAGTTATTGAGCGAGCGAAATGCCGCCGAGGCAGAGATCAATATCAAAGCTGAAGAATTAGAAAAACTGCAAAGATTCCTCAAGGAGTCCGAAGTTTGCATGGGCTTGCTCGAGAGCGAGCTACACGAATCAAATAAGAACCTGGAACTGATAAAAAAGGCCAGCGATCAAGATCCCATAGAGATGCAAGCCCTGATTCAACGCTTTAGCCATGAAAGCAGCGAGATGCTACTTTGTATTGAAACCCTAGAAAAAGAAAACTCGGAATTGAAAAGCCAATTGGGCCTCGGCTAGTACCCCCCCCAAACCATCGATGCAAAAATTATTGTTATATGCATAGACAATAGGTGTATGTACATCTAACATCCCGCCTATGGATGAATTTCTCACACCAAAACATTGCGTCAGCAACCATCTGCACCAGACCGCACGGGCTGTGAATCGAGTCTACAGCGAAGAAATGCGGCCCATTGGGCTTAAACGATCACAGTATTCCATACTCGGCTACCTGCAGAAACTCGGCGTTGCACAACTGACAGAACTGGCAGACCTGTTGTTCATGGATAGAACAACCCTCTCTAGAAACCTTAAGCCATTGCAGAAGCAGGGTCTGATCACCGTCACGCCCAGTGAACTGGACCGTCGAGCAAAGGAACTGCGGCTAACGGATGAAGGTAAAGCCCTATTTAAAGATGCCACTAAATACTGGCGTCGAGCCCAAAAACGCATCCTTGATGCCTTCGGCGCTGAGAACTGGTCGAAATTAGAGGCATCGCTCAAAACGCTGCGGAAGAATTAGCTTTTCGCTGCGGGATCGCTGCCATGCATCAAGCAACCAGTGACTGCTGCGGGGGAATAGCTACAACTTTGTGACAACTCAATAGTCTGGCAATTGGGGAGTCAGCCGTTCAATCGTTGTTTCCAGAACGCCGCGATTCGAAGTAGCCAGGCCGATGACACCACAAACAACAGCAGAATATAAACCCATAGGTGTTCGGCGATGGCACCACCCTCTATTCTCGCGTCATAATCCGTAACGCGCCCCAGGTAAGTGGCAAAAAAACCAACAAAGAGTGCGTACATGCCAAACTTATGTAGCCACTTCCAACCTCGACCCAGTCGCCGCACAGAAAAGGTATTTGAGGTAATCACCATAAGCCCCAGCATAAAATAGATAAACAACGCAGCACCATCTTCAGCACTGAACCACCGGTCTTCTGTGACATATAGCAACATGATCGCCAGCATATGAATGCCGTGAGCCAATGCAAATGCCAGACCTAACTGACGTCTGCGACGCACCAGTTGGCGGGTAAACCCGCTGGTAAACAGAACCTGAAGTGCCCTGCCGGTGAACACTGGCAGGAAAAACAGGAAAGACACCCTCGCTGTGTATCGAGTGTAAAGTAGCGCTGTGGTTTCATCGACACCGGGTAGAACAATCTGCCAGATTACCAGGGGCAGCGAAATGAGTAATACAGCGCCAAGGGCGAGCATTAGAAACCCAGACTGAAGCGGTCTGTTAGTCAGCGTTGCGGTATTCATGGTCCCCTCGGGTTCTGAAAATTCGCATCTTGAAAATTCGCGTCTTGAAAATTCGCGTCTTGAAAATGCCAGGCCATTCAACCACGAAGTCACAAACTTGCCAACTGGGCACCTTCCACTCACAATCTAATGCATCTTAGATGGAGGAATAAGATGCGGATTGCAATTGCAGGCTTTGTTCACGAAACCAACAGCTATTGTCGTGACATGACACCGATCAGTGCATTCAATCAACAGCGCGGTGAGCGCATTTTAAAAAATCGCGGCACCGAAACCAGCGTGGGTGGCGCGCTTAAAGCCTGTGACGATTTGGGCATCGAACCCGTGCCAATATTGGTTGCCATGGCACAACCCTCGGGCATCATTGAACGCGAGGCATTTGATCAGATTTCCTCTGAAATCCTCGCCGGGCTTCAGGACAACGGACCAATCGACGCCATTTTTCTCGACCTCCACGGTGCCGGGGTAGTAGATGGGATTAGTGATCTGGAAGGTGCATTCTGCGAGGCCATTCGCGATCAGATGGGAGCGATCCCGATGGCCGCGAGCTTCGATTTGCACGGCAACCTGACGCAACACATGGTTGATCTGCTGGATGGTATTTTTGCCTGCCACCAGTACCCACATATTGATCTGCATCTCCGCGCGGAAGAAGCAATTCACCTGCTATCCAAGATGGTACGAGACGGTGTAACCACAACAAGGCATCTTGTCAGCTTGCCGATGTTGCAACCCACTACCACTACTTTTGAGGGTATTGGAAAACAAACTCTGGCTGACATTCTGGAAATCGAGAAAGCCGAAGGTGTGATCGACATTAGCTGGTTTCACGGCTTCCCCTATACCGATGTGCCCCAGGTAGGTGTGCACATTGTCGTGACCACAGAAAATAATACGGCTCTGGGAGAAACCCTGGGAAAGACCCTTGGGGCCCAGGTTGCCAATAGAATCTGGCAGGACCGGGAGAAGTTTCGCCTCGTCAGCTTAAACGGCGAAGCAGTCATACAGGCAGCTCTGGGCTGCAATGCATTTCCTGTGGTGATCAACGAAACCTCCGACAATTGCGGCGGCGGTTCACCGGGGGATGGCACGCATCTACTGCGGGCCATGCTCGACGCAAATTTGGAAGATGCTTGTTTTAGTTTTATTGTTGACCCAGAAGTGGCCGAACAGGCCCATCAAGCTGGGGTGGGTGCCGATATCCAGGTTTCTATCGGCGGTAAATTTGATGATCTCCACGGCGACCCCCTGGAGCTCAATGCCTATGTAAAATCCTTGCACGACGGAAAGTTAAAACTATTGGCAATGTTTAAAGGGGCACCTATACACCTCGGTAAAATGGCACGGCTGGTGGTCAATGGGCTCGACATTGTCGTTGCATCAAGGCGCAACCAAACCTTTGATATTGGGCCGTTTCTCGCACTAGGTATTGATGTCACGGAAAAGAAATACGTCGCACTAAAATCCTCAAATCATTTCAGAGCAGGATTTACTGAATTGGCGGGGCAAATTTTAACGGCGGACACACCCGGATTAACCACCCATCAAATTCAGGTGTTTCCTCGCTTGAATGCGAGGGGCCCGCTTTGGCCATTAGACCCCGACACCAATTTTAGCGCTTAGAGCAATCGATCCGGCGCAACCAGGTCCACAAGTGTCCGATGGTTAGCTGCACCAGGATTCCCTAAACATAATTGTTTCGCCAAGCTGGCCACACCGGGGGCGCTCTGCACACCGTAACCGCCCTGACCTGCGCACCAGAAAAAACCTGTTGTACGTGGATCAAAGCCAATCACAAATGATTTGTCTCTGGCGAAGGTTCGAAGCCCCGCCCAGCTATGGTTAATCCGCCGCACGGTGATGTCGGCAATCTGTTGAACACGGTCAACGGCTATAGCGATATCCAATTCATCGGGCTGAGCATCACAAGGATCACTCGGCGTTTCATCCGCCGGGGAAATGAGCAGTTGACCGGCATCGGGCTTAAAATAGAATTTTTCCTCAATATCGATCGTCAGGGGCCAGTTCGCCCAACTCCCATCGCCATCCACTAGTATTGCGGTGCGCCTTTTCGGCACTAGCCCAAGGGGCTCTAATCCGGCAACCGAGGCCAGACTATCCGCCCAGGCGCCGGCGGCATTAACAACAATTGGCGCTACTAGCTCAACATCCCAGCCTTTGCCGTTTGCTTGCCAGAGTCCATTAGCATAGGTCAGAGATTGAACTCGAGACCCCGTGAAAAGTTCGCCGTTACTGAATTTAAATTTTTTCAGATAGCTTTGTTGTATGGCATCAACATCAAGATCACCACCCACAGTATCTAACAACCCTGCATGGGCCTTGCCTGATCTTAATACTGGCACCAGCTTCAACAACTCGGATTCGTTAAGCTTTTGCAAACCAGGTTGTTCGTTTTGCATTTCCTGCAGCAACGGCGCCTGTTCCCTGGAACTCACAAATAGCGCCGGCCTGTCTTTGAGTAACACAATTTCGTGGGACGGGCTTCGAAAATAGGGTTCACTTTCACGGGTAAGTTGCCTGACCACCTCATTGCCGTAGGCGGGTGCAAAATAGGCCGCAGACCGCCCGGTAGAGTGCATACCCGGTTGTTTCTCTGCTTCGATCAACGCAACGTGACAGTCTTCCGACAATTCTGCGGCTAATGATGCGCCGGCGATGCCCGCGCCGACGATAATGACATCAAAGCTTTTTGAGTGTTTTACCGTCATGACCCCTTACCTTTAAATCCAGGCAGCATCGCTTCCACCCGCTCCATAACGTCTAACTGATGCATCAGATCGTTGGCATAGTCCAATTGATCCGTGTCCAGCACCAGCACATCACTCATTGTGTAATTTTCAATCCAGACCTCATACAAACTGTCGAGACGCTTCAGATAACTCAGGGGGATATCTTGCTCCATCTCCCGGCCTCGCAATTTGATTCGACGCCGCAGCGCGCGCATCGAACAACGCAGGTAGATCATAAGATCCGGCGGCTTAATCGCTTGCAGAATGACATCGTAAAAGTCTTTGTAGGTCTCCCAGTCTCGATCGTCCATACGCCCCATCTGGTGAAGGGCCGTGGCAAAAATTTCCGCATCTTCAAATATTGTTCTATCTAAAGCCACGACACCACTGGCCCGATCCAACGACTGATGTAATCGGAATTTATTGCTCAAGAAGTATATTTGAGAATGAAATGCCCAACGCTGCATATCCTGATAGAAATCCGGCAAATAGGGGTTCTCATCATTGGGCTCGTAAAACGGCTGAATATTGTAGGTACGGGCGAGAAACTCTACGAGGGTAGACTTACCCGTTCCAATATTACCGGCAATGGCGATCGAGCGTCGCAATAGCTACTCCTTTGTCCGTCATTTTTGTACACCAGTTTTGTCCACCAATGCGCCAGTATAATGATTCTTAGTATTACTGCACCGCTAGATATTTTTGAACAGAAGCCATAAAGACGGGGAGCAAAAAACGGGACGAAGACATTCGGCAAATACCCCGATTTGAGATACATTGGATCACGTCGTCATCCTGGAGCCTCTGTATGTCAGAAACACAGAAAGACCAACCCTTAAATATATTGTTTATCATCACCGATCAGCAAAGGGCTGATCACAACGGCTTTATGGGTAACACCATACTTGAAACGCCGAACCTCGATCGACTCGCTAGCAATGCCATGGTGTTTGAAAACGCCTGGGTATCCAACCCCGTGTGCATGCCTAACCGATCGACAATTCTGACCGGCAGAATGCCTTCTTCCCACGGCGTCACGTTTAACGACAGATCCCTGGATCCCAACTCGAACACCTTTGCCAAAGTATTTCGAAAATCGGGTTATCGAACCGGGCTTATCGGTAAATCTCACCTACAACATGGCGTGAGTAAAAATTCGATGATTCCATTTAGAGGTGAATCATCAATGGCGACTTCTCACCCCATGGGTTGGAATGAAATCGAAGATTGCGAACGGTATTTCGCTGGCAACCCTACTGATCCAGCAGACTTTTATGGCTTCGACAAAATTGACCTCAGCATTGACCACGGTGCAAAAATATCCGGGCACCATTTTCAATGGGCATTGGACCGAGGCGCTAACCGGGAGGATATTTTAGTTCATCAAGACGATGATGGACCCGCCCAACATCGATCGAAAAACTGGCGCCAGATTTTTCAGCCGCCCTACTCTGAAGACATCCACTCCACCACCTTCGTCACTGACCAAACCATTGCCTTTATTGAAGACGCCAATCAGGAACAAAAACCCTGGCTTGCCTGGTGTTCCTTTCCTGATCCGCACCACCCCATGACGCCACCCGGGAAGTGGTTCCATCGCTACAGGCCGGAAGATATGGTGTTGCCAGAATCGCGCTTTGACCCTCTCACCGATGCACCTAAACATTTACAGGCAATCTCGAAAATTCACCCGAAAGATCAACGCAACTACGTTGCCCCCTGCGGCTACGGCAACGATGAACTTCTAGCTGAGGCGATCGCGGCAACCTATGGCATGATCGGCATGGTGGACGAAGGCATCGGGAAAATTCTCGGAAAATTAGAAACCCTAGGCATTCGGGACAACACTATTGTGGTCTTCACTTCGGACCACGGCGACATGATGGGTGAGCACTCATTATTCCTAAAAGGCTTTATGCATTATCGCGGTACATTGCAGGTCCCACTGGTGATTGATCTACCCGGTGCAACTGCCGGTCGTTCAAGTTCCCTTGCCTCATCAATTGATCTGGGGCCCACCCTGTTAGAACTCTGCGGCCTTGATGCCTATGACGGCATCCAGGGAAAAAGCCTCCAGTCGATTATTCAAGACCCCGCCGCTCGAATCAGAGATTCGGTTTTAGTCGAAGACGACGTTCCGATCGTCACATCAAAGCTTGCTCACCTGCCCGCCAGAATTCGTACGGTGATCACTGATACCCACCGGTACACAACAAACAGCGCAAAAGAAGAGCAACTCTATGATCTGTTGGCAGATCCTAACGAAATGAACAGCATGACAAACAATCAAAGCGCGCTGGGTGACGCCAGAGCACACCTGATTCAATTGATGATGAGCGCCGATGACTCATCGAGGGGCGCACCCTGCACTTCAGATAACTAGCTAAGATCTATCGATTTTAACAAATATCTATTTCCGCCTTGACCTAAAGTAAGGTTGAGGTTTTAGAGTTACTGAACTTTCAATTTATGAGCTCAGTAACCCTAATGAAGATGAACCTTAATCAAATTACCCTACCCTGCACGAACGTCCAACAATCGGTAGATTTCTACAAGAGGATGGGCTTTAACCTGATTGTCCTCAGCGATCACTATGCGCGATTTGAATCCTCCCTAGGGGAAGCAACCTTTTCACTCCACCTCGCACCTCAAGCTATGGCCAGCCAGAGTGTCGTGATCTATTTCGAAGTTGAGTCTGTGCCGGATGCGGTTCTCGAACTCAAAAATCTGGGCTTCGAAATCCTGCAGGAAACCCGGGATCAACCCTGGCTATGGACTGAGGCCTATATTCAGGACCCCGGCGGAAACCGTGTTTGCGTCTATCACGCTGGCGAAAATAGAAAGAACCCGCCCTGGAGAATCAACTCGTCAGCTAACGGGTTGGAAGAATATTAACAATCCAAAAAATTCACAATTTACATGGGAGGTTTCCAGCAAACCCAGCACCTAATCAATAAAACTAACCAACCATATTAGGCAAAGGGTCACCATTATGAAAAAACTCCTTATGTTTGCTGTCGCACTTTTGGCGAGTACGGCTTTACCCAATACTGCTCAGGCTGCGGATTTGACAAGCTTCGTTCCACAAACACCGGCTTTAGCGGCTGAGGTCAACGCAAACTTTCAGGCCTTAAATGCTGAAATTCAATCCAATCAAGCGGCGATCAGTGAAATCTCATTGACCCCAGGTCCCGCTGGTCCCGCGGGAGCAATAGGACCTCAAGGTCCAGCCGGTATTCAAGGCGAAACCGGCGCCACTGGACCAGCGGGCCCTCAGGGTGAAACCGGCGCTATCGGTGCAACAGGTCCCCAGGGTGAAACCGGGGCCACGGGCGCAACCGGTCCTCAAGGACCTGCTGGCGCTGCCGCAGATACGACCGCTGTTGATGCTAACACCGCGGATATTGCATCCCTCGACGGGAGAACTGAAGATCTTGAAGATTTTCGAGTGGATGTGGAAAATTTCCTTAGCCCCTACACAGAATCAGATCCATTTATTATCGAAGTGGATTGTTCAGTTGATAACCTTCAGGAAGTCATTGACGATACGCCCAGGGGCACTGTGGTCATTAATCTAGTGGGGTCTTGTTTTGGAGATTACGAGGTACGTCGCGATGGTCTCAAGATCTTCGGCCAGGGGCCTTCCAACAGTACAATATTTGGATCCCTAACCTTCTCTGGTTCAACCGATTCTAGAATTCAACGCATTGGCGTGACCAGCACCGACAAAACTGCATTGATTATCCGAGACTCATCAAAAGTGGAGGTCTTTCTTACCAATGTTGATGCAACCAGCACAGACCCAGCCATAGATTTAAGCGCTGTGAACGTTTTTAATTCCTATGCTGTCATGGGGCTCTTCTCTAATATCACCTGTTCCAGTGCGGCAAATTGTACCGGTATTTTAGCCAGCATCGGTTCAGAGGTTTCAAACGCAACCTTTCCCTCCGGAAATCTCGGTGGCATGATCGTCAACTCCGCTGGCGCCGACGAAGCAATCGCTTTGGTGCTGTTTGGTTCTAGCTTTCTTTCTTTTGAACAGGTAGGTGCTACCGAATTTAGCGCAACTGGCACCAATGCCAGTCTTGCCATACAAGCCGATCACGGAAGTCGATTTGCGGTTCTGCAAGCCCCTGGACAAAACATTAATGTGGTGGGTGATATTGAGGCCTCAGCTTCATCGCTAATACTTTCGGGAATCATCCAGGATGGCAATCTTTACGCCACAAAAATTATCGAGAGTGATGTCGTTTTACAATCAACCTCAATCAGCAACACAATTGACCTATTCGGCGGCAGTTTAATTGTTGCAGAAGATGTCACGCGCACGGGTCCAATCAATACCTACAACACCAGTATCCTGGTAGCGAGGGAAGCCCATTTAGACAGCCCGCTAAATGCGAATTTTGGCAGTCGCGTAACCGTCAAAGACGACGCAATGCTGACTGGGCTCGTGCTGGACGGCACCTCAGCATCACAAACTCTCAACTCTGGCGTTATCAATTAGTCAGCCACGCTAGAGGATAAATCATGAATACGACAATCAAAAAATTTCTAATCATTGGATCACTTCTGACTCTGGTTGCCTGTGGTGGCAGCGGAAGTAGTAACACGGGGGTAAACGTCACATCTGAACCGCCACCTCCACCCGCGGCACCACCTACAGCTCCGGCTGAACCTCCTGCGCCTACGGTTGTACTAACGGGTGTTGCCGCGATTGGCGCTGCCTTGGATGGTGCTGTTATCGAAGTCATCGACGCAGCGGGCAATCTTGTCGACATTGGTGAAACGGCAACGGGGACTAACGGTTCGTATAGTGTGGTGCTCCCAGCTGATGTTGCACTACCCGTTGTGATTCGAGCAACTCCACCCAACGGCACTCCGTTGCTTAGCATTGTTCAGGCACCTGCCGACGGCAGCACCGATATAGTCGCCAATATTAACCCAGTCACTAATCTCGTCAGTAGTTCAGTTCTGGGGACTGGAAGCGGCAGTTCCGAATCTGATATTGCCGGCGCTCTGGCCACCGTCGATGCCAGTACAATTGGTGCCTCCGGTGATGAGATTATTAATCGAGTATTTGGTGCAAGTGTCAATTATGCCGCTTTCGCTTCAGACCCCACTTTTGTGGCCAATGATGGTTCGGGACCAGGTTCGGCAGCGGACGCAGTATTGGACACCGTTGCAAAGCGGGCAGCGGAGGCTGGCGTAAGTGTCGAAGAGACCCTCACATTGTTTGAAGAAGCCGAAACACCTCCGGCGCTGCTCGAAGACGCGGGCTTTCAAGTTGAGCTTGTTAGCGAATTGATCAAAGGCGGTACAGACAGCACGACACTAGAGTCGCAATTGTCAGGTATCGGCGCGCTGGATGAAGCACCAACCGACGGCAGCCCCGATGTGTTCCGCACCATCCTGCAGGTCGTACCCGCAATCATTGAAACCACGCGGACAAATGCCGCCGGCGTTTCCGGCAACACTGACCTTGTGAATGTGGCGATTGATGCCACTGTGTCTGTGATCACCAAAACCATCAAAACCAAAAAAGATCGCTTTGCTGCCCAGCCCGGGGATGTGAATAATCTACTCAATTCCCCAAGCTTTCAGGCGACCACCACAAAGGTTGTGGCTGATGCGGTCATCCCTATGTTGATGGTCGCTAACCAGTCGGCCAATCCCGGCTCGGTTTTGAATGCCGCAAAGTCCGTTGCTTCCAATATCTCCCAGCAAGCCAGCGACGTAGTCAGCAGTTTTGATTTTAATCAGGACTCAGCGGATGTCAGCAATGTGGTCAGCGGTTTTGTGACTCAAAAGGTCACGGGCGGCCAGACAATCACTGCAGAAACGCTACAGGGCATTACAGATGGCAACATCGCGACAACTGATGTGGTGACAGCAGCGGGAGATGTCAGTCAGGTCCAACAGGACGTTCAAAATTTTGCGGCAGAAAACCCCACCCTGGTGCAGGGAGATATTTCAACGGTGATTCAACAGATCCCCACCGGCAGTTGGGATGCATCTAGTTGGAATGGGTTTAACTGGGGCTAAATCACCGAATCGGTTTTGGGAGTATCACAATCGGCGATGCTCCCAATCATCAATTTTTGTGATGAACGATACCGGACAATGATGCTCCTTAACTGGCGTCACTGAGTGCCTACTCAATAATTTGGGCAAAGAACGCATTTCACACCCTGGGGTCGCGAGAACGCCTGCCGAAACAAACGACAGCCCAAGATGTGCGTAAAAATAGCCTAACCACAGGTTTAGCGGCAAACCAAGAATGGGGCTATCAAACGATCCGGTTGCCGCGTACGACACTATTGCAAATAGACCGAGGACTACACTGGAAACAATAAGCGGTTTTTGTCCCCAACTCTTCGAGTATCCAATATTAATGACGTAGTTAAAGACACAAAGAGGCCCCAAAAATATAGGTGCTCGATTGGGCAATGACTGTATCGGATGAATCGTTGTCGACGACGCGTAAATAATCGTCACAACCAAAGCATAAAGACACAATATACCCAACACCACACGCAGCATGCGGCCAATCGGCCCAGGCCTTAATAAGATTCCTGCATCGACAAGTTCTAGCGGGTCAGACTGTTTCACAAGGGCTCTCCGAAGGTCACCTGAAATCAGTGTAAATCCTGTAGCAGCTACAGATGCAAGCTACCTTTGCAAAACGTCAATGATTGGGCAATCGGGTACATCTTCACCCGAGCATCTGCTAGAAAGTTCTTTGAGTGTCCGTTCCATTTTTCTGAGATCACTAATTTTTTTGCGGATATTTATAACGTGATCGTCTGCAAAGTGTTGGACACGTTCACAGCTCACCTCTTGTTGATCAACCAAGGTGAGCAGACTTCGAATTTCCTCCAGGTTGAAGCCTAACTCCCGGCAGCGCTTGATAAACCGTAATCTTTGGCCGTGCTTGTTCTCATAAATCCGGTGCCCACCGCTACTTCGAGACGGCTCTGATAGGAGACCAATTTTCTCATAATAGCGAATGGTTTCCGCATTTATACCGGTCTGCTTTGCAATGACGCCCCTCGACACTCCAGACTTTTCTAGGTTATGCATTTTTTCCTTGATCCTGTAGTGACTACAGGATCTAAGATAGCTTTATATGAGCAATTGACAACCACTTTTTTGAGGGAATGATGATGGCCCAGAACAATAATCTAACATTAACTAAGGGGCGAGAAATGCCTGAAGGGCGCGTAGCGGCGCTCGTCAGTGTGCTTGGCGCGTTCCTTGCCGCTTCATGCTGCGTTGTTCCGCTGGTCCTCGTCACGCTTGGCGTTAGCGGTGCTTGGATCGGTAGCCTATCTGCCCTTGAGCCCTACAAACCCTACTTTGCTGTAGTAACACTTGGGCTGATGGGATTGGGGTTTTGGCAGGTGTACTTCAAACCAAAAAAGAACTGCGAGGATGGTTCTTACTGCGCCACGCCCGCTTCCAGTCACATCACAAAATCCGCCTTGTGGATCGCAACAGCCCTGGTGTTTTTGGCATTGTCGATTGACTACTGGGCACCATATTTTTACTAGGAGAATTGTTAAATGAAACTTAAATTAATTGCGGTATCTGCCGCCATACTCTTATCCCTTACTGCCGCTGGGTTTGGCTATTCAAGCTCACTACAAGCGACGGATGAGTCTGTCCAGGCAGCGGTTTCAAACGCTGCAACGGCAAGCTTCGATATTCAAAACATGACCTGCGTAGCTTGTCCGATCACCGTGAGGAAGGCGATGTCTCGAGTTAAAGGAGTGAATCAAGTAGAGATTGATTTTCAGAACAAAACCGCTCAAGTAATCTTTAACCCTGCGATCACAACCGCTGAGCTTATTGGCGAGGCTTCCACGAGCATCGGATATCCAGCAACACTTGCTGGTGGTGAATAGTGAGAGTTCTTAATCCCGAAGGTAATCAATTGATTCAGACGGTACTCAAGATCACCGGGATGACTTGTAACGACTGCGCAGTAGAGGCCCAAGCAGAGCTTAACAAGCTTGAAGGTGTACAGGCACAAGTCTCTTTTGAAAAAGGATTAGCCGAAATTGAAAGCGACATAGCTGTGCCGCCTACCCGGTTAATTCGAGCACTTGAACGCAAAGGTTATCAGGGCGAGCCACTCAATAACAAAGGAGAATTGATCGCGAAAAGTGGTGATGGACTGCACATCGCCATCATCGGTTCAGGCTCAGGCGCCTTCGCTGCTGCATTAAAAGCTGTGGAAGAAGGTGCGCACGTCACAATGATCGAGCGTAACCCCACCATCGGAGGAACCTGTGTGAACCTGGGCTGCGTCCCTTCAAAGATCATGATAAGAAGTGCACAGATTGCCTACCACCAACGTAATCACCCTTTTGATGGATTGCAACGACAAGAACCGGCCATTGATCGAAGGAGGTTACTGGCGCAACAGGTAGCAAGGGTAGATGAGTTAAGGGTCGCTAAATACGAAAATATCCTGGCCGACAATGACCGAATAGATCTCATTTTAGGTTCTGCGTCGTTTGAGAATAAGGATACCTTGAGGGTATCTCCACCAAACGGAGAACCTATGATTATTAAAGCTGATCGAATTTTAATTGCTACAGGTTCAAGCCCTGCCCTGCCCGAAATCGAGGGGCTTAGCGAAGTGCCATACTGGACTTCAACCGAAGCGCTTTTTGCAGAAGCAATACCGAAACACCTCGTTGTGATTGGCTCTTCTGTTGTGGCTGTAGAGATTGCCCAGGCCTATCGGCGACTAGGCTCGGTTGTGACGATACTGGCTCGTACCAAACTTTTGTCCCAAGAAGATCCAGCGCTGGGTGATGAATTAAGAAAAGTATTTGAGACTGAGGCTATGCGGGTCCTTGTTGATACAAGCGCATCCTCAGTACGTTATACAGACAATACCTTCACCGTCGAAATTGACGGAGAATCGTTAGCGAGTGATGCGCTACTCGTGGCATCCGGCAGGGAGCCAAATACCTCGGATCTCAACTTGAGCGCGGCAGATATCAAGACAAAAGAAAACGGTGCAATCATTATAAATGACCGCATGGCCACCTCGGCAAAAAATATTTACGCTGCCGGTGACTGCACGACTCAGCCTCAATTTGTTTATGTGGCTGCTGCAGCTGGAACCCGCGCTGCAATCAATATGACGGGAGGAGACGTTGCTCTGGACCTAGCAACAATGCCCGCGGTGATCTTTACCGACCCTCAGGTCGCAACAGTGGGCCTCACTGAAGCTGATGCCTTACAGGCGAATATTAACGTTGACAGTCGGACCCTCAATCTTGAAAACGTGGCACGTTCTTTGGCGAACTTCGAGACGCAAGGATTTATTAAATTGGTCATTAGCACGGACAATGATCAATTGATCGGTGCGCAGATACTCGCCGCAGAGGCTGGTGAGATGATCCAAACAGCAGCCATCGCGATTCGAAATAAGATGACAATCCAGGAAATCGCCGACCAGCTGTTTCCTTATTTGACGATGGTTGAGGGCATCAAACTTTGCGCCCAGACTTTTTTCAAAGACGTAAAACAACTTTCATGTTGTGCTGGCTAATTGGGTCATTGGATACATCGGCACTAGCTGGGCCCGGCGCGGATTCTAATCTCGAACCGAACTTCAAAACCAACAAGGGACCCAATAGGGACCCTTTTTTAGTTTTGGCGGAGAGAGAGGGGTTCAACGGGACCACCCTGGGACTCGATCGGAGGTTGGTTAGAGTACCACTGTGAAATTGGCGGAGAGGGAGGGGTTCGAACCCTCGATACCGTAAGGTATACACGCTTTCCAAGCGTGCGCCTTCGACCACTCGGCCAC
>TARA_R110002072_G_scaffold240223_6_pt1 | contig 29840 bp, 29 predicted proteins | sample TARA_R110002072 | Tara Oceans TARA_R110002072 (sample SAMEA4397118) | marine metagenome | biome: Polar Biome; feature: [SRF] surface water layer (ENVO:00010504); material: water (ENVO:00002006), including particulate matter (ENVO:01000060) such as... | depth 5 m
ATTGCCGGCACTTTGACCGCCGGCCGCTTCTGGCTGTAAACGTCCGGCAGGACTGGGTAGGAGTCAGTTGCTGGAACTCCCCTGGCAGAGTGGCCCTTATCAGTATTTAACTAATGATAAAATAGGTTATCGTTAATTATATGGACTGCTATATGGGGTACGTGAGCGATGAGTGAAATGATCCCTGTTGTTCAGAATCCCTCTCCTGAGCGCCGCCTCACAGCAGCCCAGTTCCAGGGGCTGGCTAATGTGCCAGCAGCGGCCGAATGGTTCGCCAACCTGGACAACTCGCGTACCCGCCGCGCCTACCAGGGAGACATCGAGGATTTTTGTAACTTCCTAGGCATCCATGCGCCCGATCAATTTCGGGAGGTCACTCGCGCCCATGTGCTCGCCTGGCGCAGCCAGCTCGAACAGCGCGGCCTCTCCGGTGCCACCATTCGCCGCAAGCTGGCTGCGCTGGCCAGCCTGTTCGATCACCTACTGGATGCCAATGCGGTCGCAGGCGGCAACCCAGTGCATGGTGTGAAGCGTCCGAGGATCGAAACCAACGAAGGCAAAACGCCAGCTCTTGGCGATCACCAGGCCAAGGCGCTGCTTGAGGCCCCCGATCCAGCCACCCTGCAGGGGCAGCGTGATCGAGCAGTTCTGGCGGTGTTGCTTTACCACGGACTTCGCCGCGAGGAAGCAGCACGGTTGACCATCCAGGACATGCAAGAGCGTCGAGGCATCAAGCACCTGCGCGTCCACGGCAAGGGGGGAAAGCTGCGCTACCTGCCGATGCACCCTGTTGCCCTGGAGCGCATTCATGTCTACCTGGAATCGTCCGGTCACCACCTGGAGCAGGTAACGGCACCACTTTTTATGCCGCTGCGCGGCAAAGCCACCGGGGCCGGGTTAAGCGCCGATGGGATCTATGCATTGGTTGGTCGCTACGCAAAAGCGGCCGGCATCGAAGTCGCTGGGTTGGGGGTGCATGGTTTGCGCGCAACGGCTGCGACCAACGCACTAGAGCATGAGGCTGACATTGCCAAAGTGCAGCAGTGGCTGGGCCACGCGAACATCAGTACCACGAAAATCTATGACCGGCGCAACTCGCGGCCGGAGGACTCGCCGACATTCAAAGTTCGCTACTGAGGTGGCCAATGATCGAGCTTGAAACCGCACTCATCGCAGCACTGCTTCTGCTCGCAGATATGGTCTGCAGCGGCTTAGCAGCGTGGCGCGGAAACCCTCAGCTCAGCGTCATCTCCGGTAGTGCCACCAGCGCAGGTGTCACCCTAGTGGTTGGCTCCATTGTCATGCCCCTAACTGCCGCCGCAATCGGCGCTCTTGCAGTGGCGTTCTACCTTACCTGGCTGAAAACGGTTGCGCTGAAGCGGCTGCATACACTGAATACGTAACAACCACACCAGAATCGCTAGCAGCAAAAGGACGGGCAGAATTATGAAACCAAGAATTGAGGTCGATGGTAAGACGTATTGCTCGCTAGCGGAGTCCGCGAGAGTTCTTGGCACAACCAAACCAAAATTGACCCAGATTATGAGCACATTGGAGTGGACTCAGTTTAAGGATAACGGCCCTATCTATATCTCCCTGGATAGTCTGAGTAATCGGCTGCGCGGCAAATAGCAAAGCTAGCACCCTGCAGCCAAAAGAATCAGATGTACTAGGCTTGCCCCGCTGGCAGGTCGCTGTAATATGTGTATATATACAGTATTGCGGCGGCACAAAATGACCACCATCCTCGGCCGCATTCGGCCATCATCAGTCCTCGTCCGCATGATCGAGGCCCGTGTCAGTGCTGGGTTTCCCAGCCCTGCAGAGGACTATGCCGAGACTTACCTGTCACTGGACGAGCTGGTCAACGTGAGGGCTCCGAGCGTTTACCTGTTGCGCGCAGGCGGCGATAGCCTGAACGGGGTCGGCATCTATGACGGCGATGTTTTGGTGGTCGATAGAGCTGCTATGGCCAACCAGGGCGAGGTTGTGATTGCCCTTATCGACGGTGAGTTCACAGCCAAGGTGCTGAGCTATGACGCGAATGGCCGGCCGGTGTTGCTAGCTGCCAACCCAGCTTATCCGTCGATCACCTTACAGGATGGTGAAGCGCTCGAACTCTGGGGCGTCGTGACAGACAACCTGCACTCACTGCGCCGGCGCTGATCACCATGTTTGCCCTGGTTGATTGCAATAATTTCTATGTGAGTTGCGAGCGCCTATTTCGCCCGGAACTGCACGGCAGGCCTGTGGTGGTGCTGAGCAATAATGATGGCTGCGCAGTTAGCCGTAGCAATGAGGCCAAGGCCTTAGGCGTGAAGATGGGGCAGCCATACTTCCAACTGCGCGACCTGGTTGAGCGGCACGGCTTGATCGCCTGCAGCAGTAATTACGCACTCTATTCCGACCTGTCAGGCCGGGTCATGCGGACGCTGCGCACCATGGCACCGCGTATAGAGGTCTATTCCATCGACGAGGGCTTTCTCGATCTGCAGGGCGTTCAGGGTGACCTAGAAGCGCTGGGCCGGGTGATGCGCTCCCGCGTATTGCGTGAGGTGGGCATTCCAGTCGGTGTGGGCATCGCGCCGACAAAGACCTTGGCGAAGCTGGCCAACTGGGGGGCGAAGAAGTGGCCGGCTACAGGAGGCGTGGTTGATCTACGCGATCCGGCTCGACAGCGCCCGCTGCTGGCCCTGGCCGAGGTCGGCGAGGTCTGGGGAATCGGCCGAAAAATCTCGGCCCGGTTAAATACCATGGGCGTTTCCACCGCCCTGCAGCTTGCCGACTATAACCGTAAAACCTTGCGCGGAATGTTCAACGTCAATGTTGAGCGCACAGCACGGGAGCTAGCAGGAGAGGTCTGTTTCGACCTGGAAGAAGGGCCGGAGTCCAAGCAGATGATTGCCTGCACCCGGTCGTTTGGGGAGCGGAAACATACCCTGCAGGAGCTGCAGGAAGCTGTCGCGGGATACGCCACCAGAGCTAGCGAGAAACTACGTGGCCAGCGGCATCTATGTCAGGCAATTCAGGTCTTTATCCGCTCCAGCCCGTTCGATCACCGGGGCGAGGCGTACAGCCGCGCAACGTGTGTCGCGCTACCGTTCCCATCGGCTGATACTCGCGATCTGGTAGCAGCTGCGTTGAGTGGCCTGCAGTCTATCTACCGGGCAGGCCCAGCCTATGCAAAGGCCGGGGTGATCCTGATGGATTTTGTTGAGCCAGGCCGTTTGACCTCGGATCTGTTCGCGCCTGCTCCACGTCCAGGCAGTGAGCGGCTGATGGCGGCCATCGACACGATCAATGCCAAGCAAGGTCGTGGGACGGTTAGGCCTGCAAGGCTGGCGGCCAATCAGGTTTTTTCGATGAAACGGGAGCGGTTGAGCCCAAGATTTACAACATCCTGGAGTGAGCTGCTGCAGGTGAAGTGCTAGGCCTGGCTCAGCTCAAAAAGCTACAGCGCAACAGGGGTGTGTTTTGTGTGAACAACTTCCGCCATCTGTTGGTGCATCTTGACCGCGCCTTGCCTCGTGATTACACCGCAGCATTGCAGCGTGGCGATCTGACTCTCAAGGATTCCATAAAAGCGGTGGTACATCGCTTCGCCAGGATTGGTCTTGGCAAAGTTTTCTAAGTTCCGTGCGAACCTTTCTAGCTCGCTCACCTTCAAGCTTTCATCCGCCATGCTTCAGTCTCGGAGGCATCATCTCAACCCTACCGCCCAAGCCGAAATTCGGGTGATGCGAGCAGATCTACCGCGACCCCGATCGCAAAGGTGGCATCACGCAGTAAAGTGGCCTGAGCAGGCGCTTGGCTATCAAGCGAACGCCGAGAAAGGCTCTCAGGGTCATCGACATGCCGAAAGTGGGAAAGGGGATTTCGCAAGTCCATCAGCCGCTTTAATTCCCCTGCCTGCGTTGGATCGATCACACCCTGCTCCACACAGCGACTTAGCGTGTCCTGAAAGCCAATTTTCTTGGGTAGCTTTGGAGCATTCAGGCCTAATGTCAGCTGGCTTGCAAGCATCTGCTCAGCAAGCCCCTGGCATAGCATCACTGTCGCGACATAGTTCCCGTTGACGAAGCTAGAGCGCGCCTCAAGCCATGCTGAGTAGGCGACCTCACCAGGAATCATCGTGCCCAAGCTGCCGAGATTTGCGCATAAGTCATTAACCTGCTGAAAACGCGCCACACGTCCCGGCAGGCCATCATGCAACTCTCCCAGTAACCACTGAGCAGCCTGAAGGTCGCTCAGTGGAGAAAACAGCTCTTCCTGTCTCGGGTCTGCCACGGTCAGATATCCAGTGCTGGCAGGTTGTTCACTATGTTCTGGGTTTCCAAACTCACGGTGACCACACGCTGGAACAGCTCAAGCGGGTATTTTGGGTTGCCCATGGTTTCGGTGGCCCAGTCGTTGGCGTCGTTGACGATGCCGCTGGCTTTGTCGGTGCGTACGGCTTGGCGCTCCATCACCCAGTCCAGTGCGGCCTTTCCGTTGACCACGTAGTCCCAGGCCGCCTCGGGGATGCCCTTGAGGGTGATGCGGTGGTTGTAGATGACGGTGGTTTTGTCGCCCTTCTTGGCGAACTTCATCTTCTCTACGCGGTAATCAGCGCCGGTGAGTGCGCCCTTGGCTTCGATGGTCAGCGGGTGCGGCACGACGGTTTCGTAATTCAGGTGAAGGTCGGCCAGGGCGCGGCCTGCTTTGCTGAATGCCCAGAAATCGGCTGCTTTCTTCACTGCCGGAATGCGCGGCAGCTCCTTGCTAAGATTGTCAGCAAAGCGCTCGCGGTAATCCGGGGAATGAAGGATGCCGTAGACGTAGTAGAACAGGTCTTCCTTGCTGATCTGCTCGCCTGGATAAGCTTCCTTAAAGTGAGCCATGCCAGCATCGGTGATGGCGTCACGGCGGCGCAAGCCACCTTCAACCGGCACAGCAAACAGGTCGTCTTTTGAGGCCGGGGCGGCTTCGTCATAGAGATAGAGGGGTAACCATTGCGCAACATCCTCGCCAACAAACTTGCTTGGCAGGGTATCGGTTATGAGGGCAGAAAAAAGACCGCCTGCCGACGTTGTATTTATCGCCAAATTCTCTTTCCCTATGCCTGGAAAGATGCGTGGCATCTGGTAAACCATCTCGTTGAAACGACGATTGAAGTACAGCCATTGCTTAGTGAAGGGGCGATATAGGCCGGGAACCAAGCAGTCGGCCTCGAAGGCATAGCTGCGATCTTTGCCAAGATCCTGCTTCAGTGCGCGAGTCCAGCTGATACGTGTCGGATTGGTGTCAATAAAATCATCAACCTGCTCCTGTCGGGCCTTGGTATCCAGCTCTGGATACGCCACGTTGAAACGTGTTACTTCGGCGTTGTAGAAGCCAATCATGTTATTCATGTTGGCTTCTAGCTTGGCTTTTCCGGCGTTGAAAGCCCAAACATCGCGTTGGGTCTTTACACCGTTAGAGTAGTTATCGAACAGTGCCAACGCGCTTTTGTCGTCCTTGTCGCCTAACACGATGAACTGGCCAAAACTGTTATCGCGTTGTTTGAGCCAGTCACCGTGCGCGTCGGGGACTACCTGCTGCCAGTCAGGAATACCCGCAACACTGGCGTAGCTGACGATCTTCTCAAGCTTTTCTTTGCGACTGAGGTAGTCGCCAATGTCGTGGAAATAGATCTGGCCGTGGGTTTCCGCTTCGGGATTCTTGACCAGCAGTGAGATGGCAATGGGGGCGCGGCTGCCGCTGCCGAAAACCTTGCCACCTTCCTTACGTGAGGTTTCGCCACTGGTACGCTGGTTACCACGCAGATGGAAAACATAGAGGCTGGAAAACTCATCCACCAGGCACTTGCGTAGACCGTTTGCGGTATTGGCTTCTAAAAATCCTGCGTTGGTAACGAAGCCAATGATGCCGGCATCGCCAATACGGTCGCTTGCCCAGCGAATAGAACGGATGTAGCTGTCATAAAGCGAGTTTTTGTTGGTAGCCTCGGATCGCGCTCCGTAGGTATCCCGAATACGGCTATCCAAGCTAGGGTAAGGCACGTTGGCATTATTGGCGTTGGCATCGCCCTGGCCAACCGAATACGGCGGATTACCCACGATCACACGAATATCCAGCGCCTTCTGCCGCTTGCGTCGAGCGCTGTTGTCTTCCAGCAGCGCGTCTACCAAATCATCCTTCTCATACATCTGGAAGGTATCAGTCAAGCAGATGCCTTCGAACGGGGTGTACTCGTCAATCACCTCGCCATGGTAGGCCGCTTCGATATTGATGGCTGCAATGTAGTAAGCCAGCAGTACTAGCTCGTTGGCGTGGATTTCGTGCTTGTACTTGTGCGGTAGCTCTTCCGGTTTGATCAAGCCCGACTGGATCAAGCGCGTGATAAAGGTGCCGGTGCCGGTAAAGGGATCGATAATGTGGACGCCCTTGCTGCCTAAGGTCTGGCCGAACTCCTGTTGCAGCAAGTGATTGACGCTGTGGAGGATGAAATCCACGACCTCGACCGGGGTGTAGACGATGCCCAAACGCTCGGTCATCTTGGGGAAGGCGTTGCGGAAGAACTTGTCGTACAGCTCGACGATGATCTTCTGTTTGCCCTGGGCGTTGTTGATGCCGGCAGCGCGTTGACGCACGCTGGCATAGAACTTATCCAGGGTGTCCGCTTCCTTGGTCAAGTGGTGCTCATGGAGGGCGTCCAGCACGCCTTGCATGGCCTTGGACATGGGGTTGTGGCTGGCGAAGCTGTATTCGTCGAACAGCGCATCGAACACCGGTTTAGTTACCAGGTGCTGGGCGAGCATTTCGACAATCTCGCCATCAGTGATGCTGTCGTTGAGGTCGTCACGCAGCTCGGCGGCAAAGGCGTTGAAAGCGGCCTTTTCCTGGGTGTTGGCCGGGTTTTCCAAGATGCCCTGGATTCGGTCGATGTGGGTGCGGGCTATCTTGGCGATGTCGTTGGCCCAGTCTTCCCAATGATGACGGTTACCGCACTTCTCAACGATTTTGGCGTAGATGGCTTTTTCTATTTCACCTACTTCATAGGTCAGCTCGGCCTGCTGGGTTAGCTGGCCTTCGGCATCGTGGTTTTTGCTGCCGATGCCGAACTTGCCTTTGCCGGCCTGGCCGTTGTTCGTGCCGCTGGCTTTCTTCGCCTTTTTGTCGGCCTTGTCGGTGATGGCGATGACTTCCATCTTGCGCGGGTCTGAGCCGATCAGGTCGAGCTTGTTGACCATGGCGTCGAAGCTGTCGTCGTGTGAACGCAGTGCCTGGAGCACCTGCCAGACAACCTTGTAGGTCTGGTTGTCGTTGAGGGCTTCGTGAGGCTCCATGCCGGCAGGGATTACCACGGGCAGCACCACATAGCCGCGCTTCTTGCCCGGAGCGTTACGCATTACGCGGCCTACCGATTGCACCACGTCCACCTGGGAGTTGCGCGGGGTGAGGAAGAGCACGGCGTCCAGCGCTGGTACGTCCACACCTTCAGACAAGCAGCGCACGTTGCTGAGAATGCGGCAGGTATTGGCTGGGGGCTCTTCCTTCAGCCAGTTGAGCTTGGCTTCTTTCTGGCTGGCATTCATGCCCCCATCGACGTGCGCGGCTTCGCAGATGATGCGCGAGGCTTCATCAATGTTTTCAGACTCTTGGTAAGCCTCCACCACCGACTGGAACATGCTCGCGATGTTGACGGAGCTGACCTTGTGCTTGGTGCCCTTGTAGTTGGGCGAGATAACCTGGCAGAAGGCGACAGCGCGCTTCATGGGCTGATCATCACCCACCAGGTTTTCGGCCAGTCCCTGTTTGGCCAGTGCCTTCCAGCAGCCGACGATCTTGGCTGCGTCGTCCACCTTGAGCTGGTTGTCTTCGTCCTTCAGCAGCTCTTGAAGGCGGCGACTGATGACGCTTTCTTCAACCGTGAGTACCAGCACTTTGTAGTCGGTTAGCAGACCGCGCTGAACGGCCTCGGAGAAGTTGATGACGAACAGTTCTTTGCCGTACAGCGCCTCGTCATCCATCGAGCACAGGGTAACTTCACCGGACTCGGCTTTGATCTTGGCGTTGTCGCCATAGATGCGCGGTGTGGCGGTCATGTACAGGCGTTTGGTAGCGCGAATGTAATCGGCATCATGGATGCGGACGAAGGTGCTTTCGTCATCATCGTCGAAGGTCGCGCCGGTTGTGCGGTGGGCTTCGTCGCAGATCACCAGGTCGAACGCTGCCAAGTCATAGTCGTGCTGGGCGCGGCTGATCACGTCGATGGAGTGATAGGTGGAGAAGACCACACTCATGTGCTCGGTATCGTGACGCTTGAGCATTTCCGCCGCGAGGCGATCCGCCTTGGTAGTGGCTGGGTAGCGCAGTTCGTGAGTGAACACCTGCACGGTGTCTTCGTCGGCCTTGCGCTTCTTGCCTACGTCGCTGTCAGAGCAAACGGCGAAGCTGTGCAGTGGGGTTTCGCTTTCCTGCGTCCATTCGGTAAGGGTCTGCGATAGCAGCGACAGGCTTGGCACCAGGAACAATACACGCTTGCCCTTGCCGGCCAGACGCTCGGCAATCTTCAGGCTGGTGAAGGTTTTGCCCGTACCGCAGGCCATGATCAGCTTGCCGCGCTCAGCGTCTTTGAGGCCGGCAGCAGTGGCATTTAATGCGGTCTGCTGGTGATCGCGCAGTTGCTTGCGCGCTTTGAGGGCAACAACTTGGTTGGGCTGGTACTTGGCCCAGTCGATTTGGCTTTCTTCCAAGGCTTGCAGGTCGATCTTGTTGATCGAGAGCTGCTGGCCCTGCAAAGCGTCCTCGGCGTGCTCGCTCCAATTGTTGGTGGTTGCAACGATGATCCTGTGAGTGAACGGAGCTTTGCCCGAGGCAGTGAAGAAGCTGTCGATGTCTTTCTTCTGAACTTTGTAGTCTTCGGCGTACAGCTTGCACTGGATGGCGTGGAACTCGTTGGTGCCCTGGGTGCGTGCCACTAGGTCGATGCCGGTGTCGCGACCGTCCACACCTTGCTCTTTCGCCCAGTTCGAATACGTCCACACCTTGTCGTATAGATCGCGATAGGTTGCTTCATTGCGCAGGTATGTGCAGATCAGCTCTTCGAAGTAGGTACCTTTTTCGCGCTCAGAAGCGGAGGCGGCGCGGAAGGTGTTGAGCAAGGCAGAGAGGGCGGACATCGGGGAGGAATTCCTTTTGGTTACACCAGGCGCGCTGCTTGCGCCAAATTGCGTGAGTTTACTATTAGCTGGGGACTTTATTGACGCGTTGTAACCGGCTGGTTAGCTCAGCGCGTGCATCAGCAGCAGATAATCCCAGCATTCCATCGGCGTACAAACAGGTTGCTGCGCTGATCCGCACAGGGTGTGCGTGCAAGAGTGGCATACGGGGTATGCGCCTTACTGGTGAGCTTTACCAAACAAGGTAGCTTTGCTTAGTAGCTAGCTGCTAGCAGCGATTAGGTGGCATTAACTGCCATCTAATGGCATTAGATGGCAGTTAATGCCACCTAATCGCTTAGAAAAACAGTTCAGCAGGTGATACACATTCTGAGTTATCTGGCATTTAATGGCATTTAATGGCATTTAATGGCATTTAATGGCATTTAATGCCTCAAAATTTGGTGTAGATCAGTCGTTGATGCGCTTGCAGAGCAGAAAAAATCACTAAATATCGGCTGTATCACGCGCTGCACTCCTTTCTCTGTATCACCGTCTGCACGCCTAAAAAACAGTGCGAGACTATTACGCTACCGGGGTTAGGGTGATACACCAACGCCTGATGAGGCCGGAATTTGGCTGATTGCAGGTAGATGCTGAGGAACTTGCTGTCTGGCGACTTGGCTATGACGAGAATATCTCCGCCTGCATGGACCGCCCATCAATCAACGCGCGAACCTCGCACCCTCTCGCCACTTTTCGATCGGCTTCCACGATCTGCAGGTGTTACTCCTGGTCGGATCGAATTTTCATCACCGGCACTTGCTGGTTGAAGTACATCAAAGCGTGCGTTCCATCTGGCGGGGTCAACCTCTCCCTGCTTAATCCATGCTTACCCAACAATGCTGGCACTGATTGGATACAGGATGATCCCCAGCAGGACCACGATATAAACCAGGAAGCCTAGGAATATTTGGGGTGCTCGCAATTCGGCTGCTACCTGAAAATCACTACCGGCATACATCGCTGCTTGGATAGCGTTGAGTGGTAAAGCCTCAAGCTGCGCTTTGGCATTTCGAGCCGCTATGAAGCGAAGCGACACATACCAGAAGAATGCAGCCGGTATTACAGTCCATGCCAGCCCCATCAGGGCAGCCGCAGCGATGATTACCGGTGTCATAAAAACCGTGTACACCCAACCATCAATCTTGGCCCACTCCACCGACGAAGAAATAAAGCCTCCAGCTTTAGTCGCTGCGAACTCAAAAGCAGCACCGAAGTCCCACTCCAAGCCTGCTGCCAACCACAGATAGCTCACACCGGCCAAACCCGCAAACCAGTTGATGATTTGAGCGCAACCATAACCGCCAAATGCCGCACCATTAACCAAGCTGATTGCTGGGAAATGCACACCACGCCCAAGAAATGCGCGAGGGAGGAAGCAAATAACCAGCAGCGCACCAGACACGAGAAGCATCGCGCCAGAGTGATCTGCTACCGGCCGACCTTCAGCTACATCGACGGCAAAATCAACGCATGGCAACGCCAGTACCGCACTCAGGAAACCAGACTTCCAAACAGACCAAATCTCAGCAAACCAGTTACCAGTCATGCTGCGGCGGTAGTAGTAGCGATAGGTTCGATTAGGCTTGTACTTAGTGCCGGAGTCCCTCACTGCCACCCCAAACCAGCCACTGGCGATGGCCACATAGGAAAGCAGGCGGCCAGTGTTGTTCATCATCAGAGAATGCGTTGCCAAGCTATCCACCCAAGGCAGGCGGACGGACTGCCCTACCGGAAGATTGGCGCAATCTTCAACGAACGCATCTGCCAGTTCATTGCATGGTTTATAGCCACGCGGGTAGAGAAAATCGAAAGTGGCTCTAACGGAGCCGGTGACAACGCGCCACATCACGTACAGCGGCAGATAAACGCCATATGACCAAGCCGCGCCCAGGAAAGATCTAACTGCCGACATAGTTGCAACTCCCTCGTCATCACTAGATATAAACGCTCGAATACTAATGCTCTGCTGCGTTGTCGATCAGGCTCTTGACGAGCTCATCAATCAGCATTTCCCGTACCGCCAGCCTGCAGTGCCGCTGCCAACTAGCGCGCGCCAGGTAGCCGGCATCAATACTCAGAGGGTGTCGCAGACGCCACTCCCGCTCGAGCCAGGCAGCTTCTTGCTGGAGATGATCTTGTTTCTGCTCAATATAGGTTTGCAGCTGCTGCCCCTCCGCCAGCGAACGCATAAATCGCGGATTTACCTCTTGGAGAACCTCGTGAACTGTTCGCCCCCAATACGGTAAGCCCCGAAGCTGAGGCAGCAAGGTCGCCTCAATCGGCACGTCCAAGTAAATGTCGTGATACTTCGAGTTCAGGGCCATTTCATTCTCCAGCAATGCCACGGCTAACTTCACCTGCGCCTGGATCAGACCTGCCCGCAATGGGCCGCACACTAACTAGTCTTGGATAAACAATCGCGTTTGGTACACGGTCATCACTCCCTGCCCCGATGAGCCGTTTTGCCATCGAGAGACAGCCGCTCGCTTGAAACGGAGAGCACTTCATCCAGAGCGAACTCATTACGCGCGGCCTATCGACAGCTTCTGGTGAGCCCAATGACCTGATCCGGCTGCATAAAGATAATAGAATAGATGCTTAACTTAAGCAACTTACGTAACTGCATGTTTATCTCAACGCCTTCACACCTTGCCGGAGACCAGAGCACCATGGCCCGATGGGCAGAGCATTCAACCCGCTATTCGCGGCGGGCTTTATCCAGAAGAGCCACGATTTGCTCTTCGGTCATTGATGTCAGGGCAGCTACGCCTGCACGAATAACATCTGAACGAGAGGCTCTGAATCCTCGCGGGATCAGGCTAAGCCGATCAATTTCTTCGCTAATCTGATTGGTTAGCGAGAAGGTGACACGCTTAAAGGCTGCTGTACTGGGCGCTGGAGCATCTAACTTTTGCATTGAAGGCCTCGGTTTATTATTTAACGTCCACAACTTACGTAATAGCAGCGCGCCATTCAACCATCGAGTGGTTAGACGTCAGCAAGTAGTTGATGCCCTGGGCGGACAGCCGCCATGACCGCTCGCGTGGCAACCGATTTGGCCAAATGCGCCGGCGAAGTGTTCCGCAAAGACCTCAGCTGTACCTCCCTAGAAGCAGCCATGGAGCTATGACATCTAAATGTCCGTTTTATACAGGCTGCTCTGGAAACTGACTGGTCGGCTGACATAACGCCACTGAGTGACCTCTGGCAGAGTGAAGCCCATAGGGTTTTAGACGCGAAACGCAGCAACCCGCAACACTTAAAGCTGCTGTGGGAATGGCTCAGCGACCGAGAGCTGTTGGAACGAAGTGAGGCACTGCAGAGCGTTGATGCAGCCTACCTCGATGAAGCCACCTATCTACATCTCCAGCAGGCATTGATGCATGAGGTTGCTCGCCGCAACGTGATCATTGAAAGCTACGCACGATTTCACTGGGCTTGCAGCGTTTTCAGGCAACTCATAGTCCCTTTGCACCGCAGCTAAGCGGTGCAGGCGTAATCATGTCCGGCGCTCTCTGCGTACCGCGTGTCATGTTAGCTGGTTGCTGCATTGTCGAATGCGTATGCAGTTGATTATGAAATGATTAAAACTAGATTAGGTATAGGATGCGGCTGCTCATAAGGTCCATGGCGCGTGGCTTTGCGCTGACAGTGGCTGTGGATAGCCTACCCGGAGGATCGGTATTGGCTACCTGTCAGAACGGAAACATCACCCCGTGGGATCGGCATGTCTACCTATTGGAACGGTGCTTGGCTTTACCAGCACGTTTCGCCAAGTGTCTGCCTTGCGATGGGCTTGGTTGTCTCTCGATGTAAACCAAGTCTCCTTGGATTGCGTAGGAAAATAACTGGCTGTTCGCCTCACAAGCTTTTTGCAGATGATGAAGTGCTGTTCGAAGCGTTTGGGCGAATTTCCAGAGCTCTGCCGCCTCGCTGCCACATAGTCGGTGAAGCGTTAGAACAGTCACAGGGAATGGCTTGGCATGGGAGGCGTAATATCCATGTAGCCACTGCGCTAGCGGTTTCCCTCTCAGTGCCTGGCGAATATCCCATTCCACATGGGTGTATTGATGGCTAGCGAAGAGGCTTTGCAGCCCTGCGTTTAAGCGAATTATGTACTGCCGTGTATGTGTATCCCGCTGAACTTCATCGATGAGGCTGCCCTCATAGCCGTACCGCCCGGCCTGAATGTGCAATGCAGTGGCGTTCAGCCGACTTAGGTGAAGCTCCAAGCTCGCACGATTTTTACCGGTGTCGGTATGACCTAGCGCCTTGAGTATTTGGTAAGCCCTGAAGCGAACCTCTGTCCCGAGCTTTTGCTCTCTGGCCACATGTAGAACTGCTTCCCAGATGTTCAGGTCAGACTGGCTCAGCTGAGGTCCGGTGTACAAGATGAAATATCCCTTTTGGACCTGGATAACTTGCCGCTGCAGAAATGGTTTAGACGGTTGCCGTGAAACACTGAATAGGGCGGATCGCAAGGCCATATTTGGTACCCCGCGAACAAAGTCTGGCCAGTATGGTAATTTTGCTGAGATATCACTCTGAACTGCTGCAGTAGGGGCTTCGGAGTTTAGAAACCGCTCAGGGTGCGCTCTGCGCATAGCGTCCATTTGTTCGTGAATGCCCATGCCGCGTCAGGCCCGATGCGCTGCAATTATTTTTTCGTTTATCCACGAGCCTACCTGATCCGCAGGCCAGGCAACCGAGTTAGTGCCTAGTCTTACGGGGGGCGGAAATTCGCCGGCGCGTATGAGCCGATATATCTGTGATTTACTAAGTCCGATTTGGGCACAAACAGCAGGCAGGCGGAGCAATGTGGCGGTATGTGAAGCCATTCGATGGATCTCCATGAGTCCGGTGGGAATGGCTAGGGATTTAATGGCACACCCGAAGGCAGGTGTTCCAATTGGAAAAAATCGTGTTTTATTGGAAAAGCATTTTATTTCCTGAGGTCCTCTAGTTCGGACTCGCTGGGTAAGTATTTTGAGATCGTTTTGACGTCGAGCTTCATATCAATTCCAGCCATGCTGGCTAGCTCACTAAAGGCCTTTGCTTTGAGGCCGGGCGATGCATTTGGATCCATTTTTGCTGCAGTGGCCTTGAGGGAAGAGCCGTTTTGTGAAACGGCATGAAGCAGTTCAAATGCAGTATTCAGAAGCAATTTGACTGAGTTCATTTCGCGCGGCTCTAGGGCGGTACGCGGTGTCTTTATCTTCGACCTACTGGTTGCCAGCGGAGATAGCAGAACTTGGGGGCACTCAATATCGGCGGCTTCAAGCCAATCAATCAAAGCTGCTCTTGAAAGGTAAATCGCCGAGGCGGGGACTCGTTCAAAGTCTCCTTCTATGAAGCAATCAAAGTCGGGGCCGAGTGGGGTGGCCGCAGTGGCCCAATTGCTGAGGTAACGGTTCAGCATTCCAAAGTCAATTCGATGTCGCCGATTAGACTGCTGGCTGTTTGAGACGCTGCCCAGCCAGCACAATTTCGATGGTATGTCCGGGCCCTTTGCGACGTAGTAATGGTCTGAAAGGCGCTGCACAGTTTGGTGCAGGTCGTATGCAGCTGCTTTTAGATCAGGTCCAAGGCCGATCCATTGGCAATGCATTGGGACGAGGTCAGATAATCGAACCGTATCTTCAGTCATTTTTTTTCGGTCTCGCATTTACTCATCAAACTATCCAAATGATCGGCATACCACTGCAACATTTCACGCCGTGAATCGACGTATTGCGCATGGTTGTAGGTGCCGCGAATGGTATTTTTGTCGACGTGTGCCAGCTGGGTTTCGACCCACTCACTGTGGTATCCCTGCTCATGCAGGGTGGTGGACATCGTGTGTCGAAATCCATGACCTGTGGCACGCCCGTCGTAGCCAGAGCGCTTCAGTAGTTGATTGATAGCGGCCTCGCTCATAGGTTTTGCTGGATCGATACGGCCAGGGAACGCGAGCGTGTAACCGCCGGTGATGTTTTCCAGCTCACGCAATGCTGCCACCGCTTGTTTGGAAAGAGGGATCAGGTGATCGCGTCGCATCTTCATGCGCGCAGCAGGGATCAGCCAGAGCGCCTTATCGAGATCAAACTCCGACCAGGGAGCCCCTCTTAGCTCAGCCGTTCGTACCCCCGTTAGAATCAAAAGGCGAGTGGCGACCTTGACGGTGTCGTTTCCTGGGCAGGCCTGGATGGAGCGCAACAGCTCCGGCAGCTCTGAAATGGGTAAAAACGGATAGTGCTTTGAGGTGGGCGTCTGTAATGCGCCACCAATATCCGCTATGGGGTTGTACTCAGCACGACCAGTAGCGATGGCATATCGGTACACCTCTTGGCAGCGCTGGCGAGTCTTGCGCAGTACCTCAAGCGCCCCTCGTGCCTCGATCTTGCGGAATACGTGCAGCCACTGCATTGGCTTGATGGTGGCCAGGGGCAAGCTTCCCACCTGGGGGAAGATGTCCCGCTCGAAGGCCTCCAACACGTCGTTGGCGTATCCCTCCGACCATCGAGGCGCTTTGTGTTGGTGCCATTCCAGCGCTAGCTGCTTGAAGGTGTTAGCTCGCGCTATTGCTGCCTGCGCTTTCTTGGCCTCACGCTCCAGCCCTGGATGCAAGCCTTGCGCTACAAGTTGGCGGGCTTCAGAGGCTAATTGGCGGGCCTGAGCCAGCGCCACCTTGTCGACAGTACCCAGGGAGATGTGGGACTGCTTACCATCCAGGCGGAAGCGGAATCGCCAGGATTTTCCTCCTGCGGCACGAATCCACAGAAACAATCCGCCGCCATCGGCAAGGCCGTAATCCTTGTCGCGTGGCGCGGCGTTCTTCACCTGCAGGACGGTCAGTGGCATCAGTCGAGTACCCAGAGATTGTTGAACCAATCAAAGGTACTTGTGTGGGTACTCAAATGGCAAGCGCTTGGATGGCACTTGATGGCACTGCATGAAACAGAAAGCCCGCACTAGGCGGGCTTTCTGGGGCGTTCACGACACTGCTTGGCACTGCATGAAACGTTTATATGGTGCCGGCACCAGGAATCGAACCCGGGACCTACTGATTACAAGTCAGTTGCTCTACCAGCTGAGCTATACCGGCCTTTGAGGGTCGCCATTATATCCATTCATTTGGCTGAGTAAAGCCGTCTGAGCGTAGTTCTGTGCAGGCATTGTTATCAGTAGCTAAATCGTTATGCACATAAGCAGGGCATTTGGCACGGACGTGCGCAGACTTTGTGCGCTGGTTCGCGGTATTGGCTAAGTCTATGTTTTTACAAGCTATATTTTCAGATTAAAAAATGCGCAGCTTAGCAATGTTCAGCTGGGGCGGGCTTTTGCGCGGTTTGCTCAGATTCTGTCAACAGAGTTATCCACAGATGCTGTGGGCAAGTTTTGCTGGCGTTCTGCCAGCAGTAGCAGGTTTCTCGGGCTCTGTTGGCGACTGCAAAAGGTGCCAAGGCGCACGGTGTAGCCGTGTTCCTGCAAGTAGAGGGCGCGGTCGAGCAGTAGCCAGAGTTCCAGTGGGCGGCGGAATAATACGCGCAGCAGTTCCAGATTGCGCACCTCGGCCAGGCGTTGCCAGCCTTGTTGTTCGAGCTGTTGCCAGTTTTGTTTCGCGGGGGTGGGTAGCTGTTTAAGTGCGGCGAGGTCTTGGCAGTAATTGGCAAACGATTTGTCGAGCCAGGCTGGCGGCAGGGATGGCGTTGGCAAGTACTCGTCGATACCACGAAGTTGGCGCTGCAACAGATCGAAGGCCAGGCGCCAGGCCATGGACTGATCGCGCTGCCGACGAACGCGGGCGCCTGCAGTGACGGTTTCGCTCAGGGGGAGGCCGAGATCGTCGATAGACAGTTGCAGTGATGAGGCCTGGGCGCTTGCCGAAAGTGGCTGATAGCTCGCAGTGCTGATGCGGTTGTAGCAGCAGGGCGCCACGGCCACGTGCCTGCAGCCGGCCTGGCTGGCCAGTTGCAGCAGGCGCGTATGCAGTTCGCCGCAGGCATGCAGCGCTACGGGGGTGTGCTGCGCCTGCAGTTGCTTCGCGGCGTCGGCGGCCAGCACATCCTGCTCGATATGCTGCGCGGCGATGCCGAGTTTATGGCTGAGCTGTTGGCCGCTGCTGACCAGCTGTGGGTTGTATTCCAGGCAGGTCAGGCTGCCGCCCGTGTGTGCCAGCATGCGGCCAAGGTGGCCTTTGCCGGCGCACCAGTCCAGCCAGTGTTGCGGTGTATGGCTAAAACTCAGGCTGCGGGCGAAGGCATCAATCTGTTGCCATTTGCGCCCCGGTACATCGCTGCTAAAGCGCGCAGGCAATACCGTCGCGGGTGACTGTGGCAGTTCACCGATCTGGCTTAGTTCGTAAGCCTGGGCGGCCAGTTGCAGGAAGGGCGCAGGTGCTTTCAGCAGGTGGGGCTGGTTATGTGCGGCTTCGGCATGCTCCAGGCTTTGTGCCCTGAGCCAGGCTGCCAGCTTCGGGTGCTCGGCTTCCCAGGGGAGTGCGGGGTAATGCACAAATGGCCGTGGCCGCCATAGCGTCTGATGCGCGCTCAGAAAGCTGTCGAGTTCTTGAAAGCGCTGTAAGAGGGCAACGTCTTGCAGGATCTGGGCGGGAGTTGTGGTTGGCATGGTGGCGGTGCCTGAGGGTGCGAGCCCTCAGGCAATCAGCGGCCCTGGCAGGCGTCGACGCGCAGCCAGCGTTCCAGCAGCTTGAAGCCGCGCACCAGCAGGAAGGCGATCAGCAGGTAGAACATCCCCGCAGCAAAGAAGATCTCCACCGGCAGATAGGTGCGAGCGATGATGGTTCGGGCCATGCCGGTCAGCTCTAGCAGGGTCACGGTGCTGGCCAGGGCGCTAGCCTTGAGCATCAGGATTACTTCGTTGCTGTAGGCCGGCAGGCCGATACGCGCGGCGCGTGGCAGGACGATATAGAACATCGTCTTGGCGCGCGACATGCCCAGCGCACGAGCGGCTTCGATCTCGCCCGGCGGCACGGCCTGAATCGCGCCGCGCAGGATCTCAGCGATATAGGCGGCGGTGTGCAGGGTCATGGTCAGCACCGCGCACCAGTAAGGTGAGCGCAGATAGGGCCAGAGCGGGCCTTCGCGCACTGCATCGAACTGTGCCAGACCGTAGTACACCAGGAACAGTTGCACCAACAGTGGTGTGCCGCGGAAGAAGAAAATATAGCCATAGGGCAGGGCGCGCACATACCAGTGCCGCGACGCGCGGGCGATGCCCATCGGCAGGGCGAGAATCAACCCGGCGAGAACCGCGATGGCCACCAGCTCCAGGGTCAGCAGGGCGCCTTCAGACAGCCGCGGCAGCCACTTGATGATCACGTCCCAGTTAAGGGCAGTTAGGCCGCTCCACAACGCATAGGCAATAAGCGCAACGGCAACCGACCAGGCCGCGATTTCAGAGATCTTTCTCATGACGCGCTCCTGACAAAGCCACGGCTGGAGCGTTTTTCAAGGAAGTGCATGCCGATCATCGCGAGGACGGTCAGGCCGAGGTAGATAAAGGCCGCCACCATATAAAAGGTGAAGGGCTCCTTGCTAGCGGTCACGGCGATTTGCGAGCGGCGCATGATTTCTTCAAGGCCGATCACCGATACCAGTGCGGTGTCCTTCATCAGAATCATAAACAGGTTGCCCAGACCGGGCAGGGCGATGCGCCACATCTGCGGCAGGATCAGCCGCCAGAAGATCCGTGGTTTGGACATGCCCAGCGCTTGGCCGGCTTCACGGTGGCCTTTGGGGATGGCCAGGATCGCGCCGCGAAACACTTCGGTGGCGTACGCGCCGAAGCAGATGCCGAGGGCAATGGTGCCGGCGGCGAAGGCGTTCAGCTCAAGGCTTTCGATGCCGAGCAGGTCCGCCAGGTTGCGCATCAGTTGCACGGTGCCGAAGTAGATCAGCAACACCCAAAGCAGCTCGGGAATCCCGCGCACGATGGTCGAGTAAGTACCGCCAAGCCATTGCAGCGGCTTGTACGGGGAAGTCTTGGCGAGGGCGCCAAGCAAGCCGAGCACCAGACCCAGGCACAGCGCGCTAAGCGCCAGCTTGATGGTCATCAGGGTGCCAGCAGCCAGGGCCGGGCCGAATCCGTAGAGGTCGAAATTCATAGGGGCTCAGAAGCCTGCGCCGCCCGGGCGGGCGACGCAGTGCCGGCAGCTTAGTAGATGCTGAACGGGAAGTACTTGTCGTTGATCTTCTTGTAGGTGCCGTCAGCCACGATCTCGGCCAGTGCGGCGTTCAGCTTGTCGCGCAGGGCATCACCCTTGCGAACGGCAATGCCGATCTTGTCGTTGTCGAATACCGGGTCGCCCTTGAATTCGAAGCTCTTGCCAGCGTCGCTCTTCAGCCATTCCCAGTTAACGAAGGTGTCAGCCAGCACGCCATCGAGACGGCCCGAGGACAGGTCGAGGTAGGCGTTTTCCTGAGTGTCATACAGCTTGATGTCTACCACGCCATTGAGGTTGTCTTCCAGCCAGGTGCCGGCGATGGTGGCGCGCTGAGCGCCGATCACTTTGCCTTTCAGGCTGGCTTTATCAGTCTTGAAGTCGCCGCCTTTCGGGGCGATGAACTGCAACTTGTTGGTGTAGTAGGGGTCGGTGAAGTCCACCGCCACTTTGCGCTCTTCGGTGATCGACATGGAGGCGATCAGGAAGTCGAATTTCTTCGCGTTCAGAGCAGGGATGATGCCGTCCCAGTCGGAGGTGACCACTTCGCACTCGACCTTCATTTTGGCGCACAGGGCCTGGCCGATTTCCACGTCAAAACCGCCGACCTGGCCACTGGCATCGATCAAGTTGAACGGTGGGTAAGCACCTTCGGTACCGATTTTCAGCTTGTCTGCGGCGACGGCGCTGGTGCCGAAGGCCAGTGTAGCGGCCGCGGCCAGCAGGATCTTCTTATAGTTCTGCATGCGTAGTTGCTCCGTGTTTTCAGTGATTGCTGGACATGAATTGTTTGCAGCGCGCCGAGTTGGGGTTGTCGAACACCTGCGCCGGGGAGCCCTGTTCTTCAACCAGGCCCTGATGCAGAAACACCACTTCGCTGGATACCTGACGGGCAAAGCCCATCTCATGGGTGACCAGTAGCATGGTGCGGCCTTCTTCAGCGAGTGCGCGGATCACATTAAGCACTTCTTGTACCATCTCCGGGTCGAGGGCCGAGGTCGGCTCATCGAACAGGATGACTTTTGGCTGCATGGCCAGGGTGCGGGCAATTGCTGCACGTTGCTGCTGGCCGCCGGAAAGCTGATTCGGGTAAACGTGACGCTTGTCGGCAATGCCGACCTTGGCCAGCAGCGCTTCGGCCATCTCGATGGCTTCGGCCTTGCTCTTGCCGAGCACACGGCGGGGCGCTTCGATGATGTTGTCGAGCACGCTCATGTGTGGCCACAGATTGAAATTCTGGAAGACAAAGCCGATCTCGCTGCGCAGGCGATTGATCTGGCGGTTGTCGGCGGCGATCAAATCACCATTCTTCGCGGCTTTGAGCTTGAGTTCCTCGCCGGCGACAATGATCTGTCCCTTGTGCGGGTTTTCCAGCAAATTGATGCAGCGCAGGAAGGTCGACTTGCCGGAGCCGGAAGAACCGAGGATGGAAATCACATCGCCGTCGCGAGCGGTGAGGGAGATGCCCTTGAGCACCTCAAGGTCGCCGTAGCGTTTATGCAGGTCGCGTATTTCCAGCGCGGGCGTGGCCTCGGCCATGGAGTGTCCTCTTATTCTTCGGGTGCGCTCAGGCGTTGCGTGGCCTTCCTGGCGAGGCGTCAAGCTAGCATAGCGTTTCGCTGACCGCCAAGCCGTTTACCGGCCAGGGCGTGCTTGCTCGGTCACGCTGTCGCTTGGCTGCAGTTGGCTGTCGCGCGTGCACAATTTCAGTGGGGCTAATTCAGCGGTTGCCCGGTAAATTTCAGGCAAGAAAAAACCCCAAGGAATTTAACTTCACTTGGGGTTTCTCGGTATTTATGGTGCCCAGGGACGGAATCGAACCGCCGACACGGGGATTTTCAATCCCCTGCTCTACCGACTGAGCTACCTGGGCCAACGGGGCGCTATTAGACGGATTTGAAGGGTGGGTGTCAAGCGTGAGTTTGAAAAATATTTAATTATTACGGGCGGTTAGCTGCGAACGGAGGTTTTGCGGGGGTGTGATGGCCAGCAGGAGTGTTTGTTGCTGCTGGCCAATGTGCAGCTGTTACGCGCTGGGCGGTACGTAGCCGTCGGCTTGGGCGTATTCCTCGCCGGAGAGGAATTTGTCCATCTCGACCTGGAGGAATTTGCGGTCTTCGGCGTTCATCATGTTCAGGCGACGTTCGTTGATCAGCAGGGTCTGGTGCTTCTGCCATTCGTCCCAGGCTTGCTTGGATACGTTGTTGAAGATGTCCTCACCTTTGGCACCTGGGTAGGGCGGGCGGTCCAGGCCGGGGAGTTCCTGCTTGTGTTTGCGGCACTGTACGGTGCGGGTCATGGCGTTTCTCCAGTATTTGCTGCGAGTGCATCGGCCGCGCGCTTCAGCAGTTTCTTCACTGGGGCGGCGAGGCCCAGGCGCGGCGGGGTGGCGAGGTTATACCAGAGCCAGTCAACCTCGGCCACGGCAGCAGGCGCGGCGTCGACCTGCACCAGCCAGGGCTCTATGGCCAGCTGAAAGTGGCTGAAGGTGTGGGTCAGGCCGCTCAGCTCGCGTTGTGCGCCGAGCTGCAAACCGTGTTGGCTGGCCAAGCTGTTGATAGCATTCGCATGCTCCAGCTCTGGCAGGCTCCACAAGCCGCCCCAGAGGCCGCTTGAAGGGCGCCGGTAAAGCAGCACCTCGCCGTTGCGGTTGGCGAAGATCGGCATCAGCGTGCGTTTCTGCGGCAGCGCCTTGCGCGGCTTAGGGATTGGGTAGCGGATTTCCAGGCCGAGTAGGTGCGCCTGGCAGCCACTTTTCAGCGGGCATAACAGGCAGCTGGGTTTGCTGCGGGTACACAGGGTGGCGCCTAGATCCATCATCGCCTGGGTGTAATGGTTGACTCTGGCGTGCGGGGTATAGCGCTCGGCTACATCCCACAGCTGTTTCGCCACCTTTGGCTCGCCGGGATAGCCTTCCTGCGCCACGTAGCGCGCCAGGACGCGTTTGACGTTACCGTCGAGGATCGGTGCACGCAGGCCCATGCTCAGGCTGGCGATGGCTCCGGCGGTAGAGCGGCCGATGCCGGGAAGTTCGGTGAGCTGGTCGACATCGCAGGGGAAGTCGCCGGCATGTTCGCGCATCACGATCTGCGCGGTCTTTTGCAGGTTGCGCGCGCGAGTGTAGTAACCGAGGCCTGTCCACAGGTGCAGCACTTCGTCTTCCGGTGCTGCGGCCAGGTCATTTACCGTCGGCAATGCGGCCATAAAACGGTCGAAATAACCGAGCACGGTGCTGACCTGGGTTTGCTGCAGCATGATCTCCGAGACCCAGACACGGTAAGGCGTTATGCCCTGTTGCCAGGGCAGATCCTTGCGCCCGTGGCTGTCGTACCAATTCAGTACTGCGTCAGAAAATTGCTCGGGGCTCATCGGTTGAACAGGCCTTTGAGTGCATCTTTCAGCTCGGGGCTGACTTTATCGCCGAGTTTTTCTTCAATCTTCTCATTGAGCTTGTTGCCGGCGAGTTTGGCGGCGACTTTACCCAGGCCGTCCTGATCCAGACGGCAGGCCTTGCCGCCCATCTCCAGCGGGCCACGGCAGCGTACTGGCCATTCGATGCCGACATAGCGCTCGTTGACCTGGCAGGCCGGGTCAGGCATTTCGCGTTGATCGCCAGTGATGGTGATGCCGGCGCGGTAGTCGAGGCCGAGGATGCGCAGGTCCAAATCGCCATTGCCGCTGACCGCCAGGCCCGGAATAAAGGCCTTGAGGTCGGGGTTGTGGGCCACACCGTTGCGCAGGATCAGGCTGCCTTGCAGGGTTTCGAAGGGTGTGTCCTTGCCGCGTGGGTCGCTGCTCAGGGATTTGCGGTTGAGCGTGGCGATGCCGCGGCACAGTTGCTGTTCCAGGTTGGCATCGACCAGCACGCCGTCGTTGAGTAGGAAGCTGGCCTCGCCCGTCAGTCCGTCGATCCAGGCGCGCTGGCTGTTACCGCTGGTGGTCAGGTTGGCTTTGAAATCCAGCAGGCCTTTGACCGGCGAAGGCTGATCGGGCTTTTTCAGGAACGGCTCAACCGGGATGCTGCTGAGGTTTTTCTGCACGCTAAGCAGCGGCACGGCCGGGCGCACGTCGATGCTGGCCTTGGCGTCGAAGCTGCCGTTACCGATGTTGCCGCGCACATCCTGCAGCGTCAGCAGGCCGCCTTTGCTCTGTGCCTTGACGCTGAAGTTGTTGATCGCTTGTTGCTGAGCTGTGAGCTGGTCCAGGCCAATATCGAGCTGCATGTCGAGCTTGCGCAGTGTCTCGATCGGCAGTACTTCGCTGCTGCTCCACGCGTGCTGGGTCGGTGCGTCGGGTAATGGTGTGCTGCCACTCTGCCCGGCACTGGCGACGCTGGCTTTGACCTCGGCTTTGCGGGCGGCGCCAGCGTCCTTGGTATCTTTGGAGGGCGCGGGCAGGTAACGGTCGAGGTTCAGTTGGTCGCCCTTGAGTTGCACGCGCAGGGCCTGTTTGGCGAAGTCGGCTACCGCCAGTTGCCCGCTGAAGTGGCTGTCATCCAGGGTCAGCTTGAGGTCTTCGAAGGTCAGGCTGTTGTCGGTGCCGCTGAGGCGGGTGACCAGTTCAAATTGGCTGAGGGTCTTGTCGTCATTCATCGGCGGCAGTTTCTGGCCGATGGTGGCGAGGAACTCGCGCAGGTTGAGTGGCGCAATCGACAGGCCGCCACTGAGTTTTGGCTGCTTGTCGAGGTCGCGGACTTTCAACTCGCCGAGGGCGCGCAACTGGTTGCCGGAGAGTTTCAGGCCGTTCCATTCGGCAACTTGAGCGGCCAGATCAACCAAAAGCTGGCCCTGTGCCGAGTAGGTCAGGGTCTGGCCATCGAAAGGCTCGCCGGAGACCTCACCGGAGAATTTGGCGTCTTCCAGTTGATAGCGTTTCAGCGCGCGGTCGAAGCGCAGTTCACCCTGCAGCTCGCTGCGTGCGCGCAGTACCGGTTTGTTGAGGCCGAAGAAGGCGCTGAGTTTGACCGGGATGCTCGCGCCTTCGCGTATCGCACCGGTGGTCAGTTGGATACTTTCGGCACTGAATTGCTGGCCTTTCTGTGCGTCGTGGTAGTCGATGCGCGCGCTGTTGACGATCAGGCTGTCGATATCCAGTTTCAACGGCTGGCTGCTTTCGCCTGGCTCGGTGGCTGGGCTGTCGGTTTGTGCGCTGTCGGTGCTCGGTGCTGGGGCGTCGGATGTTGCAGTCGTGGCACTGGCCGGTTTGCCGACATCTTCCCAGTTACTGCGGCCTTTCTCGTCGCGCTGCAGGTTGAGATTGAGGCCATCAATGCGGATGTCGCTCATCTGCACTTCTTTGTGCAGCAGCGGCAGCACGCGTACCGACAGGCCGAGTAGGCGCAGATCGGCGAACGGTTTGTCCGGAGTGCTGACGCTCGCGAGGGTGGCGTCGGTCAGCTCCAGACCGAGCCAGGGGAACAGGCTCCAGCCGATATCACCCTTGAGGGTCAGCTCCAGGTTGGCCTTGTCGCGGGCAAGCTGGCGGATTTCATCTTTGTAATCGTTGGGATCGAACAGATGGGTAAGGGCAAAGCCCAGCGCCACGATGATCAGCAAGAGCCCGAGAAAAAACAGGCCGAGAATTTTGCCGAGCGCTTTCATGTGCGAATCCTTGTTTCGAAACGGGATGGTGAAGAGCTGCAATTCGAGCCGGCGAGTATAGCGCCAGCGTTTTTACCTTGACCGCCGACAGTCCTGTTTACGCGGTGATTTTGCAAGCGGCTTTTGCAGGTGCGCAGCGTGGCTGGCTCCGGCTGGGCCCTTCGCGCCTGGGCTTTCGAACCGTCAGCTCTGGCAGTTGGATAGGCAAGTCGGTGGCCGGTTCCCTGCTCGGGGTGAGTTTCCCCACGCGCTCGCGCAGGCTGCGAGGCTTCGATTGGGCCAGTAGTCTGTGCCTCTGATCGCCGCCGGTAGCCGCCCAGGCGGATGCCCGCCTATAATGCCAGTCTTTTTCCGTGGGCAATTTCTGGAGCTGGTGATGGCCGAACGTACGGCATCCGTCGAGCGCAATACCCTGGAGACCCAGATCAAGGTCTCGATCAACCTGGATGGGACTGGTAAGGCCAAGTTCGATATTGGCGTACCGTTCCTTGAGCACATGCTCGATCAGATCGCCCGTCACGGCCTGATCGACCTGGATATCCAGTGCAAGGGCGACCTGCATATCGATGACCACCACACCGTGGAAGACGTCGGCATCACTCTTGGGCAGGCTTTTACCCAGGCTATCGGTGACAAGAAGGGCATGACTCGTTACGGGCATTCCTACGTGCCGCTGGATGAAGCGCTGTCGCGCGTGGTTATCGACTTCTCTGGCCGTCCAGGCCTGCAGATGCACGTGCCATATACCCGCGCCGTGGTCGGCGGCTTTGATGTGGACCTGTTTCAGGAGTTCTTCCAGGGCTTCGTCAACCACGCGCTGGTTTCGCTGCACATCGACAACCTGCGTGGCACCAATACCCACCACCAGATTGAAACGGTGTTCAAAGCGTTTGGTCGCGCCCTGCGCATGGCCGTGACGCTGGATGAACGCATGGCCGGGCAGATGCCGTCGACCAAGGGCTGCCTGTAAATGCAGACAGTTGCAGTAATCGACTATGGCATGGGCAACCTGCACTCGGTGGCCAAGGCCCTGGAGCACGTCGGTGCCGGCAAGGTGCTGGTGACCAGTGATGCCCAGGTGATTCGCGAAGCCGATCGCGTGGTATTCCCCGGTGTGGGTGCGATCCGCGATTGCATGGCCGAGATCAAGCGCCTGGGCTTCGACAGCCTGGTGCGGGAAGTCAGCGCGGATCGGCCGTTTCTCGGCATCTGTGTGGGCATGCAGGCGCTGCTGGAACACAGCGAAGAGAACGATGGCGTTGATTGCATCGGCCTGTTCCCTGGCAAAGTGCGTTTCTTCGGCAAGGACATGGTCGAAGACGGCGAGCCGCTGAAGGTGCCGCATATGGGCTGGAATGAAGTGGCGCAGTCGGTCAAGCACCCGCTGTGGCACAACATTCCGGACCTGGCGCGTTTCTACTTCGTGCACAGCTATTACATCGAGGCTGGTAACCCCAAGCAGGTGGTCGGCCGTGGCCATTACGGCAAGGACTTCGCCGCGGCACTGGCTGAAGGCTCGCGCTTTGCCGTGCAGTTCCACCCGGAAAAGAGCCACACCCATGGCCTGCAGCTGCTGCAGAACTTCGCCGCCTGGGATGGCCGCTGGTAAATGAGCCGAGGCAAGGCGAAACCGCCGGTCATGACCTTAAGTGCCGAGCAGGAGCGTGAAGCCTGCCTGGTGCTCAAGCGGTTCATGGCCGAGCGCTTTGAGCTGGAGCTGGGCAGTTTCGAGGCCGCTGAGGTGCTGGAACTGTTTGCCCGCGAGATTGCACCGCACTACTACAACCGGGCGATTTTTGATGTGCAGGCTCACCTGAAAGAACGGTTCGAGAGCATCGAAAGCGACCTCTGGGCACTCGAAAAGAGCTGACCCACCGAATTCACACGACTTGAGCAGGTTCAACCGATGCTGATTATCCCCGCTATCGATCTGAAGGACGGCGCCTGCGTGCGTCTGCGCCAAGGCCGCATGGAAGACTCCACGGTGTTTTCCGATGACCCGGTGAGCATGGCTGCCAAATGGGTCGAGGGCGGCTGCCGTCGTCTGCACCTGGTTGACCTTAATGGTGCCTTCGAAGGCCAGCCGGTCAACGGCGAAGTGGTCACCGCCATCGCCAAGCGCTACCCGACCCTGCCGATCCAGATTGGCGGTGGCATCCGCACCCTGGAAACCATCGAGCACTACGTGCGGGCCGGCGTCAGCTACGTGATCATCGGCACCAAGGCGGTGAAAGATCCGCAGTTTGTCACCGATGCCTGCAAAGCCTTCCCGGGCAAGGTGATCGTCGGCCTGGACGCCAAAGATGGCTTCGTCGCCACCGACGGCTGGGCGGAAGTGTCGACTGTGCAAGCGACTGACCTGGCCAAGCGTTTCGAGGCTGATGGCGTCTCGGCCATCGTTTATACCGACATCGCTAAAGACGGCATGATGCAGGGCTGCAATATCGAAGCCACGGCGGCCCTGGCGGCGGCCAGCCGTATCCCGGTGATCGCCTCCGGCGGCATCCATAACTTGGGCGATATCGAGAAGCTGCTGCTGGCGCGTTCGCCCGGCATCATTGGCGCTATCACCGGCCGTGCCATCTATGAAGGCACCTTGGATGTGGCTGAAGCGCAGACCTTCTGCGACAACTTCAAGGGCTGATTCGTCTGCTCTGGCGGTGCACGCCGCCTGGGCTGCCCCGCGATACCCTACGGAAATACCGATATGGCACTGGCTAAACGCATCATCCCCTGCCTCGACGTGGACAACGGCCGCGTGGTCAAGGGCGTCCAGTTCGAGAACATCCGCGACGCCGGTGACCCGGTGGAAATCGCCCGGCGTTACGACGAGCAGGGTGCTGATGAGATTACCTTTCTCGACATCACCGCCAGCGTCGACGGCCGCGACACAACGCTACACACCGTCGAGCGCATGGCCAGCCAGGTGTTTATTCCGCTGACTGTCGGAGGCGGTGTGCGCACCGTGCAGGACATCCGCAACCTGCTGAATGCCGGCGCAGACAAGGTCTCGATCAACACCGCTGCAGTTTTTACCCCGGAGTTTGTCGGCGAAGCTGCCTCACGCTTCGGTTCGCAGTGCATCGTCGTGGCCATCGACGCGAAGAAGGTCTCCAAGCCGGGCGAAACGCCGCGCTGGGAGATTTTCACCCACGGCGGGCGCAAGCCTACCGGCCTGGATGCGGTGCTCTGGGCGAAAAAGATGGAAGACCTCGGTGCCGGTGAAATCCTCCTGACCAGCATGGATCAGGACGGCGTGAAGAGTGGCTACGACCTAGGCGTGACCCGCGCCATTAGCGAAATGGTCGGTATCCCGGTGATCGCTTCCGGTGGCGTCGGCAACCTGCAGCACCTGGCCGACGGCATCATCGAAGGTAAGGCCGCTGCTGTGTTAGCGGCGAGCATCTTCCACTTCGGTGAATACACCGTGCCGGAAGCCAAGGCCTACATGGCCGCTCGCGGGATTGTCGTGCGCTAAACCTCGCTGGCCGGCAGCCCTGTCAGCGAGTTGGCAGGTCAGTGAGCGTTGCCACCTTGTGCGAAGGGGCAACGAGTTGTGCGCCAGCGTCACCCCGTAAGCCGTTTCCCGTAAGGGCCGTTCAAACCGCTGCGCATCGCACTCAATGCCGTACGTTTGCCGTGCGCGTGTGACGATTGTTGTGACTGCCCTGAATCAGAGCTGGATTAGACATGCAAGTTGATGCTGTTATTACTTGGGTTGATGGAGGCGACGCTAATTGGCGGGCCAAGCGTGAATATCACTCAGGTGAACCGCAACAAGACTTTCTGCCCTTTGCCAACGGCGAGGGCCGCTATCGAGATAACGACGATTTGTTGTTTTTGCTTCGCTCGATGGAGCAGTTCTGGGGCATAGACGGCAACATCTTTATTGTCACCGATCAGCAAGTACCTGGCTTTATCGCAGAGCACCCTCGGCTGCGCATCGTTGACCATTCGCAGATTCTGGATGCGCGCTATCTTCCGACATTCTCATCCCGGGCGATCGAATCGGCGCTGCACCATATCCCCGACCTAGCGGAACACTTCGTTTCATTCAACGATGATCAAATGCTAACCCGGCATGTTCAGCCCAAAGACTTTTTCAGCGCGGTTGGCGCTATGGTGTTCTTAACCCGAGAGGCTATTCCAACCAGTGATGCCGATCTACAGCTGTCGGGTCATAACGATGCCAGTAACGCGCGGCACTGGATGCAAAAAAACTATGGCGCATCGAGCATCGCGTTCATCCCTGAGCACGCCCCCAAAGGCATTCGTAAGAGCTGGATGATGGAGCTTGAAGCGGCGCACCCTGATATTTTCGACGAGGTCCGTCAGGAAAAATTCAGGCGCAGGACAGGCCAAAGCATCCTGGCTAATTTATACCTTGATTGGTGTGCGACCCATGGACGAGCAGATATTGACTGGGAGCAGTGCCGCTACCTGTTCACCGATGATGTGGAGAATGACCGGGTGGCGTCGCTGCTTGACTCGCTCGGGCGTCATCTATGCATCTGCATCAACGACACGACTGACGACCGCTCAGACATCGCAAAAATGCGCGATAAGCTGGATCGAATACGCACAGAGCTGTTCCCGCGCCCGAGTTACTTTGAGTCATCACGCGGCTCCGCATCTTTTAGCTCATAAGCTCGCGCCCCCTCAGATGTAATCGCGCCTTTATGGTCCCTAGTTGCGTAGACACCCCAAACCTCATCATGTGCCGCCGCTAGCCGGAGCTACAAATACGCCCGCGTGCCCCCACTCATTTAAAAACGAAGCAATTTAACGGCTAGCTCGGCGATGTCTACATGTGGCCGCTGGTTTGGGCCCATCAACAGGCAGCCCTGCTGGCCACTGCTGCGGGCGAGT
>TARA_R110002072_G_scaffold299946_1_pt1 | contig 29808 bp, 45 predicted proteins | sample TARA_R110002072 | Tara Oceans TARA_R110002072 (sample SAMEA4397118) | marine metagenome | biome: Polar Biome; feature: [SRF] surface water layer (ENVO:00010504); material: water (ENVO:00002006), including particulate matter (ENVO:01000060) such as... | depth 5 m
ATTTTCTATATATTTTTTGTGTATTATTTCTATTCCATCAAATACAGCTTTTAGGCAGCTGCTGCAGTTTGTGTCTAAATTAAAACCACCTTGATAAATAGTGTTATATAGTTCAATCATATTAGCTTTTACCCTGTGATTTTTTGCTCGTTTATCTTTAATATCTGGCCATATTAATCTAACTTCTTCTATTAAGTTTTGTGGGATTATATCTGGTTTGCTTAGCTTACTGGTTTTAAGCCACAGCTTATCTGGGCAGCTTTGGTTACTGATTTTGGCTTTGACACGCATAAAACAGCCACACCTTGTACAAGTACCAGTAGGCTTAAAATATCTATCACAGCTATTACAAATTTTTAATCGTTCCTTATAAACCTTATTATCGGCTAAGTATTTATTCAGCATTTGCAAAAGCTTTTTTTAGTTTTTCCCTTACTTTGTTTATAGTTGTAAATAAACTATTTCGGCTTATTTTGGTTTTGGCTGCCAAACTATCTAGGGTGTTTCCCTCATAATAATAAAGCTTGAAAATAACACTATCATACCAGTACATTAAATCTAATTCCTTATCAATTAATTCCAGCTGCTGGTACTTTTGTTCCTTTTCTACATATACATCTGGCAGCTGTTCCAAGTACTGCCTTATGCTTTCCCTATCGTTACTGTTTCTGGTATTTTCTAAACTACTAATTTTTTCATAGTATTTATTAATCTTGTAATAATACTGGCTTTTTTTACTAGTCAAACTTCTTTTAATAACTATGCAGCCATATCCTATTATGCCTTTTATTCCATCTTTATCAAATATGGTTTTTAAGGTATCCTTATTCATGCTTAAATAGTACAGCATAAGTTCCTGCACCACTTCATCAATTTCGTTTTTATCCCTTGTAAATTTGTAAGCGTAAAGCCTAAACTTATTATCGTTTTCAGTTATAAGCTTATAAATTTCAGTCATTATAAAGCTTAATTTCTTCCATATCTAAAATCAAATCATAAGCCAAGTTATTTAGCACTAATCTATATGCCCTTACTTTTGCCCTGTTCCTTTTAGTTTCATAACCAGCTAAAAAACCTTGTACTGCTATGCTTAAATTAGTGGGGATTATACTCATAAAATCATAAAAATTACCTGCAGACATTCCATGCTTATAAGTATTATGGTGTTCTATTATAATATTAGCTACATCTATAAAGTCATTATATTTGCTGGCATTAGTACCAGTTATAATTTTAATAGTTTCGGTTACTGTGCTACAGTACCTTTCTATTAATACCTTATGTTCATAACTGATGCTGCTTATACCTTTTAACACTTGACAAAGTTATCAAAATTCTATATTATTTGACTTTGCTTTTATTAACTTATTAACAGTGCTTTTATAATAACTTATTTTTTCTTCATATTCAAAGGCCATTATCTTAATAGTGCTTTTGCTTTTAAGCTGCAGGCTTTCAGCAAGCTTTTTCCCTAATTTTTGTCCAAAGCGATACTGTTCTCCATATCTAAAAACATTACAGGCTGGGCATTGAGGCTTACAATTTTCTTCATCAAATCTTGTAGCTAAATAACGCCTAGAAATAAAGTGTCCATTTTGCAAGTATTTATAATAATCCCTTTTATTACAAGTGTAGCAGTAGTTATAACCACTGCCATCACTATCTTTCAGCCTTATGTACAAGCTAAACCACTTGTCAAGCTGTTTTTTAAGCTTACTGATGCTAGGCCTTGCTGCCATAGCCTAAGTCTGTTTTTACCTTACCTTGCTTAATTTGTCTTTCCATGTATTTTTTCCCCCTAAGCAGTGGGCAAAGTTCCTGCACCTTAGCCCTTAACCTGCCTACTGTAGCATCACTTGTAACTTTTCCAGCTGCATATAACCTAAAAAAGTCATTTGCACTATAGCTACTTGTATCTATTCCCTTTGCCTGCATTTCCCTGTGCCATATATGGGTAGTAAGTTTCTTATCGCAATCCCTTAAAAAGCTTTTTTCTACTAGCAAATTCTTTATTTTTTCCTGTATAGTTTTCATAATTTATGCTGTTCTTAATATTAATATTTCATTTTTATTTTCTACATATAACCTAATATATCTGCCTAAGCTTTCATAGTATTTTAAGTTGTACTCAAGCCTTGTAGGTAAGCCCTTTGCATTTTTGGGGTCATCATTATAGCAAATTCCTTTCCAGTATGCAGTTCCCTTACCACCTAGTTCAAAGGGATAATAATCATAAACTTCATCAACCATCATATCTACCTCCTTTTTATCCCAAGCTGCTATCTGTTCTTTAGTACCTATTACCCTATAGCATTTTTGTCCATTTTCATAATCTTGTACATAGCCCCCAGTGTATCCCTTATTGCTATTCCATACATTTTTCGGCAAGTATTCTGATGCAAGCACCCAGTCCTCAATAATTAGTTCTGCATTAAGTTTTATGCCTGCTTTTGCCAAGCTTGCATACATTTTTTCTTTTATTTTCATTTCAGTAATTTATTAGTTAATTTTATTCTAGGCCTGTATAGTGGTGCATTGGCCTTTGGCTCTTTCAATACTTCTACCTTATGGGTGTCGTTATCTATTAATATTTTCTGTGCTCTAATCCACTTAAAAAAAGTAGGGATATTTATAAACTGCTGGCCTGTGTCTAGCCTTACTCCATTCCTAAAAGCTAATTCTACATCTATTAAATATAAACGCCTAAAATGGTTTTCCCTTTGTAAATCAGCTGCAAAAGATTTAGCTAGTACAGCCATGCTTTTTCCATCCGTTCTATGGCCTAATTCTATAGTAGCTTTAGTTATTAAATCATATACCTTTTTAATTAGTAATTCTAATTCCCAGTCTGCTAGTGCTTTCATAAGTACGCTTTTCCTTTGTTATATTCATCAAGCTGGCTATCTAATTTGCTGCCAGTATTTTTATTTGGCTTATCCCATTTTTTTTGATTAGCTACCCATTTTTTAAGCCTTAAATTTGTATCCCAAGTGCTGCACAGTTCCCATTTCATTTTCGTTTGGGTTTTGTTTTTTTCAGTCCAGTAATTAGTAAATTCAGTTTTAATATCAATATCATAATCTAATAAAGAAACAGCATTCAAAAACCTTTGTTCCCTTATAGTAATATCATTATTATTATTATTAATTTTATTCTTATTAATAGTCATAGGGATAATTAATTCCTTGTTATTAAGTAACTGCATAACTTGTCCAGCATTTACTTTAAAATATCGCTTAGCTGGTATCCCTTTCCTTTTTACTGTTATTAGGCCTAAGCCCTTTAATTTAGCGATACAAGCCCTTTGCTGGTAAGGGCTAAGTGTAGTGTCCTTTTCAATATTGTTTTCTGTATTAAAAAAATAATCACTTACACCATGCTGGGTTTCAAAATACACCTGTTTACTTATTAAATCTGCTAGCAGTGCTGCAGCTTGTAATCCCACCTTTTTGCTTAGTTTCTTATTCACTATTAAATAAGCTGTGCTGCTTAATAATTCTATCATATTTGTATATCAATATCAATATCAAATTCTACAAATACCTTATTAATATTTTCAATATCAGCTGTAAAATTTTGCAAGTCTGTAGTAAAGCTGTGGCAAGTTGTTCCACTATTAATTATAATATTAACAGTTCCATCTACAGGCTTAATTTCATTTTCTTTTAATAGCCTTTTTATTTGGCACTTGTTAAGTGTAGGCTTAGTGCTTTCAGATAAGCTTTTATATAATAAATCGTAAGCCCTTTGGTAAGGTTTCCAGCTAATATACCAGCTGGCATGCTGCCTTTCATAATGGTATATGCTACTCCTATCCCTATTAATTACATTTCCTATAGTGGTGTAGTGTACTCCTTTTTCTACCCTTGCTATATTAGATACAGCCATTCTTATCCTTTGTATATGGCTATGCCTTGCAGTACCTTTTAAGGCAAGTAAAGGTATATCAAAAACCTCTACTGCCTTATCTAGTATAGTTTTAACTAATTTTGTATTAGTTAAGCTAAGTGTTTTATTTCGCATCTTAAAAAGGTAAATCGTCTTTCGGCCTTGCAATACTTACCACTTGTTCTTTTAAGCTTTCTGCTTGCTTTTCTGTAAATATCCAATCCCTAAAAATTTGTGCATTTGCAGTAACTTCTTCTGGGCTGCAGTTTGCATTTTTACAAAAATCTACAGCAGCTTTTATACATGTTTGTCTAACTATTAATTCATCCCTTGTAAGGCCAGTGCTGCTTACAGTGCTTGTAGCTGGTGCATTATAATTACCACTACCTACAAATGGCTTTCCCTCTGGGATAATTTTTATAGTACCTTTTGGGCTTAATGTATAGGTATATGTTTCCCCTACTTCTACCTTAGCATCATTTGTTTTTCTGTACACTATGCCTGTAGTGCCATCTTCAAAATCCAGTTCAAACTTGAATAATTCATTAAAGTTCCCTGTTGCTTGTACATTTTTTAACTTACTAACTTTTTCCATTTTTATATATTTTTTACCTTGCTTATTAGGGTGCAAGGTTTACCCTTTAATTATTATCTTGGCCAGTATGTTCGCCACATTCACTACAAATATCACTACCCATAACTATTTTAGCCCCACAGCATTCACTTGTCATAATTTGGCTAGTTTTTTTCGTACACTGTTCTTAATTTCCTTTTTATTACAAAGGCCACTTTTTAAAACATCTAAAGCATCAAATACTATATTTTCTTTTTCGCAATCCCCAGTACTTTCATTAACTGTTATGCAGGTAAGCCATATTTCCCCACTGTAAAAGCCCACACTTTCAATTTCTTTTACCCACTTATGGCTAGTAGGCTCGCCATAGTGTTCTGTCAAATATTTACTTTCCATAGTTGTCTGCTGTTTTAATTATATTATTAAGTAAGTCAAGCGTAATAAGGCTGTCTGCTGCCTTTAATATGCCCTGCTGTGTAAATAGATTACTTTTAGCCAAAACGCCATAAGCATTAATGTAAGCAGCTTTGTAGGCTAATTTCTCCACCTTTGGCCTATCCTTGTATTCCTTTGGTATATTTATGCAGCCATAAGTTTTCTGATAATCCCTTACTAATTTTTTAGTTTCATTAAGGCTGGCCACATATCTTTCCAGCCATAATAAGCAATTCTGTTCCCCATTTATCCACCAATTACTTAAAACTATTGTAAGCATTTCCTTTTGCTGTAGGCTTAAAATACTACTTCGCATAAGTAAAAACTTAGTCCAAGTGCCTATATAAGCCTGCATCGGCATGTTGCTTAGCCCTATTTTTTCAGCTGATAAATTAATATGTCTATCGCCTAGCATTTTATCCATGCCTAATTTAAAATCATCTATATTCATTGCATTTGCTGTATTAGTTTATGCATTTGGTTTTGCCAATCATCTGCAGTAACTTGTATATTATCATCTGCAAATACACAGCCCAAAGTTACATGTCTATATTCTATATTTCCTGCAGTTTTTTGTAGCAAATCAGCTACAGTTCTTCCATTTTTTACCCTTACCCTATATATCCAATCTGTATGTTCTACATCCCATTTAAAGTATAGGGGCAAATCGTTACCATTAAAGGTTTTAATAGTAGTAGTGGTTACTGGTACTTCGATAATTTCTGTCATTTTAGTATAATTTATTTAAGTTAATTTTTAATTCTTCTGCATATTTTAATATATGATAAGCCAAGTGATTAGTAAAGTTATTGCAAACTTTTTCCTTTTCTTTATCAGTAAGGGCTTTGGCCTTATGTATCCTTGTAGCATCTGCTATCATATCTACATAGTAAAAAGGCAGGCTTATTGCTGATGGGCAGCACTGCAGCCAATTCCCTACTCTATCCTGCAGGTTTGGCATTCTTTTTTTATTATTATCATAGTTATAATCTACATCAAAATGGTGTAATAATTGCACCACTTTTTGCTTAGTTGTATTTGTATTTGGTAGCGTTATGCATTCCCTAATATAAGCTTGTATTCTATCCTTGTAAAATCTTGTATTTGTTTTCAGTAAATTTCCCATTTTTTTATATAAAGTAATTAATATCATTATCATACTGCTGTTGGCAGCCAGCCACAGCCAGTGCCATAGTTTTGTAGTAATCTGTTCTAGGTAAGTTTGTTCCCTTACAAAGCCACTGCACTAAGTACATAGGCTCAAAGGATAACCAGCCACAGTGGCCAAGCTTTATAGAAACCACAAAGCCAGTATCTTCATTAACAAAGTCCAGCACCTGTTCTGCATCTAAGCTATTATCAAGGCCACAAAGCGAGCCATATTTTTTGCTAAATTTTTCCATTTTTATTAAGTTTTTATTATTATTCACTTTCGTTTTCTTCTAAGCAGTCCCCACATATATCACAAATATCATGTTCTGCAGGTTTCATTATCTTATCGCAAAATTCACAGTTCAAAGTTTCCATTTTAATTATTTTAGTTATGGGGTAAATTTGCCCCTTACCACAAAAGCCCCAGCACTTTCGTACTAGGGCATTAAATTTTTAAAGCTGTTAAGCAGTAAGCGTTTTAAGCATTTCCTTATCTACCTTATAGCTACACATAAAAGCCATATCTAATATATCAGCCCTTTCAGTAGCACTTAGGCCATCAGCATTCCAATCAGTATCAGATAACAAGCTTATTATGCTTGCTGCTATTCTATCATAGTCAAAATAGCTTAAAGGTTTTCCCATTAAAAAGCTAATATCGCCACCCCTTACCATAACTTGGGTTTCTATGTATTTAGCTAGTAATAATTTTTTGTATTTAGTTTGCTTTTTCATTTTACTTTTTTTAAATTTATAAACTTAATTTATTTTTTAAGCCACTAGCTAAGTTCATTTCACGCTGGCTGCTATTATTCTTATAACTAAGGTTTTCGGGTTTATAGCAAACTGTCTGCTTACCTACTTACAACATGGCAAAGATATAAAAAATGAAGTAATTAACAGTTATCTGTTGGAAAGTTATTAACATTCCAAGAGTTAATAGTACAATAGGCTTTAAAGCATTTTAAAGCGTTTTAAGCGTTTTGAAAGTAAGTGTAGAGTGTTAGTATTGAATTATAACGCTATTAGCAGCACTAAGGCTATTAAAAGCATGTATATTATAAATAAGGTAAGTGCTGGGTGTTTATTCACTTCCTAATTCCATTAATAGATTAATCGGCTGCTTGCCATTATTTAGAACTACAGCACAGCCTATAGCTGGTTTTCGCCCTCGCTTGGCATAGGCAAATGAATAAGAATTAAAATTTATCCCACAGCCTACCTGCATTCCGAATATTCTAAATTTTTGCCCTACATAGTGTTCACAGTAAGCCTGTGTATGCAGGTGTCCTTGTACAGTGTTTTGCATATCAGCCCTACACTTAGTCCTAGCAGTTCCCCCCTCGCCATGTAAATACTGCACGCCATCTAATTCCATTCTATCAGTGAAATGCCAGTTTGGTACTTCAAGCACTTCCTTATAAGATTTAATCCATTTGCTAGGGATAGCACTGGTTTGGGCTTTTCTCATAACTAATCTGTCATGGTTTCCCAGTATTACAGTGGCCTTTGGAAAAGCAGCATACCACCTGCTTATCCTACTTATAGCTAGTTCAAGTTCATCACTGCCCCCAAGCCCATCAGCATCCGTTTCATGGTAGCTAGAATAATGATTATCAATAATATCTCCTATAAAAATTACATGGGTGCAAGCGTATTCTAAAAACTTTTCTTTGCAAAATAATAGATATTTATCTAAGCAGAATGGCTCATGCAAATCTCCGATAATTAATACCGAATTTTTCTTACTTGCCCTGTGCTTTTGTAATAATTCTATTTCTTCTGGCTTTAGCCTATACCTGTTATTTCTTTCCAGCATCTGCTATACCTTGTCCAAGTACTAGAGCAATTATCGAATATAATAAAGTTTGGCTTGTAGCAGGGTCTATCCCCCAAGTATCGCTTAGCAGCTGCACTATAATACCAGCTACAGTATAAAGGAACTTTCTACTACCTAAAGCTTTTTTAATCGTTTGTGTTAAAATCCATTTCTTAAACATAATTCTAATTTTTAGTTATTAATTTTAATTTCAGCAAGTGCTGTTATATCTTTATCCCCACTGGTGCTAGTTATAATAAGGCTTGTTTTGGTAGTGCCTAAAGTATTGCTTTTTATATGATGCCAAGTAGTAGTAACATTATTAGGGATAGTCCTAGTTTCCTTATAATCGCCACTGGTTACTAAATCAATACTCCAAGTGCTGCCAGCAGTATCACTTTTCATATTTATATATACAGCAAATTCTTTACCCCCTAAAGCTGGCTCTCCTATTTCAATAGTATGCTTTCCCTTTTTTAGCTTAAAGCTTACATGCTGTTCCCCTACAAAGTATTTTAAAGCTTTTGGCTTATTAGTTTCTTTTTTTAATCCCATTATTTTTTCTTTTTTTTAGGTTTTTTCTTTTTCGGTTTATACGCCATTTTTAATATTTATAAGTCCAAATTACATTATTATCTTTCTTTAAATCTAAGTCGGCATGTATGAAACTTGCACCAATTCCTATTCTATTTATTCCTACTTGCATTAATGAATTGAGTATTAAAAACCTTTCTCTACTGCCCCTAAAAGCAATATCAGCAGCAAGCCCTAGCTTATGGCTACTCCCAAATCTTCCTCCTACTTTTAGATTATGCTCTTGGGTTCTGTATCCACTATTTATAGTAAATTTGCAGCCAGCTATTTCCCTTGCTTGATCTAATTTCTGTAAAAATAATTTATCCATTTTATCCCCACTTCCCTTAGCATCTGGGCTATCAAATTCTTGTAATTTAAAGTGTTTTAAGTTCATAAGTATAGTGGCTGAATTAGCCCATATCAAGCGTTTTAAGGCATTAAGTATGGGCTGTAGTATATTAGTATGAGAAAAGATAGATGTAAGTTTTGCTAGGGTTGTCATACTTTTCAAATTTTATTTATTTTTTACCATTTTTATTACGAAAATGGCTTGATAATTTGGTTATCGTATAGATAATCGATACCAATAATAGTATAATCTTCAAGGCCAATTCTATGTTCGTAAAAGTTGTAACGCTAAGCGTTAAGCTATTTAATCCTATTACTTCTGGCAGTCCGTTTAGGCTGTTTTTTATCGGCATTTTGTTTTATATATTTTTTCAAAGCCACTTCATTTTTCACTTTTGGCTTGTAGTTAATTTTAATTGACATTGAATTTATAAGGATTAGATTGTGTAGGTAAAGTGGTTTCTAAATTCATGCCATTATAAAAAGCATTAGTATCTGGGCAAACTTCATCACAGCCACTATTTTGACTGTATTCTGGGAAATGGCTATTTTTTGCACACAGGTAATTAATTAATCTATCAGTATAAAATTCTGCAGTATTTCTAACTTCTTCCCTCAAATCTTGTGCCTCCTCCCTACTTAGCTTTTCGCCTGTTTCGCTGGTTTTTTGGTAGATATTTCCGTTCTGCACCTTGTAGCGTAAAAAGGGAATACATTCATAAAAGCCCCACTGCACCAAACTATCCGAAATGTAATCATTAAGCAAAGTTTTATAGTAGCTATTAGCTGGCAAATCTACATCCCCTGCAATTATTAAATCTTGCAGCTTTGTAAAAAGCTTAGTGCCTAGCTTTGTTTCCATATATTTTTTCTGTGCAATTCTTATATATGGTAGTAAGTATTCTGCATCTACATTTCCATTAATTGCAGTGCTATCCTTTATTCTGTTTTCACTGATGAATAAGACATATCCAGCCATAATTATCTAGGTTTTAAGTATCCATTATTTTTCATTTTCTGTGGAGGAATTGCTACCAATCTATCATTCTTATTTACAGTAAACCCCTCACTCCTTGCTTTTGTAACGCTTATAATTTGGCTATCTGTGATTTTACTTTTAGCATTTCTAAGTGATGTTTTATAGATACGCCTAAGCCAAAAATGCCGACACTGTGCTCCCCCTTTATATAAAAATAAATTATATCTTTCCTTGCCATAAGGTCCAAATCCACTATTTACCTGCAGGCTATTTGCATTAAGTATATCACGCTTTCGATACACCTTATCAGCAGCCACCATTTTCTTACAGAACATTCTGCTAGTGCCACTTTTATTAGTTAAAAAATTATCTGTAGCATAAACATATCTGACTTTATAATAATTATTGTAATCCTTGCTTACATTATCTTGGTCAATTATAGTATTTTCTTCATCCCTTTCATTCCTATCCTTGCCAATTATATTAGGTTTTGCAGTAATAGCCTCTGCTAAGTTTATTTGTTCATTAGCTACATTATTAATTTCAGTTTCATAATCAAAATCATTATGTTCCCCATCTACTACTTCTTCATCTACTAGTTCCCAGTCTGGCTGCTGTGTTTCCCCAAAATCTGATATAAATTTTTCTAGTATTGAATGCTGTGTAAGGTTTTGGCTATTATAGCTTGTTTCTTCATCTACTACTTCTTCCTTTATTAATGGTGCAAGCCCTAATTCTTCCCTTATTTCTTCCTGTGTCATAACTGCACGCATATCATCTATAGTAAATCTTGTAGTTACTGGCTTACTTTGCACAAAGCTTAAATCTACATCCAAGCCATTTACCATTAAAATCTTATGCAAGCAGTTTAATATAGTAGTTTGGTAAGGCTTAACTACAGTATTAAGATAAACTTCAAAAGCACTATTTAATTCATCAGCATTTGAGCCAAGTCCAGTATCATTTTTTATGCCCATAAGCATAGGGCTTGTAACCCTATGAGAAACTAAAATATTCTGTGTCATTAATTCCTGCAGTGCCAAGTATTGCTTATCAGCATTAGATACAGCTATAGGGGTAATTTGAGGCACCCTGCTTGCATCTTCTGAAAAAGTTAATACAAACCTACCACTGGCATTAGTTCCAGTGAATTTCTTTTGCAAGCTTTTTTCTATTGCAAACCTTTCTTCCTGTGTAGGAATTCCATTCACAAACGAAATAAAGTAACTACCAGCAAAGCCATTCTGTATATTATTAAGATGAAATTCAGCGATATGCTGGTCAATTAAAGCCCAGTTACATCCACCGACATAATCTGGTACATGGTAAACATCCATTTCTGGGCTGTATCTACCTGTATAAAGTATTTGGCTTGGGCTTGTTCTATCATTTATATTAAAGGCAGGCACTGCCTGTGGCTCATTACGCTTAGTATCTGCCCAGTTAGCTGATATGAAATATTCGCTTACTACCCCCCTTGCATCTGGTTTTGCTGCCCTAAGCCTTTCCACTGGAACATGGTATAATTCAGCGATTTCCGTTCTATCTTTCGACCATACGATATTTAGGGCAAAGCCTCCCTGCAGCTTAAAGTCAAAAGCTACTTTTTTAAGTAATTCATGTAAGGTTTCCTTGCTGTTAATATTAGCAAAAAATTGTTTCGTTTTAATATAAGCTGCTGTATTTTCTTCTTCTTCACAGATAATATCTTCCCCTGCAATCATGGCACTTGTAGCATTTACGATAGCAGCATGGGTGCTAGAATTATAAAATAAATCTATTAGAAACTGTGGATATAAATTAACATTATCTTCTGTGCCATATTCTATCCAATCCCTAGCCACTGTTTCCCTTACTTGGGGTGCTGTTTGGGTTTCTAAGTTTACATTTAAAATATTATCTTTCATTATTGAGTATAAATATAGTTATCATTATTTTGTGTATGTTCTGTGTAGCTTATATTATCCCCACCAGTTACAAGTATTTTCCCTTCTTCTACTGCTAAGCCTAGAACACCCCTATTACTTAAAGGAGGGCTAGGGTTTGGGATACTATCATAATATCCTTGATTATTAATAGGTGCAAAGCCACTGCTTATTAAGGTAAAAGGAAAGCCTAGAAAATCTATAGATGTTCCATTTGGGAAATTTACTTCATAAATAATATAACTCCAGCTACCAGCAGGCTCAAAGCATACTGTAGAATTATAGACATTTTGCTGGCTAAAAGGCACTTGGTTTACTGCAATATCACTATATTGGTAAGTACTTCTTTTATTACCATAATCAGCAATATCTTTGCTGTAGGCATAAGCTACCCTGCCAGTCATATCACTTTTAAAATAAATCAAATATATAGCCTTTTCCCTATTTATTAAATCTGTAGTAATTTGGTTTGTTCGCTGTACAGGCCTGCACTTTAATATCGTAGGGTCTGCTTGGTTTTGTTTTATTATTATCATAGTCCTAATAAGTAATAGAAATAGTTTGAATTTATTTTATAAAAAAAAAGGGCAGCCAAAAGCCACCCCTTAAATAATATATAAAATGTTCTAATTAATCAATTACAGTAACTCCAGCACCACCATTAAAGCCAGCATTATCAAATGGGTCTGTTCCATAATCTTGCAGCACCCAAGCTGGGTAAGATTGATTGCTATCGAAAGTCCATTCATAACCATTAAAATCTCCCATACTTGCTCCAGCTGTATTAGTACCACCATTAATATTAGCACCAGTATCAGTACCGATACACATTATTACATTATGGCCTGCAGCATTTTGTTCGTTTAATTCTACAAATACTAAAAGCGTATTTTGTGCTATTAATTTTAATTCGTTCTGGTCTTTTACTGTTAATTTTGCTAATTTTAAAGTAGCAGATGGAGTGTAAAATACAGTGCCATTATCTGCACTTGCATTAATTGTTTCTACATAACTTCCCATTCCACGCCTCATAGCATACTTGTAAACATTTGCTACCCCATCAAATTGCGTCATTTCACTTGCTGTATCAGCTGTAATAGCTGTAGCAAAATCGGCTAAGTAAACATTTTTTACTCCCCCTTGAGTTGTAAGGCAGCCCCCAAGCCCCCTACCCCTAGTTAAATCACATGGTGTTCCTGCCATAATTTTTTTCTTTTATTTGATTAAATATTGCAGGGGTTTTACCCCCTGCCTTATTGTATTAATTTCCTACTATTTTTGCCAAGTAATATCTTTAGCATAGCCAGATTGAACTCCTGCACTATACTTAGCCACGATTCTAATATTATCCGAACCATCAATATTAGCCATATCTAAAACACGAATTTCCGTTTCATCACTTAAAAGGTCAGTGCCGAAAAACAAGTTAGATTTTTGTGCTACTACTGCTTGGTCATCTGGCATACCTGCACAAACTGCAATCTTAACCCCCTCGAAGAAAGGCTGGTAATCATTGTTCATTGAATAAGCATTAATGTAACCTGCTGCTGAAATTGCATTAATGTAAATTCTATAAGCTTTTACACCCATATACATATATAAATCTTCACTAGCTTTAGCATAAACTGCAGCTGGTACTGCAGCCAATAAAGCTGCTAAGTCGTCAATTATAGTCGCTGCAGCATAAGCCCCCCCTGTAGGTGCTGGTGCTGTAGTTACTGCATCAGTTACAAAAATTCCAGTTCCAGCTGTAGTAAAGCCTTCAAACTGCCCACCTGTAGCAGCTGCCCCAGTCCACATATTTACTTCTGTAGTTTCAGCTATAATACCTGCTACATGCGATAATAAGAAAGCTGAAAAATCAGCACCCATATTAGTATTCCACTGGCCACTTTTCATCTGTAAAGCTTGCCAATCTTTTATCAAGTCTTTTTTACAAATTTCATAGTTCACTTGTAGCCTTTTTGGCTCTAGTACTTTATCAGTTAAAACTAATTTCCCTTCCGATTTCCAATCACATGTTCTGTCTGTTACTAAGTGTCCAGTTTCAGCACCATGTTTTCCACCAGTTACCTGTGTTATGTTTCTTTTGTATTTGATGTTTTCCATCAAATCTACAAATTCTAATGATACTGCCCCTTTTAAAGCTGCTGCTATATAACGCCCAGCATGGTCTCCAGTAAAATTTGATGTTACATCTAATTCGCTAGCCATAATTTATTCTTTTTTTATTATTAATTTAGTTATTCAAGTTGTAAGCAAATTTTTCTTTTGCTGTTAATTTACTATATGCTGTTTTGCTCATTTCAGCTTTAGGTTTTGCAGTGCTAAATTTGTTTATATTCAAACTTTCTGCCCCTGCTGATTTACCTAATTCTTCAAGCTTAGCTTTTAAAGCTTTATTTTCAGCTGCTAAATCTACTTTAGCAAATTCAGTTACTTCTGTTTTTTTAATGGTTTTCGGTGTGCCTACTGCACTTTCTACCTTAGCCTCTACTTCTTCGGTGTCTTCCGTTTCTTCCTTGCTACCACCCCCTATTTCAGCTTTTAAGTCTGCTACTGCATCTTCAAGGTTAGCAATTCGCTTTTCCATACCAGCCCAATCAGCTACATCAGCTTCTTCTGCAGCTGCTACTTCTTCCGTACTTTCATCAGCCTCACTTGGTGCTATTTCTTCTTCCGTTAATAAGCCTTCAACAATTCCATCTTCGGCCACAGTAAAGCCTACTCCATCTTCCGTTTCATAAGCACCTACTGGAAGTGGCATTGTCGTTCCATCTTCGGTCATAATTGCAATATCAACCCCTGCCTCTAATTCTGGTGCAGTACTAACAATAATTGTTCCATCTGTTAATTTCGCTTGAAATTCAAAGTTAGTTTTTTCTAAACCAAGTGCAGTAAGTATTTGCTTTTTAATATCCATAGTTTTTTTCATTTTATTATTGTCCGTTAATTAGTAAGGTAATTATTTTAAGTTTATTTGATTTTGATTAAATATCTCTATTTGTAAAGTTTTTTCTATTGTATTCAAAAATGTTAGCAGCAGCTGCTTGGTATTTTGTAGTCATACCTTTTACATCTACACCCAAAGCTTTTGCTGCATTTAGGAAATTCTTAATTTGCTGTGCTAAATTATCTGCAATTTGTTCCCCAGCTTTCATTTCTTGCCCCCACGCACCATTAGCAGCAACCCACTTAGTTCTTGCATCAGCGTAATCTTGCTTTGCCTCATTTTGCACTTCCCTTGCCATATCTAGTTGCTTTTCTGCAGCGTTAATTAATTTGGTAGCAGCATCCTGTGCATTGGTAACGCCTTTTTCTTCTTCTTTTACCCTTGATATTCCATCTTCCCAAACCTTGCTAGCAGTATCATCAATTTCCATAAGCTTATCACTTTTTACTCCTGCTTTACGCATAGCCCCTATAGCACTATTAGCCCTTTTAAGCAACCCATCCAAAGTTTTAATATCACTAAGTGCTACATGGCCAAGCTGTATGCTAGCCCTTTTTTCTGCTTGTTCTATTTCTTTAGCAAATTTTTCTAAATTCATTTTAATTTTCTTTTATTATATTAAGTAATTCTTTCAGTAATTCATCATTAGTAGGTGCTGCTGCTTGGCTTAATGTTTCCATTTTATCTACAAAATATCCCTCGATAGATAAGCCCCTTAATTCGCCCCCTTTTATTCTGTTCCAAATATCTTCATTTTCTATTTTCATTTTTACGAACCAAGTTCCAATAGGCAAATCAAAGCCATATAAATTACTTTTATCTTGGTCGCCCTCTTTTATCCAGCTTTCCACAGTAAGCACACCTGCTAGCCTTTCTTCATGCTGTGCAGTAGCTTTGTGATGGTTATTATATCGGAGGTACATCTGGCTTGCTTTTTCTACAGTTTTTTTAGAAAAATAAACATAATATTCTAGGTTTTTTGCTGCATCAAATCTGAAAATATTTTTATTAGGGATAAGGGCTGGGGAAATTAGCATCCTTTTTTCTTCATCTGCCTTTGCTAGTGTTAAGTTATTTTTGCTTTTATTGAAAAAAACGAAGTTTTCTTCTATCGCTGGCTGGCTTACTAAGCTTATAGCATCAATAGATAACGCTTGGTTATCATCACTAATAACTAATTCAGTTATTTTAGTTACTTTTTTTTCTATTCTGTTTGGCATAATATATAAAGGAATTATTACTAATTTATTTTGTTTTATACGCTGGCTCTTCGCCTTATACCAGCTAGCTGCTCTTGTGAATCTGTCATATCATCAGTAACGACATAGGCTTTAGCTGCCTCTGGCTCATCCCCCCCACCAAGTTCAAAAGCACCCCCTACCATTTGAGGTGCTATATCCCCTATATCGCCTGCATCTGCTGCACTGGCAGCTGCCTCTTGTATATCTGGTGCAGCCCCTGCTGATGCACCACCACCACCACCACCACCAGAACTACCACCACCACCACCTCCCCCATCTGGGGTTTTTGTTGCATATATTGCCTTAACATTTGCAAAGCCACTTACTAAAGCAGCTGCTGCTGCTATACCACCCAAAACAGGTCCAACAAAAGGGATAGGTGCAAGCGATGCAAAGGCACTTGTCGCACCTTGTAAGGCACTAACTGTAGCACTGGCAGCTGCTGCTGCCTTACCAGCCTTACTTTCCTTACCTACTATGGCTGCTATATTATCAAATGTTCCTTTTGCCAAGTCCAGCTTTCCTTTCATGGATAATTCATCCATTTTCTTTTTAGCTGCATCTGCCTTTTTAATTAAGGCTTGTTCCTTTTTATCATATTTTGCATTAATAGCAGCTATTATTTTTTCCTTGTTTTCAAACTGGCTTACTTCTGCTATATCTTTTGCCTTTTGTATTTCTAATTCTGCCAGTGCTTTTTCCTGTAGATTAGTGATACTATCTAGCATATTTTGTGTTACTAAATCATGCAAATACTGTTCTTCTTCTACAGTTTTGGCATACTTTTCAGCATCTATAGCATCTTGTTCTTCCTGCAAAGCAGCAAGGTTTACTAGCTGTTCACTTTTAAGGCCAGTAATAGTAGCCTCAATAGCTGCCCTTTCATTTATTGCCTCTGTTAAGGCTACTTGTAAATCAATATTATCCCTATTTTGTGATAATTCTATTTCAGCTGATGCAATTCTTATATTAGCTTGTTCAAGCATTTTGCCAGATTGTTCTTCTAATATACGCCCTAATTCTGTATTAGCTGCAATTCTTTCATCCATGCCTAGCCTTACATCGTCCCTTATTTGTCGCTGTAATTCAGCCTCCCTATCGTACTGTTCAATTAATCCCTGTAATTCAGCTGCAGCAAGCTTAGAACTATTAGCTGCAGCTGTAGCACTTTCAGCCATAGCAAAGTTAGCTGCTACATTTATCTGGCTTAATCCATCAATAGCCATACTTCCTATAGCTGTTATTTCGTTAATAGCATCGCCTATATTAGCTACAATATCCCCACCTGCTTGCACTGCTGCTGCAGCTGTTTCTTCTAAGGAAATTTTCGTATCATTAATATCAGCCCTTAGTGCTTTAATTACACCTGCATCGCCACCACCTAAAAAGCTATCTTCCCAAGCAAGCATAAGCTGCTGTATCCCTAATTTAAGGCCAAAAAAGGCCAGCTTTAAAGGTGTTATGGCTATTGTAACTACACCACTTAAAACCTTTGTTAATCCATCAAATCTATCAGAACTTGCTGTTACCCATTCTACTGTATCAATTAAAACATCTACAATCTGATTAAAGGTAGTACTTACAGTAGTAACTACAGTATTAATCAAGTCCATAGCTTTTTGGTTTCTTTCCACTGCTGCTTTTAGGGCTGCAAATATTGCTACTATAGCACCAATCCCCAAAGCTTTAAAGGCTGTTCCTACTGCTTTTACACCAGTTCCAAGTAAGGTAAAACCCTTTTTTCCATCAGCTGCTGCAGCACCTGCATCCTTAGTAGCATCTTCCAATTCTTTCAAGTCAGCTACTGCCTCACGCCTATCTTGGTTAAGTTCCTTTGTAGCTATTTTTTCTAATTTAAGTTCTGTAGTAGTACTTTCAATAGCTTTTTCCAAAGCAAAGTAGCCAGCTTTAGCAGTTTTAGGTGTTTCGCTTAGCTGCTGTTCCATTTTCACTAAGTCCTTTTCTAAATCATTTACTACATCGCCTTGTATAGAAATCTGTTCATTTACATTATCCACAGCTGCACTAGCTGCTACCATTTGGGCTGCAAAATCTTTAGTATCTGCAGTGGCTTTGCTTATATTACTTTTTACTTCAAAATCAATCGTTTCTGCCATGTCTTAATAATTTGTTAAGTTCCTTGTTTCTGTAATTTCAAGCTTAATATTATACATTAAGTCCACTTCTGGTAAACCTGTTACATTAAGCTGCAATTCTTTAAATTCTTCCCCTGCTGTTAATTGTAAAAATGCTGGCATAATCCATTCTTCTGGGGCTGTTCCACATTCAGTAGCACTGCTGGCTATACAGAATGTAGCTTGGTTATCGTTTGCCATTTGAATAAACCACTTAGAATTAAAACCCCAGTAAGTTCCCCCCTGTTCTTTCACACAAATACCAGTAAGCTTAACTATTATAACTGAATGGGATTGTACAGCTATTTTCGCACTATTATTTCCACCTACACCAGCTATAAAAGTTCCACTTCCACTAGTTCTACTGGTGCAGTGTATTGTACTGCTTTGGGCATAGCCACAGTTATAAGTTCCACTATTATAGTTTCCACCTCCCAAAACTATTTCCCCTTGCCTAAGTGCCTTGCCATAAGTTCCACTTATGCTTACATTACTTAAATCATTTTCAATTACATTTCCTCGCCCTGTTACTATACTATTCTGCACCCCCTTTTTAATAGTATTATCTACACCATTTATAGTATTATAAAAACTGCCTTCTTCTGTTTCATTTCTTACCCCACCTACACTATTTCCTACTAGTAAAGTGTCTTTCATTACCAGCATTAAATCAGCTGGCTTAAAAGCCCTGCATGTATTACTATATCTATCCCAAGTATAGCCATAAGCTACACAGCTTTGCTCGTTTGGTAAGCAATCATCAACGCCATTAGTAAAAATAACAGTACCATCTGCCCTACTTCTATCTGGCTTTATAATTTGCCCTGCAATATATTTCATTATGGTATTAGTATTAGTTCCACAGTGGCCATAAGGCCTGCACTGTACTGAATTTTATTAACTCGATAAACCCTATTTTGTACTAAAATTGTATCCCAGTAATTAAATTCATTAATATCTGCTGATGATAATTTCATTTTCATTTTTACACTTCTGCAATCTGGGTTATAAAGTGCTGCATAATAAGGCAGCCAATAAGTATTAAATAAGTTATCTGTAGGGCTTGCACCTACTGGCTGTACAAGTGGGCATTCCCCAAAATTTAAATCTTGTGTAGCAGTGGTAGTAGGGGAAATATCTAAGTGGCTCATAGTACCATATTCTGTATAATCAATAGCCCCAAAGCCCCAAAGCCATCTTACTCTTGCCTTAACTATAGCACCATTAGCACCATTAGGCATAGGCTTTATCCCATTATCGAATAATATTCTAGGCTTATTTGCAAAAGGAGAAAAGGCAGTACCTGTAGCATCGCCTTTATAAATATGGCTGATAATAAAATTAGGGAAAAGCATTGTAAGTGGTGCAGTAATAGTAGGGGCAAAAGGCTTTGCTTCTATTTTTTTTGCACCTGTTAAAAGGCTAAAAAACATTTCGCCAGCCTCATAAGTTTTACTGCCATATAAATATCCACCCAACGCATTTTTATACTGCTTAATTCTGTAATCGTTTGGGTCTTCTATATATTTGAATTCTGTGCTTTTTGGTAGCTTGTTTAGTGGCTGAATTTTAATATTACTTATATCAATTTTATTAGTCCAATCAAGCTGCTTACTGTTTGGATTATTTAAGAATATATCAGCATAAGGTTCTATAATTAAATTATTAGGATTATTCTTATCTGGCATAGTTACAAGATTAAACATTTGCTTAATTCCTTTCCAAAAATCATACTGTTTTAAAGCTGCCCTTATACCTTGCTGCAAAAAGGCTATAGTTGATTGTCCACCCAAAATAGTATAGGCAAAAGTCTGTTTCGTTTTATCATTAAAAGTTCCTTTTTGACTATTCCATTCCCAAGTATTTACCTGTTCATTAGTGCTTAAATATATATCGCCACCACCACTAACTTTTCTGAATTGCATTTGTAAAGTATCATTCGGCTGCATGTTTACTACTTGCCAAGTGCCAGCAGCATAACCAGCCCCACACTGTGCCTCACTTGCATTTACTATAGGTGCATTTGTTCCATCTAAAGTATGACAATCTACCCCACTACCTGCAAAGCTGTTAAAAGTAATATTCCCACTTATTGGATAACTTACTATTCCAGTAGCTGCCTCTACTTTTTCTGCACGCCATTCGCCCTCGCCATTAAACCAGTTTCTGTAAAATCTTGGCTGCCCCATAGTCATTACCTGCCCAGCAAGCTGCATAGTAAAAAGGCCTGTAGCATTATTGAAGTGAGTTACTGCAGTTCCAGTAGGGGTTTCCCCAAGTGTAATAGGCAGTATTAAATTAGTCCAAGCACCAGAAGAAAAGTCAGCGAATTCTTGCTGGTCAGTTTGGATAAAAGTAGCAGCCATCATAGCAGCATCGCCACTGTAATTATAATCCATAAAGCATTTCTTAAAAATACTGCCATTTAAGAAAGCACTGGTATAAGTAAAAGGAGTAACTTCAAACATTCTATCAAGTAAATACTTGCACTGTATTACTGGCCTAAAAACATTTTCTGGCATTCCCATATCTATTAAATTTGGGTCTACTAATTCAAATTGCCCTGCCCAGTTAATCATAGGATATTTTAATACATTGGTATTATTTACACCAAGTGCTGGGTCATAAGCATAGCTAGTAGTTAGCAGTGGGGCAGTTAGTGGCAGCCCTATTGTATCGTCCCAGCTTGGTGCTACTTCTGCACCAGTTATATAATCATGTTCTAATTCTGATAAATCTAAATCAGCCATTACACCTGCTTTCAAATAATCACAAAAGGTAGTAGGCTCGCTGTATAGGTTTATATTATAGCTAATTTGTCCGTTCTTACTTTGTACATTTATAAGTTTCATCCACCCCTCAAATATTAAAACTGTATCATCTTTTATTTTTGCTTTTGTTTTGGCAAAAGGATTAAAGAAAAATACATCATGGTTTTGCGACCTACTTACATCAAAATAAAAACTAAATATTTTGTTATTATGTTTTGTAGCAGGTATCATAAAACTTTTAGAATAGCTGGCTATTTTTTCATCTACTTTTGTAAAATCATCTACACTTAAATTAAGTGGGATAGTTTCATCTTTATATAAGTCCAAAATTACTTGGCCATCATTTATAAAGTTATTTGCACTGGTTTGGGCTGTATTTGTAGCTGCAGTTAATCCCCCATTATTTATATTAACATTATTTGGAAAGTTATTAGGTGCTGCTACTACACTTACTGTACTTATTACTGCTGTTCCTACTTGGCCTGCACCTTGAAAATTAACCTGCAGCACTGCTTGGCTTGCCCTTGCTATAAAGTTTTGGTAAAATCTAGTCGGTGTATTTACAGCTTGTCTAAGGGGCTGCCCTACATTTACTCCTGTCCTAGCATTGATAAAGTCATCGGCTGCCTCTACAGTACCCCTAGCCCCACCTACTTGGCCTATCCTTGCTAAGCCATTATCTTTATTAGGCTGTTCCCATTCTGTATCGCCTACATTTCCTATAATTAATCTTCCAGCTGGTGCTTTATCAATAGTGATTAAAACCCTATAGCTGTTACCTACTTGCAAACCATCTACAGTAGTAAAGGCAATAGCTGTACTATTTGCATTGGTTGAGCAAGTTAAGTTAAGTTTTCCCCCTAATATATTTGGTTTATTCCCTGCTAAATCATCTGTAAAAGCTAATCGCCACTGCCCTACTGGTGCTGCATTTGATTGTAAGGCTTGTACATTTGATTTAATACCACCTGTAGTAGCACCTAAATTAGTAGCAGTGCCATTATTAGTGCCTGCAAAGCCTGCATTTCCTAATATCTGTGGGGTTAATACAGGTGTTAATATTGGTGTATTTGTTGGATTACCATTAGTAGGATTAGCCCCCTGTGATGAAGTGTTCCCACTTGTATAGGAATAATAGCCATCATAAACTTGGGGATATAAAATAAGTTGTACTGCCATAAGTTATGCTCTTTGGATATTAAGTGTTTTACTTTTACTAATTTTTAAGCTGTACTGTATCAGCTTATCATTTGCTAGTGTTTTTTTGGTGTAGCTGCTGCTTGTTATAACTACTGGCTCTATGTATTTATGAATATAGTTTGCATTAGGAAAATTCATAACAGGGTTATCTGAATTGAATTTATTAACTATATAAACTTGGCTACTGGTAAACATTTCTTCAAACCAAGCAGCTGTTTCTTCACTTATATAATCACTGTTCAAAGTCATACTTTCTACAGCTACATTATCAAATACTTTCATTCCCCCTAAGTGGTCTTTCGGCCTCCATAATCTTTCGTTCCAAGTACCAGCTAGCTGCTGGTAATTTTTCCTTTTACTTTTTACAGTGGTTTTACTCATTTTATTAAAGGTGTAATAATCCCAAGCACCTAAAGCATTTTGAAAGCAAATTCTTACTGGCTCATATCCCCTACAATCATCATAGATAATTTCAAAATCATACACCCTGCCTACAGCCCTTTTTTCTTCTGCTGATGCATATACCTTATAACCTACTGCACTTGCTGGCCATGTTTCGCCCCTGCCTTTCATATTACCCAAGCCATGCCCAAAATAAATATAGTTAGCACTTGTATCCAAATCTGTAGTTAATTTCTTCTGCCCCCCATTTGCAGGGATATTTTCATAACTATTAAGCTGCACTGTAGCACCTGCTGCATTATAGAATTCCAAAGTAATGAAAACTATATTACTATTTACATTTTGTGGCATTGTCCTTTGAGCATTTCCATAATTTATACAATTAAAAAAGGCTATAGTTCCATAATCATTTTCACCCATTTGCTGCTTAACTGGCATATTACTGATAAACTTTCCACCCAAAGCACTTCCTTGATTTCCTCTAATTAAGTAATCCCCACTGCCATCAGTATAATTTACATCTTGCATATCGTACCAGTACCAATTCCAAGCATCATAGCTTAGTGGATTTGTATTACCTAGCACACCATTATACACCAATCTTATAAAGGCTGTCTTATCATGGATAGCATCTATAAATACTAAGCCAGTACTTGTATCGGTATATTCTATTCTAAATTTTAGCTGATACCAAACTAGGTTTTCACTACTTGTACAAAATTTATCTATTAAGTGAATGGCATGGGGTTTATTATCGCTAAAATCTACACCCTTAAAAGTGCTGCTATTATTTGGGCTAGCTGTACTTATTCCATTTCTCCCCTCCTGCTGTACATCTACAAAAGCCTCTATTACTGGGCTTACATCAAACATGCCTGTTCCCATAGCATTTGGGCTGGCCTTTAAAGTAGCAGTAGGAAAATTTGTAGCGATTGGATTGTACTGTTTACCTACATAAACTTCACAGATAAACTTAACATTCGTTTCATTAAGTACTATATTATCCTGTGCCACTGTCCACACTGTAGGCATGCCTGCTGGCTGTAGTGTTCTTTTAGGCTGCTGTAGTATTGATATTGCCATTTTTTATTTCTTTTTAATTGCAGCAAAAGCTGTTTCTGTAAAATCATCCTTAAAAGCTATAGCATAATCTTCCCTTAAATTTTTTAAGTTAGCTTGTAAGGCATTTTGTAAAAAGCTGATGCCATGTATTCCCTTAATATATATGTTTCGGCTAATAAGCATTGTAAGGCTTTTAGTAGTATATCCTTTATAGCTTATGCCTTTTTTCTTTATCCATTTTTCTATGGCCTTAGTTAAGCCACCCCCCTTACTTTTACCAAAAGCAAAAGGGCTATCTTTTCTTTTGCCCTGCCAAGTTTGGTAGTATCTTCTTCCACCCCAGCTGCCTGCATGCCTACCAGTCAAAATTTCGCCACCACTTCCCTTAACCCCTTTATCTACAAAAGTTCCATAGTCAGCCATTTTAAAGCTTACTACAAAACCATCTGCACTTTCTTCAAGGTTATATCCTATCGTATTTTCTAAAGCAGTAGCACCCTTTTTAGCACTTAAATTACTTTTAGCTGCTTTTACTACATCTTTTGCAAAGCTTGCTAGTAGCCTTTGCTGGGCTGCTGTAGTTAGCTTAGCCATTATTTCTTACTTGCCACAAATAATTCTACATTAGCAGCTAAAGCCCCCTCGCCTGCACTTCTATTGCATACTACTATATATGATAAGTCAGTTAAGCTTGCAGCAAAATTAGGCTCTGTATCTTCCCCTAGTTTACCCTTTCTGCTATCCCACATAATAGCAGATTGATAAGGTTTTAATTTAAACCTACAGCTATCAGCAGGGGCTTTAGAACTTTCGCACTGGTTAGCTAAGCCATTAGAAACAAAGGCTACTTCTAAATTAACTGTAGCACTTAAATTAGTTACTCGGATATATTCACTATCATTAAAATCATAATTTTGGTATTTTACACCTACTGGATTAACTACTTGCGCCCAGTTTCCTATATAAGTAATAGCAGTTCCCTCGCCATTTGTAGGGCATTCCAAAACCTTTTCAGCTACATTAGTTATTTCAGCTATGCTAACTGTGTTACTGCTGCCCCTATTTGCACCATTAATTATTACACTTTCTGTAATCGTACTTGTAAAAGTTGCCATATTTTTCTTAGTTTTTTGTTATTTTTATTCTGTTATTATTTGTTTTAAGGCCATATTACTACAATATTGTTCTTTGCTATTTTAAGGCCGTTTAAGCCATTTAATCGGCTCGCTAGTATATCACTATGAGAAATGATAGTTCTTAATTCTACTAGGTTGTCGGTGCTGTTTTTCATTATATTAATCTATGCAGCTATCGCTGTCTTTTAATGGTACATTACAAGCTGGAAATGGATTATCTACATGCACTGCAAAATCAATCATCCAGCCAGTTACTGCATTATCAAATCTTTCCGTAAAAGGTGTAAGTGTATATTCTCCCTCTGCATAATAAGTAGGTATTTCATCAGCACTGCTTTTAGTTATATCCCCATTTCTAAAAAGGCTAATAATATCCAAAAGTATTTGTAAGGTATCACTTTGCACCTGCTGTTCATTACTTTTATCTGGCTCTACTAAGTCCATTATTATTAGCTGAAAGTTATATTTTAAAGTGCTAACATCTGTTTCTACAGTTTGTGGCACACAGTGGAAATAGGGAAATAGTACATCCTTTTCTAAGTTTACTTCCCAAATATCGCCATAATCTACTTGGTGTACAAAAGCATGCTTAAAAGCTACACAGCAAATAGTATCTATTACATTATTAAAAGTTTTATATTTAATACTATCATAGGTAAATTGGTCGCTTACAGCCCTACTATTTTTTGGTCGCCATAAGGCATACCTGCTAACTTCTGACATTTCTTTGTACTTTTTTAGTTAATTCTAAATCTGTTTCATAGCATAGCCAAGTCAAGCAAACATATAATTCCAGCCTTGCTATTTGTTCCAATTTTATAATATCTCCATTTGTTAATCTATACATTACCCCAAACCAGCCCCATCTATTTGAAAAATTAGCATCATTATTTCTGCCCATTTCTGTCAAATCTTCATCCCCTACATTGTCGCCTGTTTCAGCCTCTCCGTCAAAAACAGTGGCAAAGCTTTTGATAGTGCTTTTACGAAACTCCAAAAAAAAACCAGTGCAGCTTGCACTTGTTCAGCCTGCATAGTTTTAAATTCCTGTTCCCTTATCCTTTTGCTTTCCACATCATACGCCTCAATCACATAAAAATTACCTTTCGTTTCAATAATAGGCCTGTATAATATAGCCATTACCTTATGCATATTATCGTTCAATCCATCACTTATACAGCTTTCCAAATCTGCATATTCCCCTAAAGTTATTTCTTCCAAATTTGGGTGAAAACCATAATCCTTTCCATTTACAGTTATCTTATTATGCAGCTGGCTGTTTGCCCTTGCCTGTATATCTGCCAGCTTTTTCATTAGCTTAGCTACATCATCTAAGCTTAGTTCCTTAATAAGCCTTGCTGGCATATCGCTTAAAGTAGTTAAGCTGGCTACTGCCTCTTGGGCTTTGCCACTAGCACCCTTGCTGGCTGTTATTAATTCTGCCCAGCTTTCAAGCGTTACATCTTCCCAGCTATCTATAATTGTATAGGTGCTTTGCTTTCCGTCTTTTTTTATGTTTAGTTTCATAGTCCTTAATTAGTAATAGAAAAAATTGTTATTTAGTTTACTGTTCAATTATTGTACAAAGTACTTGCCAAAATTAGGCTGTAAATTATAGTACATTCTCATCATTATAGCATCAGCGTAATCTGGGGAACGCCCTATATTTAATTTAATATCTTCCTTAGGTAATATTTGCAGCTTATTATCCTTATCAGCATCCTTAGTTCTTACCTGTTCCAGTTCTTCAATTATAAGCTTTTTGCTATTTATATCATTTGTGGTTATTCCTATTTGGCCTTTGTTAATTAAATCGGCCAGCTTATAGTAGCACTGGGTTTTAAGGTTTTGGTAGTTTTCAGCATTAATAGGCCTGCTATTATTTACAAAGCCTTTGCACCTTAAATAATCTTTAGCCCCCCCACCTACACCATCTTCATCTATTATAATATTAGTAAGCTTAACTTGGTGCTGCTGCTGAATTTCCTTAACTGTTTCTACTATTAATGGAATATCGCTTTTAAGGTAAGTAACTATCTTTTCAATATGTAACCCCACCCAAAGCATTATAACAGTTTTATCAGCCCCAAACCTTGCGACATCGCATGTTATATATTTATCCCCTGCCTTGCCTTTGTTACTAAATAAATTAAGTATAGCATCATAATCTATTAAGCTATCATTACTAATATCGTATTCCCAGTTTCCGTAAAGCAGCCTCTGTTTGCTTAGTTCATCAAGCTGGCTTAGCTGGGTTTCATAGTGCTTGCTAATAAACTTATTATCCACTACTAAACTTTGTATAAATTTTTTGTGGGGCTTTAATTTCTGTTCTTTAAAAGGCCTGTAATATTCTGTGTACACCCAGTTCTTAGCTGGGTTACAAGTCATAAGCAGCTTGGGGATTATATTAAATTTATCCAGCTTGTATCTTAGCCTGCTGGCTACTACATTTTTAGCCTTTTCTGTTACTTGGTTTGCCTCATCTATAAAGGCTGCTGTAATTTCCAAACTACCCAAGCTATCAAAGTTTCTATCACTTGGATATAAAAATAGGTCTTTTAGTATTATTTCGCTTTTATTAAAAAAGGTTATTATATTACTGCTGCCATTAAATCTATAGTGCTTATTTGCTACCAAGCCCCACTGCTGGCACACCTCAAAAAATGTATTAAGTGTAGTTTTTTTAAGTGCATCGAGTTTACTTCTTCCCATTAAGTACCTAGTGCCATTATATTTCAAGGCCATTAGTATTAGCCAAGCACAGCCTACATAGCTTTTACCCCCACCTGCTGCACCCCCAAAAAGTATTTCCCTTGTAGTGTTATCAAATAGGTATTCTATTGCTTGTTCCTGTGTGCCAGTAAATTCAGTATCAATAGTCAATCCCCTTAATATTTACATTAATTTTTATAGGCTCATCGCCACTGGTTAAATCTAATTCACTTCTTTCAATATAGCCCCTTTGCTTGCCCTTTGTTTTTAAGTAGAAAATAGTAGCACTTGTATTACCATCCCCTATCTGTTTATGCAGCTGGCTTTCGGCATAATCTAAAGCTATATTATTTATATCCTTAACTTCCTTTGCAAATACATCATCTTCATTAAGCCATTTGTAGTAAGTACTTCTAGGAATATCTATAGCCCTACAGGCCACTGTTACCACCCCTAAGCTATTTACTAAGGCCTGTAATAAAGCCTCCTTTTTTAAGTGTCTACTTTTGTCCATTTGTTATTATTTTTAATAGGTTATAATAAGGCTGCTGCACACAGCTACTTAATTCAATATAGGTAGTATCTTGTTCTGGGAAAGTATGAATAGCAAAATGGCTTTCCCCTAATAGGAATAAGGCAGTGTAGCCATAAGGCTTAAAATGTTCTTCCACTACATTAAGCACCTTAAAGCCACTAGCTAATAGTACTTCATTATAATAATCGTAAAGCTTACTTGGGTTTGTTTCTTCCACCCAGTCGCTGTAATTATGCATTTTAGCTTTCATCTATTACTAAATCTAATTTAGGATATATATTCTTAATTTCTTTTGCATCGCCCTTATAAAATACTAATATATTTTGATGGCACTTACCTACCTTTCTATTATGCATATAACGCCTTACCCTTTGGGGCAGTGTTCCAAGTGGCTCTACTAATATCATTTCATTATATAACAGCATGCCATTTTTAATAAAGATATTTTTCACATCATTAGGAAAGTTATAATAGCCCCCTTGCTTGTTCCGTAAATCGCCCACCACTATAAAAGCAAATCTATTATCTTTTAGGCATTTTATGCTATCTGTAAAAGCCTTATCTAATATGCTTAAAAAGCTTTTATATTCCTTTTGGTTACTTGCATCATTTTCCAATTCGCTATACACTTCCAAATCAAAATAAGGAGGGCAGCTAAATAATAAGTCCTGTGTATTTGGTTTTATATGTTTTAATACATTTTGCCCATCATCACAAATGTACTTACTGCCAGTGCCATTAAGCCTTTTATTATTTAAGTCCGTTTGTTCCTGCCTAAGTTCTATGCCAGTAAAAGTATTGCCTAAATAATCGCTTACATAGCCAAAGACACTATCCCCAGCAAAGCAATCAAAAGTACTGCAGTTATCTAAGCCAAACCACCTATTCGCTATTTCTGCCAGCACTGGGTCAAGTATGCTTACCCCATTATTAATATCGCCCATTAATTCGCTTTCGCTTAATTTGCCTTCCCTGCTTTCGCCTTTGTCTTTTATTAAATCATTCCAGCCTTTTTTCCTATCTTTCCAATAGCCCTGCCTTGTATCCAAAACGCTAAAAGGAGGGATTACAAAAGTATCTTCCAGCTTGTTATGTATTACCTTTTCATCTTCATTTACCCAAACATCAAGCCCCCAGTCTTCAAGCTGCTGGCTATCCCATTCATTAGCTAATATATCCCATTCCCACTGCCCAAAGCCTACATTATCTTTTACAATAAATTCCTGCTTTTGTTCTTCCGTTAAGCCTACAGCTGTTTTTATATGTACTTTTGTAAGGCCTGCCTCTATGCAAGCTTTGTGTCGCATATTGCCCCCAAGTATTACCATATTCTCATCTACTACTATAGGCCTTAATTCTAGCATTTCTGGGAAGTCCTTTATGCTTTGCACTAGCTGCTTAAATTTAGTATCCTTAATTGCTCTTGGGTTACTACTGTTTGGCACTATTTTCTTAATATCTATTTCCATTCTTTATTTTTGTTAATAAGTAATATAATTTGTTAGCATTCATTTGGTAGTGGTATCCTTATTGATAGTTCCTGCATAGCCCAGCAGCGTATAGTTTCACAGTAATTATCAAATTCCTGTACATTAAGCTGCCTGCTTGTATCTGCTGCAAACTTATGTTTCAAAAGTTCATGCATTTCAAATTTATGGTATCCAAGTTCATTACCAAGCAGCAGCACGATACATTTAAAATAATACTTATTTTGCTTTTCTGACCGTTTTATCATTTTCAAGCACTTTTATTAATTCATTACATGTAAGCAATTCTTTTGCCTTTTTCATACTAGCATACTCCTTTGGGTTAAAAATAAGCTTAACTTCCCTTATAGTGCCTTTGTCGGTGTATTTTACTATCCATCTGTTATTAGGGTTTTGCTTGCCTTTTTTTAAGTGGCTTAAATAATTACTCATTTTCTATATATTTTTTGTGTATTATTTCTATTCCATCAAATAC